>Ga0207661_10001375_pt1 | contig 16327 bp, 14 predicted proteins | sample KBSC713LmetaG_FD_184337 | JGI IMG/M metagenome (GOLD analysis project Ga0207661, IMG submission 184337) | Corn rhizosphere microbial communities from Kellogg Biological Station, Michigan, USA - KBS C7.1-3L metaG (SPAdes) (version 2) | ecosystem: Host-associated > Plants > Roots > Rhizosphere ...
TGATAGGCCGCATCGGCGTCACGCGGATCGAGCTTGAGCACGTGCTGGAAGGAAAGCGCCGCCTCATTGTGTCGGTTCAATTCGGCGAGGAGCCCGGCCAACGCCTTCCACGCCTCTGCCGACTCGATGTTGATCTCGACGGCTCTGTCGAGAGCTTTGAAAGATTCTTCGAGCCTGCCCTGGCGCCTCAAGGTATTGCCGAGGCTCAACAGATACGCCGGCTTTGGATCCCGCTCGACGGCGCGCCTGAACCATTCGATGGCTTGATCGGGCTGTTCCGCGAGCGACGACAGACCCTTCATGTGCAGGGCAGAGGCGCCTTCAGGAGAATCCCGATCAGGGCTGGCGCTCGTCAGCGGCGCAGGCGCGGACCACGCGGCGATTCGCGCGCCGAGTTCGGTCCGCATGCGCGCGACCACGCTTCGATAGTCGCGGGCCTCATCCTGCCGGAACAGCCGTGCCGTCGGGTACCAGGGGCTGTCGTCATGATCGAGCATCCAACGCCAGTCCGGCGCATAGGGAAGCGGAATCCAGGTCGGGCAGGCGAGCGCACCGGCAAGATGCGCCATGCTGGTGTCGACGGAGATCACGAGGTCAAGGCAGGACACCAGGGCCGCCGTCTCGGCGAAGTCGGTGAGATGAGCGGTCAGGTCGACGATGCCAGCTTGCCCGGAGAGAACAGCGGGGTCCTCCGGCCTGAGGTCCTTCTGCAGGCTCACGAAGGTGGCATCGAGCTCCAGCAGGAGCGACAGCGCGCTGAGCCGAACCGAGCGGTTGTGGTCGTCGCCATGCCGGGGGTTGCCGGACCAGACCAGGCCGACACGCATTTTGTGATGCGGGCCGAGCCGGCGCTCCCAGGCTTGCCGCCGCGACTCCTCGGGAGCCGGCAAATAAGGCACCGTCGCTGGAATCGTCTCGAGCCTGGTGTCGAATGCCAACGCCAGGCTCGTGATGGCGCAATGGGCGTCAAATGACACATCCCTGCGGACCGATCTCGGCACGCATTCGACGACGCCGGGAAGCTTTGACAGCAACGGCACCAGCGCGTCGTCCACGACCAGGATGATGCGCGCACCGAGCGCAGCCACCATGGGCACGTAGCGTGCGAACTGGATGACGTCGCCCAATCCTTCATCCTGGTAGATCAGGATGGTCTTGCCGCCGATCGGCGGCTTGCCGAGCCACATCGGCTGAGCAAAATCATACCTGGCGACCGACACGCCTGCCTGCACTTTCCAGCGCGCTTCGCGGCCGACCCAGCCAGCTTCGAAATTTCCGGCCAGAAGCTGCAGCAGGCCCGCGTTCAATTCCGCTTCGGCATTGCCGGGATCGGCCGCCTTCACCGCCGCGTAGATCGCGAGTGCTTCGTCGAACCGGTGCAGCCGTTCGAGCGCATAGGCCTTGCTGAGCATGGTCTTGGCGTCCGCCTGCAACCCCAACGCCTTGTCGAACCAGGTCAGCGCCTCTTCCAGCCGGCCGAGCCGGCGTAAGATCACGCCCATGTCGTTGCAGACGCCGGCATCATCAGGGGCCAGCGCATGCGCGAAGGCAATGCCAGCCATTGCCTCTTCGAACCGGCCAAGGCTGCTCATCGCCAACGCCCGCGTCTTCAAGGTCGGCGCGTGGTTCGGCTGCAATTGGTCCGATCTGTCGAGAAGGGCCAGCGCCTCCTCAGGCTTTCCCGACTGGAACAGAAGGAGGCCAGCCTGGTAGGCCGCATCGGCGTCGCGCGGATCGAGCTTGAGCACGTGCTGGAAGGAAAGCGTCGCCTCATTGTAGCGTTTCAAATCGGCGAGCAGCCCGGCCAGCGCCTTCCACGCCTCGACCGACTCGATGTCGATCTCCACGGCTCTGTCGAGAGGTCTGAAAGCTTCTTCGAGCCTGCCCTGGCGCCTCAAGGTATTGCCGAGACCCAACAGATAGAGCGGCTTGGGGTCGCGCTGAACGGCACGGCTGAACCATTCGATGGCGTGATCGGCCTGTTCAGTGCGGAGCGACAGCAAGCCCATCAGGTGCAGAGCGTCGGCAAAGCCGGAATCCGTCGCCAGCGCCTGCTGGCAGCAAATCTGGGCATCGAGGGTGCGTCCCGCCTGCAGGTGACGATGAGCCAGTTCGCAAAGCGCGGCAGGAGTCCTGACGCCGGTGCCCGAAGCCGTCCTTTGTTTCTTGCCGGCGGCCCGGCGCTGGTGACGGTTCATTGGCGCTTTCAGGATAGAATCAGCGTGCAGGATAGAGTGATTCTACTGTCGCTGGAAAGCTTGGCTCAGGGCTCGCCGAGCTTCACATCCGGCTCCGCGCGGCCACGTACCGCGGCGTCCAGAATGAAGGTCCGGCCGTGCCCGGAATCCGCGGCGCGCGCCGTCTCGTCCATGCCCTGCCAGGCCGAGGTCACCAAGAGCCGCGAGAAGTCGCGGCCGACGAAAGCCGGACAACTCGATTGCCGCGCGGGCACGCGCAGCGAGCGCAGCCGCCGGCCGTTCGCATCATAGACGTCGACACGGCCACCGCCCCAGCGCGCGTTCCAGATCAGTCCGTCCGCATCGACCACGGCGCCGTCGAGCCCGCCGATCCCCGTGTGACGAATGAACGCTGCGGGCTCACCCGCGGGCAGTCCGGTCGAGGCATCGAGCGGGACGCGATGCATGATGTTGGTCGCGGTATCGGCGAAATAGCCGACCTTTCCATCCGCCGAAAAGCAGATCGCATTCGGGATGGTGATGTCAGGGAAGAGGCGCGAAATCCTCCCCTGATACAGCGCGTAGATCGCGCCCGCGCGCGGCTCGGCCTTGCGGCCCATGGTGCCGAACCAGAAGGTGCCGGAGGGATGCACCCGCGCATCGTTGGAACGCGTCGCCGGATTTTCCGCTTCCAGGGCTGCGAACAATTCCATGCGGCCATCGGCTACGTGACGAATATAGAGCCCATCCTCGGCGACGATGAGCTGGCGCTCTGCATCGATCCGCGCCAGAGCGCTCGCCATCTTGCCGAGCGCGTGAACCTTCACGTGTCCCTTCGAGACATTCGCCTCGAACAGGCGCTTTTCCAGAATATCGAACCACCACGCGGTATCGGTCGAGGCATCATAGGTCGGTCCCTCGCCGAGGTGACAGCGTTCAGCGGATAATGTCGCGGTCGGCACGTCTTCCAAATTGTCCGCTGCCATCGCAGTCAAACCAGCGAAAAGCGATACACGGTCTCGTGCCGGTAGGTCTGGCCGGGATCGAGCCGCGCCGAAGGAAAGTCTGGACGGTTGGGCGTATCCGGCCAGGCCTGCGGTTCGAGGCAGAACGCGTCGGATTGCCGGTACAGCCGGCCGCCCTTGCCGCACAGCGTGCCGTCGAGGAAGTTGCCGGAATAGAATTGCAGGCCGGCTTGGTTGGTCAGCAACTCCATCACCCGGCCGCTATGCGGCGACTCGACGCGTGCGGCGAGGCGCGCGCCATCGCCCGGCACCAGACAATAATTGTGATCGTAGCCGCGGCCGCGCCGCAACTGCTCATGGTCCGTTCGGATGCGCGAGCCGATCGCTTCGAGCTTGCGAAAATCGAACGGCGTGCCCGCGACCGGCTGCGGCGATCCCGGCAGCGGGATCGAGGTCGCATCCGTCGCCAGGAAACGATCGGCGGCGATACGGATGCGGTGATCGAGGATCTGGCTTTCCGACAGCGCGCCGTCGAGGTTGAAGAAACTGTGGTTGGTCAGGTTGACCATCGTCGCGCGATCGGAGGTCGCCTCGAACGTCACCGCCAATTCCGCCGGCCCCGTGACGCGATAGGTAACGCGCGCCTCGAGCTTGCCGGGAAAACCGCCCTCGCCGTCCGCGCTGGTGTAAGCCAGCACCACCGACGGCTCGGGCGTCTCCCTCGCTTCGACAATGCGCCAAAGCTTCCGGTCGAACCCGTCATTGCCGCCATGGAGCATGTTGGGGCCGTTATTGGCATCGAGCTGGAACGTCGCGCCATCGAGCTTGAACTGCGCAGCGGCGATGCGGTTGGCGTAGCGTCCGATGGTCGCGCCCAGGAATTTGCGCTGGGCGAGGTATTCGTCGAACGTGTCATGGCCCAGCACGATGTCGTCGATCTTCCCGGCGCGGTCGCGGACATGAAGCGTGTGCAGCACCGCGCCATAGGGGATGATCGCGGCTTCAAAACCTTCGGCGCCGCGCAGGACGATGCGTTCGACCATCGTGCCGTCGGGCATCCTGCCGAAGGGCGCGCGCTCGATGCGGGCTTTGCTTGAGATGCTCATGCTCAGAACTCGAACGCTTCGACGTTGCGCCGCCGGCCGAGCAGGAAGGCGTCGGCCACGATCTGCAGCGGCGCGAGGTCGACGTCGCACTCGCCTTTCGACGTCAGATCGACAAAACGGCGATAGAGCGCCGGATATTCCTCCTTCAACGCGTCAACAACTCCTGTGTCGCCGTCGCTCATCTTGGCGCCGCCCGACGACAGGGTCAGCGGACCGCGATCGGTCTCGATCCGGATATCCCAGGTCTGCGGGCCGGTCTGGCGGAAGTCGAACTCCGCCCTGATCGGCAAGCCCGTAGCGTCGGCCATGTCCAACTCGACGACAATGGGCGCTTCGCGGTTCGCCGGAAAACCAAGCTCGGCCCCGGTCACGAAGGGTGGCCGCTGCAAAATGCGGGTCAGGATCGACAGCGCATTGATGCCGGGATCGAACACGCCAAAACCGCCGGCCGCGAAAATCCAGTCCTGGCCGGGATGCCAGACCCGCACGTCCTCTTTCCAGATGATGGTCACGGATTTGAGCCTGCGATTGGCCAAAAGCTCGCGCGCGGGCTCGACTGCGGGGGCAAAGCGCGAGTGCCAGGTCGCAAACAGCGTACGCTTCGCGGCCTGCGCCACGGCAAGCAAGGGCGCGATCTCGCTGACGGTTGCGCCCGGAGGCTTTTCCAGCATGACATGCTTGCGCGCTTCGAGCGCGAGCCGCGCCTGCGCGCTGCGAACCTGCGGCGGCGTGCAGAGGATGACCGCGTCGATCTCCGGGCCGTCCTTCAGCAATTTTTCGAGGCTTGCGAAATGCGGCAGGTCAGGGGACGTCGCCACGGGATCGGCGATCGCCACCAGCTCGACATCAGCCATCTCCGCGATCGCCGGCACATGGCGCGTGGTGGCGATCTTGCCGAAGCCTGCGATGGCGAGGCGAAGTCTGGTCATTTCCTGCCCTTGTTATCGTTGTCGCGCTCGGCGGCGGGATCGCGCAGCGTCGGATCGACCGCGCTGGCGCCGTGCCGACGCATACCATTGAAGATGACCGCGGTCATCGCCTCCGCTGCCGCTTGCGAATTGCCGTCGACAATCGCGTCGACAATGCGCTGGTGCCAGTCCAGCACGGTCGAACGGCCGATCTGCCGGCGGGTGGCACCGTTTCATATCGCCGCCGGCGTTCCCAGTCATATTATTTTACTTTTTAGAGCAACTGTCATTCGAGGGGCATGTTGGCGAGCCCGATCAAGCCCGGCGATTCCTCGAGGATGAGCCAGGTCGGCATTTTGGCGAGCATCGAGGCGAAGCGCCCCTTGCTCTCGAAACGCTGCCGAAAGGCGGAAGCGGCAAAGGCCTCCTTGAAGCGGGGCAGGATGCCGCCCGCGATATAGACGCCGCCGAACGCGCCGATGGTCAGCGCAAGATCGCCGGCGACGCTGCCCAGGAATTCGCAGAACCGCTCGAAGGCGCGCACGCAGATCTCGTCCGACTTGTCCATCGCGCGCCTCGTCACATCGGCGGGCGACAGCATCAACGGCTCGATGCCGCGCAGCGCGCACAGCGCCTCATAGAGATTGACGAGGCCGGCGCCGCTGAGCACGCGCTCGGCCGAGACATGGCTCCAGCGCTTCCACAGCATCTGGATGATCGCGAACTCTTCTTCCGTGGACGCCGCGAGCGTGGCGTGACCGCCCTCGCCGGTCACGAGCGTCCAGCCGTCGCCGTTCGGAATAAGCGAGCTCATGCCAAGCCCCGTCCCGGGTCCCACCACTCCGATATTGCCATGCGCATTGGCGATGACGGGACCGACCGCCAGTTTATGCTCTGCCGCCAGATGGGGAATGGCATGGGCGTTGGCGGCGAAATCGTTCACGACCGCGAGCGTAGTCAGATGCAGGCTCCGCTTCAGATCCTCGATGGAGAACGACCACGCCTTGTTGGTCAGCGATATGCGGTCGCCGAGCACGGGTCCGGCGATGGCGAGCGCGCCGGCGAGGTTTGTGCGTTCGGCCTGCGGCAGCGTCTTGAGGTAATCCGCCATCGCGTCGTGCAGCGAAGCATAATGCTCGTTTTCGACCTGCCTGAGCTGGCGGTATTTGCCGCCTTGCGCGATCGCGAACCGCGCATTGGTGCCGCCGATATCGCCGATCAGTCGTAATCCGTTCACAACATGCTCCATACAAGCCGGCTGCCATGTAAGGCAAAAGCGCGCTTCCGCCCACGAGCATAATGCGGAGGGGGGCGGACAGTTTCACGCCAAATTTACCGCGTGATGATTTTGCGGCTGCTGCGGCGCCGTGGAAGCCGCGGGCCGCGGCGAGGAAACGGCATTGCGCAACGCCGCCGTGTATGCGACGCTCGGTAGCGTTACAAGAAGCCGGATTAGCCAAGGAGCCGAAATGGACCAACGCCTGCCCGATCTAGGCGACCTCGAACGCGAGGTCATGCAATTGGTTTGGGCCCAGGGTCCGGTGACGGCCGAGGTCGTCCGGGAAGGGCTTTCGCGAAAGCTCAAGGAGTCGACGGTGCGCACCGTGCTGCGGCGGCTGGAAGAAAAAGGCTACGTTCAACACACCGTCGATGGACGGACCTATGTCTATCACGCGGCCGAGCCGCGCGCCCGCGTCGCGGCCAGGGCCGTACAGCGCGTCGTCGACTGGTTCTGCAACGGCTCCATCGAAGAAGTCCTCGTTGGAATGGTCGATACGGCGATGCTCGACCAGAAGCAGGTGCGGATGCTCGCTGACAAGGTTGCAAAGACCAAGGCAAAGGGAGCGAAAAAATGATCCTGGCGATCCTGGCAGAAGCGGCATTGCGCACGTTCATGCTGGGAGGGCTGGTATGGCTCGGCCTTTATCTGCTTCGGGTGCGAAATCCGAACGCGCACATGACCGCGTGGGTCCTGGTGCTGCTGGCATCCCTGTCGATGCCGCTGCTGATGCATTGGACGAAGGTGACCATCACCGTGCATTCGCTTCCCCCGCCGGCGCCGGAGAACCTGTTGCCTGCCGAGACGGCCCTGCCGGAAGGCCTGGGCGCGTTGGCCACGCCGGAGCACAGCGTTGCGGCGGCAATCCGCAACCACCGCGATGCCGTGAATTGGTGGACGATCGCAACCGTGCTCTACGCATCCGTCTCCGGCTTGCTGCTGTTGAGGCTGGCGCTTGGCCTCCATCTGGCATGGCGTCTGGCGCGCGCGGCGCGGCCGCTCCGGGAAGACTGGACTGCCGATTGGGACGTGCGGGTGAGCCCCGAGATCGGCGGACCGGTCTCGGTCGGATCGACCATCCTTGTTCCCCCCGATTATACCGATTGGGATTCGACCAAGCGTCAGGCCGTGCTGGCGCATGAGGGCGCGCATATTGCCAACCGCGATTTCTACATTCTGCTGCTGGCCTCGCTCAATCGCGCCCTGTTCTGGTTCAGCCCGTTTGCATGGTGGCAACTCAACCGCCTCGCCGAGCTTGCCGAAATCATCAGCGACGACCGGGCGATCGAGGCGCTCGCCGACCGGGTGTCTTATGCGGAGGTGCTGCTTGAGCTGGTGGACGGTCCGCAGCGAAAGCCTGCAGGGCTCGAGATGGCGAGAGCCTGCACGGTACCGACACGCCTCGAGATCATCCTCGCCGCCGTCACATTGCCGCCGAGGCTCGGATGGCGGAAACGACTCTCGATCATCGCAGCGATCGTGCCGTTCGCGATCATCTCGGCAGGCTCGATCGCCTACCGGACGCTGCCGGCTTCCGCGCACGCCGTCGATGGCGCGAGCGAGGCGGCGGCAGCCGCGCACAAGCCGCAGCACATCGCGTTCTACGCCATCGGCCCGGCAGCGGTCTTCGCGATCTCGAACGAAGGCGACGGTCTGTTCGGACAGGTGACGGGCCAGCGGCGGCTACGCCTGGCCGCGATGAAGGACGGCACTTACTCCTACTCGGCCGCTGCCGGCGAAATCACCTTTGCCGGCACCGATCGGCAATCATCCGAGCTGACGCTGCGCCAGTATGGTCACGACGTGCGCGCGGTCCGGATCGCCGAGATGCCCGGCGAGCCCACCGCACCCGACAAAGCGCGGCTCGATCAGTATGTCGGCTGGTACAGGCTGGCTGCGAACCGGGTGCTCACAGTCACGCGTGAAGGCGATCGCGTGCTGGCGCAGGACACCGGTCGGTCCGCCTTCGAAGTCATGGCCGTTGACGCCGACGCCTTTGCCGGAGGCGACGGCGATCTCGTCATTTTCCTGCGCGACGGTCAGGGCCAGATCAATCGTATCCTGTTCCAGGATCCGTTGTCCGGCCCGCGGATCGCGCCACGGATCGACGCAGCCAGGGCAAAATCGACTGAGGCGGCGTTTGCGCAGCGAGTTGCGGAAATCTCAAGCCGCTTCACGGAGCAGACGCCGGCACCGGGCGGACGGGAGGCGATCCTGCGCGGGATCGAGGACATGCGACGCGGCACGCCAAACTACGATCGCATGAGCCCGGCGCTTGCGGCCAAGATCCGCCGCCAGGCATTGGAACTGCAGCCGATGTTCGTCTCGCTCGGTGCGGTCGATTCGATTTTCTTCCGCGGCGTCGGTCCGGGCGGCTATGACATCTATGGCGTAAAGTTCGCCAACGGTTCGGCGGAGTTTCGCCTGTCGCTGGCGCCGGACGGCAAGGCCAATGACGTGATCTTCCGCGCCGACGGCAATGATGAACCCGGCGGCGTTGCGGAGTGCGGCAAGGAAGCAAGCCTGAGGCCGCCAGGCGCCGACATCCCGATCCATGTGACGCTTTTCAACAATTCAGGGAGCGACATCCAGATCTACAATCTGGACAGCAAGGGCACCCGCACGGCGCACGGCACCATCGCCGACAACATGTCGTCGCTGATCCTGACCTATGTCGGCAGTCCCTGGGTCATGGCCGATCCTTCGGGGCAGTGCCTGCAGATCGTGCTGCCCGGACAGGGCACGCGCTATCATGTCGTGGAAGCGTCTGGCGCGACAGAATTGCCGGTACGCAGCACGTCCGCGCGCAACGCGCCGCGGGCCGGCAGCGAGGAAAGCCTGCGCCAATACATCCTGGGGCTTAGCCTGGGCCAACCGAATTACGAACGCATGACGCCTGAGCTTGCGGCCCAGACACGGCAGCAACTGCCCTACGACCAGGCGATCCTGGGCAAGCTTGGCGAGTTGCGGGCGCTGTCGTTCCGGGGTGTCACGCGACTGGGCAACGACATCTACATGGCCCGCTTCGCCAACGGCACGGCGGAGTGGCGGATCGGCTTCTCCCGAAACGGCGCGATCGCGCGCATCGCGCTCGGTCCGCAATATTAGCCGGTGATGACGCGCCGGCACGCGGCTGCGGTGAAGAACCGCCGGCGAGACGACCGCGTCTGAAAAAGTCAACAACTGGGCTTTCGATCGCCAGATCCGTGCTTGCCCAGCCAGCCCGCAAATGCTACAATACGTAGCACTACACTCAGTAACGTGGCAGAGACGACCCCATGATCCTGCGCAATCAGGACGTCCATATCCTCGAAAGCTCCGCCCTTGACAGCGAGGCGGCGGCCAGGGCTGTGCTGGCGCTGAACCGGTTTGGCATGGGGCCGCGGCCGGGATCGATCGAGGCGATTGCGGCGGACCCGCGCGAGGCCTTGATCGCCGAGCTCGACCATCCGCCCGCTTACCCGGCGGCTGCTTCCGCCCTGCCATCGAGCGCCAAGGCGTATGCGCGGTGGCCGATGCCAACGCAAGGCGGCAGGCCAAGGCGGTTCTAGCCAAGCGCGCCGAGGACCAGGCTAAACAGCAGCAGTCGGACACTCCGCCCCCGATGGCTGCCGGGGGCACACAGGGCCCGAGCGAGACGGCGCTCAAGAGCGCCGCCGAAGCCGTTCCCGACCCGGGCCGGCAAATCTATCTCGACGAAGCGAAGCTTCGCACCGAGGCGGCGCTGGCGGCGAACATCGGATTCACCGAACGGCTGGTCTGGTTCTGGTCCAACCATTTCTGCATCTCGGCGGACAAGATCAGGAGCATGTCCGGCGCCTATGAGCGCGAGGCCATCCGGCCCCATATTCTCGGCCGGTTCGCCGACATGCTGCTCGCCGTCGAGGGCCATCCGGCCATGCTGTTCTATCTCGACAACCTCGCGTCGATGGGCGCGAATTCGATCGCCGGCATCAACCGCAGCCGCGGCCTCAACGAAAACCTCGCACGCGAGACGCTGGAGCTGCATACGCTCGGCGTACGCAGCGGGTACACCCAGGACGACGTCATCGGCCTCTCCAATGCGTTCACCGGCTGGACCCTGGTGCCGCCGGGCGACAACCCCGAACATGGCGGCGAGTACAGCTTCAATCCGCGGCTGCACGAGCCCGGCGCGCAGAAGGTACTGGGAAAATCCTACGAGGAGGACGGGGCCGAACAGGCCCGCGCCGTGTTGAGGGATCTCACGGTCCATCCCCCCACCGCAACCCACCTCGCCGGCAAGCTCGCCGCTCACTTCATCGCCGATACGCCGCCGCCTTCATTGGTCGAGCGGATGGCGAAGTCGTTCCTCGACAGTTCCGGCGACCTCAAGGAGGTTGCGAAGACGATGGTGCTGTCGCCCGAAGCCTGGACGCAGCCGCCGACCAAGCTCAAGCGTCCGAGCGAATGGGTCATCGGCATGGTGCGCGCCACCGGCATCACGCAAGTCGACGCGGCGAGATTCACGGGCGGGCAGGCGCTACTCGGCGAGCCCTTGTGGCGGCCCGCCTCGCCGAAGGGCTTTCCCGATGACGAAGGGAGCTGGATCGACGGGATGGGACGGCGGCTCGATGTCGCCAACAATTTTGCCGAGCGCGTGGCCGGCAAGGTCGATCCCGACGAGATCGTCGGAAGCGTGCTGGCATCGTCGGTGTCGCCGGTAGTGAGCGAGGCGGTGGGCCGTGCCGAAAGCCGCCAGCAGGCGCTCGTGCTGTTGTTCATGTCAGCCGATTTCCAGAGGAGGTGAACATGACGATGCGCCACCTGGTGAGCCGGCGTGAATTGCTGATCGGTTCCGGTACGCTGTTTGCGTGGACGCAAATGCCGCGGCTGGCGCGCGCGGAGGGCCGCGATCCGCGCCTGCTCGTCATCGTCCTGCGAGGCGCGCTCGACGGATTGGGCGCCGTTGCACCGGTCGGCGATCCCGACTGGATCGGCCTGCGCGGCGACCGCGCGCTGGTGCTCGACGGCAAGACCCCCGCTTTGCCGCTCGATGCGTTCTTCGCGCTCAATCCGGCGATGCCGAATTTCCACCGCCTGTACCAGGCCCGGCAGGCCACCATCGTGCACGCCGCCGCAACGCCCTATCGCGAGCGCTCGCATTTCGACGGCCAGGATGTGCTCGAGAGCGGCGTCAGTCGCCCCGGCGCGGTCGATTCGGGCTGGCTCAACCGTGCGCTGGTCGCACTGGAGTCGAGCGGCCGCGTCGATCCGGGCGGCAGCCGAGCGCTTGGCGTCGGCACGATCACGCCCCTGATCGTGCGCGGCAAGGCACCGATCCTGTCATGGGCACCACAGCGGTTGCTGCCTGCCAGCGAGGATACCCAGATGCGCCTGCTGGACCTCTATCAGCACTCCGATCCGAAGCTGGCATCCGCGCTCCAGGCCCGGATGCGGCTGGCGGGCCTCGGCGGCGTCGCGAGCGCCGGCGATCCCATGTCTGACGAGGCCGCGCTGCGGGTACCCGGCGCTGCGCGCATCCGCGCCTTTTTCGCCGAGACCGCCGGCGCCGCCGCGCGCTTTCTCGCCAAGGCCGACGGACCGCGCGTTGGCGCGCTGGGATTCGTCGGATGGGACACGCATATGAATGAAGGAGCGATTTCCGGACAGCTCGCCAATCTGCTGGGCGCGCTCGACGGCGCGCTGGCAGCCGTCGAGACCAACATGGGCGAGGCCTGGCGCGAGACGGTGGTCGCCGTCGTCACGGAATTCGGACGTACCGCGCGCATCAACGGCACCAACGGCACCGACCATGGCACGGCCACGGTGGCGTTCCTGGCCGGCGGCGCGCTTGAAGGCGGACGCGTCATCGCCGACTGGCCCGGACTGAAGCCCGCGCAGCTTTACGAAGAACGCGACCTGAGGCCGACGACCGATTTGCGCGCCGTGCTGAAAGGCGTGCTCAGGGATCACTTGCGCGTCGAAGAAAGCGTGCTCGCTGCAAGTGTATTTCCTGCCAGCACCGACGTCAGTCCGATGTCCGGCTTGATCCGGCTATGAAGCCTGTTCTCAAACAACCGATCGGAAAACAACCATGAAACGACTCAGCATCTTGTTGTCGATCGCGATATCCGCCATCGCCTTGTCGTCGGATTTCACGCCTGCGTTTGCCACCAAGATGAACGGGAAATGCTGCCAGTCGTCGGACGGCGGACGCTCCTATCGCTACCGATATTACCTGGCACGGCGTGCCATTCCGCACACATGCAGCGCCTACGCCGCGACCTGTATCCGCGATACCAGAAACCGGCCGGATGGTGCCCGTGCCTGCATGGCCGCCAAGGCATCGTGCATGCTGACCGGCGTCCATGTCGGCCCATATAGCGGCATCCGCTACGCCGGAATGGCAAAGCGATAATTGACGCTCATCCGAATTCGCGAACGGCTGGACACGAACCCGGTCCAGGGCGATAACCGTGTCCGGCCCGGCCGCCGATCGCTCGATGCCGGCCCGCCTGGGGCCAAAGCCAGGCGATCACGATTTCCAAACGGTTGCGTTTGGGGGAAGAAATAGCCTCCTCTTCACCATCACGGCCCAAAAATCCCCGTTGAAATCGGATTCCGACCATGGAATTTGGATGGCGTCGATCATTTGTTAGTCAGATCACCCTAGAACTGACTCCTCAATACCGCCGGCTGATTGCGTGCCGAGGGACGGTATAGGCAACGGATCGCGAGCTTCCAGCGCATGTCAGCGGTTGATTTGGACGCCCGGGAAACCCTGATCGCCGAGCTCGAGACCGCCGTCAAGGACGGCTCTTCCGAAGCCCGCGTCAGGAAACTCCGCGAGGTATCCGGTCTCTTCCTTTCCGAGGCGGCGACGCTCACCGACGAGCAGGTCGGCGTGTTCGACGATGTCCTGTGCCGGTTGATCTCAAGAATTGAAAGCAAGGCGCTGTCCGAGCTCGGTCAGATCCTTGCGCCAGTCGACAACGCGCCGGTCGAGACGATCCGCAAGCTCGCCTGGAACGAGGAAATCACGGTCGCACGGCCGGTGCTGACGACCTCAAAGCAGCTCACGACGAGCGATCTGACGTCGATCGCAAAAGTGCGCGGTCAGCCGCACCTAGCGGCCATTTCGAGGCGGGAAACGCTGGAAGCTCCGGTAACCGACGTCCTGCTTGAACGCGGCGGCCGGGAGGTGGTCCATATCCTTGCGGCCAATGCGGGTGCCAAATTTTCGGACGGCGGGTACGCCACCCTGGTCAATAAGGCCGAAAGCGACGAAATCCTTTCCGAAGCGGTCGGATCGCGCAAAGACCTTCCAATGAAGTTGTTCCGCGAATTGCTGGCGCGCGCGACCGAGGCGGTCCGCGCCAAGCTGCTCGCGCTGCTGCCGCCCGAACGCTATGCGCAGGTCATGGACATTCTGTCATCGGTATCAAGTGCCGTGATCGGCGCAACGAAGACCGGGTATGAAGATGCCATGATAGCGGTCCGGGCCCTGGAGTATGCCGGACGTCTGAACGACTCGACGATCCGCGACTTCGCACGTGCCGGTCAGATGCCGGAAGTGATCGCCGGCATCTCCGTGCTGACCGCTTCAAAGGTCGACGTCATCGCGGACATCCTGAACGGCGTTCGCAACGACGCGGTCCTGGTCCCCTGCAAGGCGGGCGGGCTGGGCTGGCCCGCGGTCGAAGCCATCCTGCAAAACCGGCAGCGGGAGCACCCGCCGTCGCCGCAGATTCTGGAACTCGCGCAAAAGGATTATCAGCGGCTTTCGCTGGAGACCGCGCAGAAGACGCTGCGGTTCCTGCAGGTCCGCGCTACCGTGAAGTAGGACGGATCGCCACCGTCAACGCAGCTCACGTTCGCCCGACGGAGTCCTGATGGTTGCGCGGAGTCGCGGCTTCTCCGCCGGCGAAAAGCGCACGCGGGCGTCGTCAAGAAACGATCGCAGCGATCGGCCGATCGTCTCGGCCTCTGGATGCTCAATCTCCAGCGCGACGAGGCTGCAGCCGAGGTCCGGCATGCCTGATGCCGGATGCGGACCGCGCGGCCACTCGATGAGCGTCGGAAAGGCGCCGTCGAACGGCATCGCACCGTCGGGCGCGATGCTCATCGACCATTTGAGGTCGCCCCGCGTCAGCGTGATCGCTGGACCTGCCGCATGCGGCACCTGGCGCAAGGCCGTTTCAATGTCATCGGTCGCGACGACCCATGTCAGCAGGCGCGGCAACACGGCGAGCTCCGCGCGCAGTTTCGGATCGTCGAGAGAAAACCAACGCGGGCGCGGCAGCGGTCCGGCCGCCGGGTCCGGTGCGATGATCTCGAGAAACAGTGCCGCGCCGAGCCGCAGCAGATGGTTGTGCGTGCCCATCAGCGGATGCACGCCGCCAAACGGAATGGTCACGCCGAGCGCGGCTTCGGCATGAGCAACGCCGGCGCGCAGGCTTTGGGCCGCGACGGTGATGTGATCGAGTTGCAGCAAAATTCGCCCCTGTGAGCGGTGCCAGGGGCACCGGACGAAAGACATAATTACTTCTTCCCGAAAATCCACGGTTCTCATCGGCCGGAATGAAAAAGCGGAAACCGTGCATTTCGCGAAACGGCCTGGCTGTGCGACAAGCCGCTCACTATCTCCGATGCTCGAAACTCTCCCTCTCGCGTGAATTCTGGATCGATGACCACATCCCTCGAATTTGGACTGGATACCTTTGGCGACGTCACAAGGGGCGCCGATGGCGCGCCGCTCGCCCATGCGCAGGTGATCCGCAACGTGATCGAAGAAGGCGTGCTGGCCGACCGGCTCGGCATCGATTTCATCGGGCTCGGCGAGCATCACCGCGCCGATTTCGCGATCTCCGCGCCGGAGGTCGTGCTGGCGGCGATCGCCGCGCGCACGCAGAAGATCCGGCTCGGCTCCGCCGTCACCGTATTGAGCTCGGACGATCCCATCCGCGTTTTCCAGCGGTTTTCCGCGGTGGACGCGGCTTCGCACGGCCGCGCCGAGGTGATCCTCGGCCGCGGCTCGTTCACCGAGTCCTTTCCGCTGTTCGGCTTCGACCTCAAGCAATATGAAGAGCTGTTCGAGGAGAAGCTCGATTTGTTCGTCCAGCTCCTGAAGCAGGAGCCGGTGACCTGGCAGGGCAACCTGCGCCTGCCGCTGAAGGACCAGTCGATCTACCCGCCGATCGAGCACGGTCCGTTAAAAACCTGGATCGGCGTCGGCGGCAGCCCCGAATCGGTGGTGCGCGCCGCGCATTACGATCTGCCGCTGATGCTTGCCATCATCGGCGGCGACCCGAACCGCTTCAGGCCCTATGTCGATCTTTATCACCGCGCCTATGAGCAATTCGGCCGGCCAGCGAAGCCTATCGGCGTGCACTCGCCGGGCTACGTCGCCGAAACCGACGAAGCGGCGCGCGAGGAGCTGTGGCCCGACTACAAGACCATGCGCGACCGCATCGGCAAGGAGCGCGGCTGGCCGCCGATGGACCGCGGTGAATTCGTGAACGAGGCCGATCACGGCTCGCTCTATGTCGGCTCGCCGGAAACCGTGGCGCGCAAGATCGCGGCGACTGTGAAGGCGCTCGGCGTCGCACGCTTCCAGCTGAAATATTCGGCCGGCCCCCTGCCGCATGAGAAGCTGATGAAGAGCATCGAGCTCTACGGCAGCAAGGTCGTGCCGCTGGTGCGCGACTTGTTGGTGGAAGCAAAGGCCCCGGGATAGCCGGCGGCCCTCAAATCACGAAGAACCCGTGCGATGCGTCGCGGCGAAGCTGGTCGACCAGGCCGAACTCCCAATCGAGATAGGCCTGCATCGCCTTCTCGGCGGAACCGGTGCCCTCATAGGGACGGCGGTAGCGATGCGCGGGATCGGGCTTCGGCACGACCTGCGGCGGACCGACTTCGAGCGCGCCGTCAT
>Ga0207661_10001376_pt1 | contig 16316 bp, 15 predicted proteins | sample KBSC713LmetaG_FD_184337 | JGI IMG/M metagenome (GOLD analysis project Ga0207661, IMG submission 184337) | Corn rhizosphere microbial communities from Kellogg Biological Station, Michigan, USA - KBS C7.1-3L metaG (SPAdes) (version 2) | ecosystem: Host-associated > Plants > Roots > Rhizosphere ...
TCAGTGTTGCAGCCGTCCGCGGTGAAGGCGCACGGGCTCGACGCCCCTCGATTGACAGGCGCCCGCTCGGCCGAAACACTGGCAGGCACCCGTCCGAGACTGGGAGCGTTCACAGACATCGATCCCTACCCGGTACCGGAAAGGAACCATCATGTCCCTCCCCTCGCGCCGGCGGCTGTGGCTCGCCGCCACCACGGTGTTGGTCGGCCCCGTCGCGGTCGTCGCCGGCTTCGCGGGCGTCAGCCGTGCGGCGGGCAGCGTCTACTACGTCGCCCCGAACGGCAGCGACGGCGCGGCCGGAACGCAGTCCGCGCCGTGGGCATCGATCGCTCATGCCCAGTCCGTCGCCGGGGCGGGCGACACCGTCTACCTCCGGGGTGGCACCTACAGCTTCACCAACGCCAACAAGGCGTGCGCGAGCCAGACGGCGAGCGTGGACGCCATCACCCTGAACAAGAGCGGCACCTCAGGCAGCCCGATCCGGTACTGGGCCTACCCCGGTGAGAAGCCGGTCTTCGACTTCTCCCGGATGACCGACGACTGCCGGATCAAGGGCTTCGACGTCACCGGCGGCTGGATCCACCTCAAGGGCCTCGAGGTCACCGGTGTGCGGCAGAACAACAACCTCAACCACGAGTCCTGGGGCATCTGGGTCACCGGGAGCAACAACACCTTCGAACTCATCAACGCGCACAACAACATGGGACCGGGCCTGTTCATCCAGGACGGCGGCGGCAACCTCGTGCTCAACAGCGACTCGCACGACAACTACGACCCGCTGACCTCCAACGGCGCCGGCGAGAGCGCCGACGGCTTCGGCGCCCACATCTCGGCCAACCACCCCGGCAACGTGTTCCGCGGCGACCGGGCCTGGAACAACTCCGACGACGGCTTCGACCTCATCAACGCCTTCTCGTCGGTGACGATCGAGAGCTCCTGGGCCTGGCACAACGGGTACATCCCGGGTACGAACACGGCGTCCGGCAACGGCAACGGCTTCAAGGCCGGCGGGTACGGCGGCGGTTACGTGAGCAACGGCGTGAAGCACACCGTCCGCCTCTCGGTCGCGTTCAACAACAGGGCGTCGGGCTTCTACGCCAACCACCACACCGTGGCCGACGACGTCTTCGACAACACCGGCTACAACAACCACCCCGACTTCAACATGCTCGGAGTCGACTCCACCGGCGCGGCCATCGGCATCGGGAACCTGCGCAACAACCTCGCGTACGGCGGCACGCTGACCTCGAACATGAGCGGTACCAACGTCTCCAACAACTCGTGGAACCTGTCGGTCTCCCTCTCCGACGCGCAGTTCCAGAGCGTGTCCACCTCCGGCTGGGACGCACCCCGACAGGCCGACGGCAACCTGCCCGCACTCCCGTACCTGCACCTCGCGGCGAACAGCACTCTCATCGACAAGGGCACGAACGTCGGGCTGCCCTTCAACGGACAGGCACCGGACCTCGGCGCCTTCGAAAGCGGTTCGACGCCGACCACGACGCCGCCCACCACGACGCCACCCACCACGACGCCACCCAGCACGAGGCCGCCCACGACAGCCCCGCCCACGACGCCCGGCCCTAGCGGGTGCACCGCCAGCTACCAACTGGCCGGCTCATGGTCGGGCGGCTTCCAGGGCGGGGTGACGGTGACGAACAGTGGATCGTCCACTGTGGGCAGTTGGACCGTGCACCTGACGCTCCCCGGTGGCCAGGCGGTCACCCAACTGTGGAACGCCAGCTACACCCAGTCCGGCAACCAGGTGACCGTCACGAACGCGAGCTGGAACGGCGCCCTCGCACCGGGCGCGACCGCGACGTTCGGGTTCCTCGCCAACGGCGACGGCGGCACACCACCGACCACGATCGGCTGCACCGCCTCCTGAGCCTCCGTTACCCGCGCACCGCCCGTAGTGCTTCGAGCGGGCTCGGAGGGCGCTGGCCGGCGGAGGATGGCCGAGAGGACCGATCGAGGTGGTGTGGTTGGCCGACGACGAGGTGACCGGAGCGCCACGGGCCGCGGGCAGGGCGGGGCCCGTACCCGGCGATCCGCGCCGCCCGGCTCGCACCGGCCGCGGCACTCCAATCGGCCTGACGGTTCCCTCGACGCGCGCGAGGATCAACGCATGATCCCAACCAACTCAGCCGGAGCCATTCACCACTCCGTCGTAGTGGTCCGCGACCTGGAGGCCAGCCTGCGCTTCTACCGGGACGGGCTCGGCCTCGACCTGCTGGCGGACCGGCAGGTCGAGGGAGACTGGCCCGCGCTCTTCGACGCACCCGGCCGCAGCCTGCGCGCGGTCTTCCTCGGCGATCCGGACCTCCCCGACGACCACTCCGGCGTACTGGAACTCAACGTCTACGAGGGTGACGTCCAGGAGGGGCCGCCATCCTCGCCGCTGCGCTCCGGGTTCCTCATGCTGTCGTTCTTCGCGGACGTCGAGGCCACGCTCGACCGGCTCGCCAGCCTCGGCCTGGGCGGCTCTCCCCGGCGGGTCACCCAGCAGACCCAGGGCGGACCGATCACCATCGCCGCCGTCCGCGACCCGGACGGCCTGCTCGTCCTGCTCACCCCCGGCTCGATCACCTGCAGAGAATGACGGTCAATCCGCGCTACGGGAGCGGCTGCCAGAGCTCGATGCGGTTGCCCTCGGGATCGGTGACCCAGCCGAAGCGGCCGTAGGACTCCTCCATCACGCTGTCGTCGACCGCCGCGCCGGCTTCCCTGAGCTGAGCGAGCATCGCATCGAGGTCGCGGACCCGGAAGTTGACCATCGACTGCTGGTCGGGGCGGCCGAAGTAGTCGGTATCGGCCTCGAAGGGGGCGAACACCGTGGGGCCGGCCTCCTGCTGCCACGGCTCCTCGGTGGCCGGGTAGACGGAAAGACCGAGATTGTTCTGGTACCACTGGGCGAGACCCATCGGGTCCCTGGCCCGGAAGAAGAAGCCACCCAGGCCCAGCACTTTCTCCATGCGCCGAGCCTATCGCGTCCACTATGGACATGAGGAGGTGGCTGGAAGTCCGCCCAGAGACGGATCGTCTTGTCCCCGAGGCTCGTGCTCTCGCGGTGCCGCTTGCCGCGGACGTTCGTGGGTGCCAGAGTGACGGGGTGGACCGCCCCCAGTCCTCGCGCTGGCTGACCACTGGCGGCCGCATCGTCTACGGCTCCCTGGCGATGTTCGCGGGGCTCGTCATCGCCGGCGCCGGCGGCGCGCCCACCAGCGTTCTCCTGGTCATCCTCGGGCTGTCGATACTCGTCGCGCTCACGGGCCTGGCGGTCGTCTACGCCGGCATCCTGAAGGACCGGGCGGAGGAGCGCAGGCTCCTCGCCGAGCTGGCGCGGCAGGAGGCGGAGCGGGTCAAACGCCAACAGGCCCAGTCACTCGGCGGAGCGCTCCTGGACCTCGCGGCAACGGCCGCGCGACAGCTCGCCACATCGAGACGGACGGCTCACCGCCCGGCCGCGCCGGCACCGGCTCCGGAGCAACCGGCGGCCGACCCGCGGGTCGCCCGGCGGATCCTGCTCTGGCTGCGCCTGTGGTACCTGCTCATCATGCCGCTCGGCCTGATCAGTGCCGTACCGATCAGCATCCTGGCGCCCGGGCGGCAGGCGCTCTGGCTGTATCCCGCGGCGTGGGCGGCGAGTGGCCCGGGCGCCGGGTTGCTGGCGCTGCGCTTCGCCCGGCGGCGCCGGATCAAGGTGCCGATGCTGCGCTACACCTGCACCCTGATCTCCTACCTCAGCGGCTTTGTCACCGTGGTGTTGTTCTGCGTGGAGCTCGCCGCCACCATCCGCGACGCGTTCTCGCCCGGTCCCGTATCCGTGTCGGTGCACGTGTTGTTCGGGGTGCTGCCCACCTTGCTGCTCAGCATCCTGCTGCGAGTGGTGGTCGCTCAGACGCGCCAGCGCGACCGGGCGGCGGGCGTGGAGATCGAGCCCTTCGGCCTGGACTGAGCCGGGCACAGAACCTAACTCAGGCGCCTGCCGTCGACCGGCTCGTCCGACGCTGTCGGCCCGTCCGACCCGGACTGCTCCGGCACCGACCGCCGCGACGTCAGCTCCGGGAAGCGGACATCCACGTCCTGCTCGTCCTCGGGGCGCCGCCGCGTGGTCTCCGCGTAGGCGCGGTACGCCCGCTGGTCGCCCTGGGTCAGCGGCGGCTGCACGAGACTGCGCGGCCACAACCGCCGCGTACGCACCACGTCGCTCTCCACCGCGTACAGCGTCAGCGTTGCCTGCAGGTGCAGCCAGCCCAGCAGACCGAGGACCACCCCGAAGGTGCCGTACAGCGATTGCTGGTGGCGCACCTGGTGACCGACCAGCAGGGTACCGGCGACCAGTAGGCCCTGCCACAGCACGGCGGAGATCACCGCGCCGGGCGCCATGCACCGCAGGGGTACCTCGTTCGCGGTGGCCAACCGGAACCCGAGCAGGAACACGCCGACGTTGACGATCGCGGAAGCGACGAACACGCCGACCCGGGTCAGGATTCCCACCGCGCCGGTGGACTCTCCGAGCCCGGACAGGAGCCCGGTGACCACCACCGCCGCGCCCATCACGACCAGCAGGGCGAAACTGCGGCCCAGCGCCGGCAGGAACCCGGGTCGACGGGCGTACGGCACGTTCCACACCGCGTTCCACGCGTTCTGCGCGGCGGTCGCCACTCCCCGGGCGCCCCATAGGCTGATCGCGGCGGACACCACGAGCACGTACCAGTGGCCGTGCAGTTGCTGGGTCTTGAGCTGGTCGCCGATGACCGGGAACTCCACCAGCGCGGAGTGCAGGAACCGCTGCTGCAGCGCCGGGTTGCCGTGCATCACGTAGGCCAGAACGGTGCTGAACAACAGCAGCAAGGGGAAGACGGACAAGAAGGCGTAGTAGGCCAGCAGCGCGGCCAGGTTGCCGCCCTGGTCGTCACCGAACTTCTTGCTCACCGCGTACGGGAACGCCAACCAGACCCGGCGTTGCGCCGCCCGGTCGATCGCGCGTACCAGCCGGCCCACCACGTTCATGGCGGTAGATGCCCACCTGGCGCCGTCACCAATCCCGTATCGTTGCGACAACGACGGTGGGGACGGCCGCTCGCCGTCCCCACCATCCCGACCCCTGTCGAACCTAGTCGCCGGCCACGTCGTGGACAGCGTCCTTCAGGTGCTCTCCGGCCTGCTTGACCCGGCCGGACGCCTGGTCCTCGACACCTTCGGCCTCGAGCCGTTCGTTGTCGGTCTTGTCGCCGACCCATTCCTTGGCCTTGCCCTTGAGCTGTTCGGCCTCGTTGCCGGCCTTGTCCTCGAAACTCACCGCGCGCCTCCTCGATACCAGCGTGACTGTCAATGCCCGCCGGTCGCGGACACGAAACCGCCCGATGCTCAGGCCGTCACGGCGTCGGTCGCGCTCTTGACCGCGGCCGGATCGCTCGGACTGCGCGGGGCGTCCGGCCGCAGTTCGGCCATCCGCGCGCCGAGGTCCTGGAGTTGCTTGCGGCTCAGCCCCGCACGTACCTTCGGGAACCAGTCCTGCTCCTCCTCCTCGATGTGGTGTGTCACGTTCTCGATGAGTACGGTCGTCTTGGCGTCGAAGTGCTCTTCCTCCGGCCGCATCGCGACCAGTTCCGCGCACAGCACATCGGCGACGTGGTGCTCCTCGTAGGACTCCAGGACGTCCTGGTCGAGGTCGGGCAGCAGCGCTCGGACCTCCGGGTACATGACCTCGTTCTCCAGGTACGTGTGGACGGTCAGCGCCTCGATGATCGCGGTGACGATCCGGCCCTTCTCCGCCGTCGCGTCCTCGCCGGCCTGCTGGAACTTCCGGAACAGCTTCTTCACCTCGCGGTGGTCTTCCTTGAGCATGACAATGGCGTCGGTGGACACGGGGGGACTCCCTGCGGATTGGCGGAACGGTTCGCACCGGTTCGGTTCCCTTGCCGGTCGTCCTCGAAACCCCGCGGCTGTAAGGAGCCGATCGTCGCTAGCCGGTCTGTTTGAGGAATGCGCCGTAGAACATGCCGAGCCCGATGGCCGTACCGATGATGGCGATGATCCAGAAGCGGATCACGATGTTGACCTCGCTCCAGCCGACCTGTTCGAAGTGGTGGTGCAGTGGAGACTGCCGGAAGACGCGCTTGTGTCGGGTCTTCCACGACACGTACTGGATGATCCGCGACCCGGTGACGATGACGAAGAGTACGCCGATGACCGGCAGCAGCAGGATCGTGTGCGTGGCCACGGCTTCGCCGGCGATCAGTCCACCGATCGCCATCGAGCCGGTGTCGCCCATGAAGACCCGCGCCGGCGAAGTGCCCCACCACAGGTACCCGGCCAGGGCGCCCGCCGCGGCCGCCCCGATCAGCCCGGTTTCCAGGGGGTCACGAGCCTGATAGCAGTACGCCACGTGCGTCGTGTCCGAGCACCAGTGCCGGTACTGCCAGAACGAGATCGCCACGTACGCGATCAGTACGATGATGGATGTCCCGGTGGCGAGCCCGTCGAGTCCATCGGTGAGGTTGACGGCGTTCGTGGAGGCCATCACGACGCCGATGAACACGATGACGATCAGGACCGGGCCCAGCCGTGCCCAGGGAATGTCGCGGACGAAGGACAAGTGACCGCTCGCGACCGTCTGGCCACTGCCCGACGGGACGCGCACAGCGATCGTCCCGAAGACACCACCGACGAGTACCTGGAGGACGAGCTTCCACCGACCGCTGAGTCCGGCGGTGTTGCGTTGGGAGACCTTGAGCAGGTCGTCGATGAAGCCGATCGCGCCGCAGCACACCATGAGCCCGAGCAGGACCAGACCGGTGACGGTCGGCCCGCGCGAGGCGATCTGCCGGCTAGGGAGGGTCCTTTCCACGAGGTGGCCGACGACGTAGGCGGCGAGGGTCGCGAGGATGAAGATCAGGCCGCCCATGGTGGGCGTACCCCGTTTGAGTTGGTGAGCTTCGACGTAAACGCCACGAATCGGTTGAGCGGCCTTGAGCCGGCGCAGGGTCGCGATCACGAACGGGGAGCCGATCAGCGTCAGGACAAACGCGACCGAAGCGGCCATGATCACGGCGGTCATAGCTCGATAACGTAGCCGATCGGTAGGCAACTGCCCCGGGGGGGAACCGTTCCGCAGGGTCGGGTCAAGCCACCGTTAAGACCAGGTCAGGTCGCTCGTTGGTCTGGCGCCACTGCCCGCTCGGCTGATAAGACGGTGGGCGTGACTCGAGGCGGCGAGGCGTCGACGATGCGGCGGCGGCCGGATCGCCAGCGGACGTCGCCCGCGGATCGGCGCCGCGACGGCGGTGTCGACCGCGACGAGACCGAGTCATGGCTCGACTGGCTGCGCGGCGGCGAGGAGTCCGACCCTCCTGTCCGCCGGCCGGCCCCGTCCGGCACCGGATACCACCAGAACCTCAGGCCGTCCGTTGCCAGCCCGCCGTCCACGGACGAATTCCGGTTGGTCGGCGGCCCGCGCGGCGATCGGCGGGACGGGTACCAGGTTCCGGGGCGGGTCGCTCTGCTGGACGGCGAGGCCGGCGCGCAGCGCCTGGCGCGGCTTCCGGTCGCGCCGGGCTCGGCCAGGGCCGGCAACAGGCTGTTCATCCTCATCATGTTCTGGGTCACGCTGGCCGTCAGCGTTGAGCTGTGGTGGGCGGACACCCCGGGCCGGTCGGTCAGCGGCCCCGGCGGCATGCTGATCGCGGCCGGCCGGATCACCGGGCTGGCCGGCGGATTCCTGCTACTCGCGCAGGTGCTGATGATGAGCCGGGTGGCCTGGCTCGAGCAGTGGATCGGCGCCCACGATCTCCTGATCTGGCACCGGTTTCTGGGCCCGTTCCTGGTGGTGCTGGTGCCCGCGCACGCGGTGTTCCTCATCTTCGGGTACGCCGCGATGGAGCACGCGTCCGCCACGGGCGAGACCTGGCTGATGCTGCGGACGTATCCCGCGATGATCAGCGCGTTCATCGCGACCGGAATCCTGGTGGCGGTCGGCGTACTGGCGATACGGCGGGTACGCCGGCTGATGCCGTACGAGTGGTGGTACTTCCTGCATCTGACCAGTTACCTGGTGTTGCTGTTGGGGTACGGGCACCAGTTCGCCGCCGGTGCCGATCTAATACGCGACGGGTTCGCCCGGCGCTACTGGTTCAGCCTGTACATGTTCGTGGTGGCGGCGCTGGTATGGGGCCGTGTGGTCGAGCCGGTATGGCTCAACCTGCGGCACCGGTTCCGGGTCATCGCCGTCGCGCCCGAGGCGCCGAACATGATCTCGATCTACGTCGGGGGGCGGCGGCTGGACCGGCTGGAGGCCAAGGCCGGGCAGTTCTTCCGGTGGCGGTTCCTGACCCGGCGCGGTTGGTGGCAGGCGCACCCGTTCTCGTTGTCCGCCGCGCCCAACGAGGAGTGGCTGCGGCTGACGGTGAAGGTCGTCGGCGACCACACCGAGGACCTGCAACGCCTGGTGGCCGGCGACCGGGTGTTCGCCGAGGGCCCGTCCGGCGCGTTCACCGCCGATCGGCGGGTCAACCCCGGCGCGTTGCTGATCGCGGGCGGCAGCGGTATCGCCCCGATCCGCGCGCTGCTGGAGGATCTGCCGGCGGGCACGATCGTGCTGTACCGGGCGAGCTCCGCCGACGATCTGGTGTTCCGGGAGGAGCTGGAGGGCCTGGCCCGGCAGCGCGGGGCATGGATCTGGTACGTGCTCGGTTCCCGTGACGATCCGGCCACCCGGCACGCGTTCAGCCCCGCAGGCATGCGCAAGCTGGTACCGGATCTGCGCCGGCGCGATGTGTACCTGTGCGGTCCGCAAGGCATCATCGACGCCTCCGTCAAGACGCTGCGCCGGATGCGGGTACCGAAGAAACACATCCACCTCGACCCGTTCGAGTTCTGATGCCGCCTAACGTTGAGGAGTTCGCCGATGCGTAGAGCGACAGCCGCGGCGCTGGGTACGCTGATCGGCACCGCGCTGCTGGTGACCACCAAGTACGCCGCTCCATCGGCCAACTCCGGCGCCGGGACCGCGATCACCGCCGGCGACCCGGTCGCCGTCGACGGCGTGGCGGTGGGGAGCACACCGCTCGGCGCGTCGTCGGGTCCGGCCGCCGCCGCGCCCGGCCCCAGCGGTACGCCCGGAGCACCGGCGGCCGCCGCCCCGACCGGAGCCGCCCGCACCACGGCCGCCGCTCCGCAGCCCGCCCGCACCACGCCGGCCGGTGGCGGAGGTGCCACCACGGCAGCGCCGCCACCGTCGTGTTCGACCGTCAGCGGCAGCGGACAGCGGGTGGCCTCGCCCGGTACCGGCACGGTCACCGTCACCATCAAGGTGTGCAACGGCGCGATCAGCAGCGCGACGTCGACCCTGAGCCAGTCCAACTGGTCGGCCAACACCGCCGCGCTGCCCGCCCTCAACTCGCTGACCCCGCAGTACTACAAAACCAACATCTCCGCGATCCACTACAGCGGCGCGACACTGACCAGCAACGCGTACCAGTCCTCGCTGCGCTCCGCGATCAGCAAGGCCGGCATCTGAGGTGACGGTCGACACCGGATCGCATCACGGACTGCTGCGCCACGACGACATCATGGGCACGATGATCGCGGTGCACCTGACCGATCCGCTGCCACCCGGGACATTGTCGCGACTGGCCGACGAGGTGTTCGACTGGATGCGCGAAGTCGACCGGCGCTTCAGCACGTACAAGCCGGACAGCGAGGTGTGCCGCCTGGACCGGGGCGAGGTCGAGCTCGCCGGCTGCTCGCCGGACCTGCGTACGGTGCTGGACGCGTGCGCGGAGCTGTGGCAGGAGACCGACGGATACTTCGACGTGTACGCGACCGGGCGGCTGGACCCGTCCGGGTACGTGAAAGGCTGGGCAGCCGAAGTGGTGTCCGCCCGGCTCGCCGAGGCCGGCTCGGTCAACCACTTCATCAACGCCGGCGGTGACATCCGCACCAGGGGCGCACCGGCGCCCGGGCAGCGCTGGCACATCCCGATCCGGCACCCGTGGCGCGGCGACGGCGCGTACCTCATGGTGGCCGGCAACGACCTCGCCGTCGCGACGTCCGGTACCTACGAGCGCGGCCTGCACGTCATCAACCCTCGGGACGGCACACCGGCCGCGGCCCTGCGCTCCGTCACCGTCGTGGGCGCCGACCTCGCCCTCGCCGACGCGTACGCGACCGCGGGCATGGCGATGGGTCTGCGAGGACTGGACTGGTTGGCGCGGCTGCCCGGCCACCAGGTCGCGGTCGTGACCGAAGACGGCCGGGGGTTCGTCTCTCCGGACCTGCCGCAGGCGGCGATGGACAGCGTGGTACCGGCGCAGACCGGCCGGTCGCCTAGTGTTGGCGTCCATGCGCATTGACCGGCTCGACCATCTGGTACTGACTGTCGCCGACATCGACGCCACCACCGACTTCTACACCCGCGTCCTCGGCATGAAGGCAGTCACCTTCGGCGCGGGCCGCACCGCCCTCGCCTTCGGCCAGAGCAAGATCAACCTGCATCAGGCCGGTCACGAGTTCGAACCCAAGGCCCACCGTCCGACGCCGGGTAGCGCCGATCTCTGCCTGATCACGACCGACTCCCTGGACCGGGTCGTCGAGGAACTCGTGAGGCACGATGTCCCGATCGAGGAGGGACCGGTTGAACGCACCGGCGCCACCGGCCCGATCCTCAGCGTCTACTTCCGCGATCCCGACCGGAACCTCATCGAGGTCAGCACCTACCGGTAGCCCCGCACTGGCGCTCATCCACGGGTCAGAAGGCGAAGGTCAGCGGCGAAACGGGCGCGCGGCGTCGGGCCTTGTCGGGCAGGATGCACTGCGTGCACAGCCTCGCCTCCCTGGTACGCAGTCGGCTGACCCTGCTGCGCGCGCTGCGTGCCGCCGGTACCTGGCCGATCGTCGCGCTCGGCGTCGGGTACGGCATCGCCGCCCTGCTGCCCGGCGCGTCCGCGGCCGCGATCGGTCTGCTCGTCGGCCGCGTGCAGCGGTCGGCCGGCGACCTCGGCGCCCTCGCGCTGCCGCTGGCGCTGTTCGCCGCCGCTCTGCTGCTGGGGCACCTCGTCGACGCCGCGGTCGATCCCGTCGAGTACCTGATCCGGGAGCGGATCGACGGCGCGCAGCGGGTCGAGGTGGCGAGCCTGGCCGTGAACGCGGCGACCCTGGACCGGTTGGAGGATCCGCGCATCCAGGACCTGCTCCGGCTCGCCTCCGCCGACCCCCGCGGCTGGACCGAGAAGACGCCCGGCGACGGCGCGCTGGCACAGGTCGGGCTGATGGCCCGCTACCTCGGCGGGGCCTTCGCCGCCGCGGTGCTGGCCGCGTACGCGTGGTGGCTGATCCCGCTCGTCGTGGTGCCCGCGCTCGCGACCCGCTCGGTGCACCGCCGCCAGTTCATCCGCCTGGCGAGGCTGTCGGCGGCGGGTGCCCCGGAGGGCCGCCGGGGCGACTACTGGCAGCGCGTCATCATGTCCCCGGCCGAGGGCAAGGAGCAGCGGGTGTACAGCTTCGGCGCGTGGGCCGCGGACCGGATCCTGCAGGCCTCACACGCGATGAACGACGGGATGTGGGCGTTCAACGTGCGCCACCGGCGCCGGAACATGGCGACCGGGCTCCTGATGTTCGTGTCGCTCGGCGTCGCCTACGCGGTGGTGGCCGATGCGGTGGTGCACCGGCACACCACGCTCGCGGTCGAGACCGCCGTGTTCGCGGCGGCGCTGGCCGTGTTCGGCGCGGTCGCCGGCTCGTTCGACGCTCTGGAGGTCGAGGGCGCGATGCCGGTGCTGGACGCCGCCGCGCGGCTGCGTGCGGAGCTGGGCACCGCGCCGCGCAGCTTGTCGCAGCGGCGCCCGGCCGGCGTTCGACAGCGGGACGCTCCCCCGGCCGCGCCGCCGAAGGCACGCGCGCCGGTCGTGGCGCTGTCCGGGATCCGCTTCGCCTATCCGGGCGCCGAACGCGTCGTGCTCGACGGTCTGGACCTGACCATCCACAGTGGAGAGTTGCTGGCCATCGTCGGGCTCAACGGCGCCGGGAAGTCGACGCTCATCAAGCTGCTGGCCGGACTGTACGAGCCGGACGCGGGCCGCATCACGATGGACGGCGAGGACATCCGCGACCTGGGTGTGGACACCTGGCGGCAGTACCTGTCGGTCGTCTTCCAGGACTTCGTGCGGTACCCGCTGTCGGCCGCCGACAACGTGGAGCTGGGCAACGCCGTCGTGGACCTCGACGCGGTGGCGCGGGACCGGGCGGCCGCCGACGCCGGGCTGGATCAGGTGCTCTCCGGGCTGCCCGACGGCTGGGGCACACCGCTGTCGCGTACCCGCTCCGGCGGCGTGGACCTGTCCGGCGGGCAGTGGCAACAGGTGGCGCTCGCCCGGGCGCTGTACGCGGTGCACACCGGCGCGCGGTTGCTGGTACTGGACGAGCCGACCGCGCACCTGGACGTGCGCAGCGAACTGGAGTTCTTCAACCGGCTGGTGGACCGGCCGGGCGAGGCCAGCGTCGTGCTCATCTCGCATCGCCTGGCAACCGTGCGCCGCGCCGACCGCATCGTGCTGCTGGAGGGCGGCCGGGTCACCGAGTCCGGTACGCACGACGAGTTGATGCGCCTGGACGGCCGGTACGCCGAAATGTTCCGCATCCAGGCCGAGCGGTTCAACCGGGGCTACGACGACCGGGCCGACGAGGAGCTGGCATGAAGTACCCGCGACTGTGGTGGCGGCTGCTGCGGCTGTCCTTCGCTCACCAGCCACGCCTGGCCCTGACCGCGCTGGCCTTCCGCGTGGTGAGCCTGGTGACCGTACCCGCCAGCGGTCTGGCGCTGCGCGCGGCGGTGAACGCGAGCGCCTCCGGCGCGGAGCGCGCGGCGCTGATCGGGGCCGCCGGCGCGGCGCTGGCGTACAGCGCGACCTCGGTCGTGGAGTACGTCGGGCTGTACTACCGGCACGCCGTCGTCGAACGTGTCGCGTTCCTCGTGCTCGATCCGGAGATCAACCGCAGCATCTACGAGATCGACACCATGGACCACCTGGAGCGCACCGATTTCCTGGACCGGATCACGCTGCTGCGCGGTCAGTGCTGGAACCTGATGGCGTCGGCCTGGAACGCGCTGGACGGGATCGTCAACGGGATCCGGATCGCGATCATTCTCGTGCTGCTGGGCACGGTCAGCCCGCTGCTGTTGCTGCTGCTGGGGTTCGCGGCGATTCCGCTGTGGTTCGACGCGCGTGGCCGGCGGGTGGTGTCGCGGGCCGATACGGCCACGGCGGAGGATGTCCGGCTGCAGCGTCAGCTGTTCGAACTGGTCACCGACGCGGCCTCGGGCAAGGAGATCCGGGTCGCCGCGGCCGGCGCGTGGCTGGTCCGGCGGCAGGCGGCGGCGCACCGCGCCGTCCACGAGGTCCGCTTCCGCGCGCAGATCGCCAACGCCGCCTGGCGGGCCGGCGGCTGGACCGTCTTCACCCTCGGCTTCGCGGCGGCGCTCGCCCTGGTCATCCAACAGGCCTCCCGCGGTGCGGGCAGCGTCGGCGACGTCGTGCTGGCCATCACGGTCGCGACGACCCTGCGCGGCCTGGTGGCGCAGACGGTGCTGCGCTCGACCCTGGCCGCCGGTGCCACCAGGCTGATCGAGCCGTACCTGTGGCTGCGCGAGTACGCCGCCAAGGAACGCTCACGCGAGCGCGCGGGCCGGGTGGCGCCGACGGTACTGCGTGACGGGATCGCGCTGCGCAGCCTCACCTACCGGTACCCGGGCACCGACAAGGACGCCGTGCACGATGTCAGCGTGAGCCTCCCGGCCGGCAGTGTCGTCGCCGTGGTGGGCGAGTACGGCTCGGGCAAGAGCACGCTGGTGAAGCTGCTGTGCCAGTTCCACCGCCCGACCTCAGGGGCGATCGACGTCGACGGTGTGCCGCTGGCCGACATCGACGCCCGCTCGTGGTGGACCCGGATGGCCGTGGCGTTCCAGGACTTCGGCCGGTACCAGATCCGGTTCGGTGAGACGGTCGGCCTCGGCGACCTGCCGCACATCGATGACGGCGACCGGGTACGCGAGGCCGTGCTCGCCGCCGACGCGGCGAGCCTGCTCGACCGGCTGCCGCAGGGAATGGCGACGCCGCTGGGGACCCGGTTCGGCGGCGTGGACCTCTCCGAGGGGCAGTGGCAGAAGACGGCGCTCGGCCGCGCGTGCATGCGTCCCGGGCCGCTGCTGTTCGTGCTCGACGAGCCGACCGCGTCCCTGGACGCGCCGAGCGAACGCGCCATCTTCGAGCGGTACATGCGACGCGCCAGGGAGCTCGCGGCACGCGCCGGCGCCGTCACCGTCATCGTGTCGCACCGGTTCTCCACCGTCGCGGGCGCCGACCTGATCCTCGTGATGGAGGGCGGCCGGCTGGTCGAGGTTGGCAGTCACGACACCCTGCTGGCCCAGGGCGGGGCGTACGCGGAACTGCACGGCATCAGCAGCCACGCGTACTCGCTGGACTGATCGATCGAAACATTTCGAGGGCCGGCGCAGCGGTTGACGAGCCCGGTCAACGATCATATGTTGGCGATGTCTCCGAAACTGTCATGGAAGGTTTCGGCACCGTTCCCCGACCGTGAGGAGCCTCATGAAGTTACGCAGGACGATCACGTGTGTGGTGGCTTCGGCCACCGTGCTGGCCGTCGCGGTCAGCCCGGCCGGGGCCGCCCCCGGCGCGGACAGCGCGAACTCGATCAGCTTCCGCCAACAGCTGCAGTCCATCGACGGCCTCGGCTTCGCCGCGGCGTTCCAGCGCGCGACGCTCATCCGCGGCGACCGCGGCCTGTCACCCCAGAGCACCCAGGCCATCCTCGACCTGTTGTTCAACCGGCAGACCGGCGCCGGCGCGTCCATCGTGCGCATCGGCATCGGTTCGTCGACCGACAACGTCTACGACCACATGCCGACCATCGAACCCACCAGCCCGGGCAGCCCGGACGCCGCCCCGACCTACGTCTGGAACGGCGACGACGGCGCGCAGGTGTGGTTCACCCAGCAGGCGCAGAAGTACGGGGTGCACCGCATCCTCGCCGACGCCTGGAGCGCGCCCGGGTTCATGAAGACCAACGGCACCGACATCCGGGGCGGATCCCTGTGCGGTGTCGTGGGTACCTCCTGCGCCACCGGTGACTGGCGGCAGGCGTACGCGAACTATCTCGTGCAGTACCTGAAGTTCTACCGGCAAGAGGGCGTGAAGATCACCGATCTCGACTTCACCAACGAGCCGGACTTCACCGCCTCGTACGCCTCGATGCGCTTCACGCCGGCCCAGGCGGTCGACTTCGTCAAGGTGCTGGGGCCGACGCTGCAACGCGAGGGGCAGGGTACGAAGCTGGTCTGCTGCGACTCCTTCGGGTGGCACCAGGCCGCGACGTACAGCTCGGCGATCGAGGCGGATCAGGTCGCCGACCGGTACGTGGCCATCCAGAGTGGACACGCCTACGCGAGCCCGACCGACACTCCCCTGCCCACCGACGACCCGACCTGGATGACGGAGTGGGGTCCGGGCGGCAACGTCTGGGACACCGGATGGGACTCCGGTCTTCCCTCGGCCGGCATCCTCGTGGCCCAGGCGATCCATCAGGCATTCGCCAACGCGAACGCCTCCGCGTACGTCTTCTGGGTCGCCGCCTCGTTGGGCGCGACCCGGGCGTTCATCCAGATTCCGAACGCCGGGGACGGCTTCCAGGTGTCCAAGCGGCTGTGGGCCTTCGCGGCGTACTCCCGCTTCATCCGCCCGGACGCCGTGCGCGTACCGGCGCAGGCCGCGGATCCGAACGTGGACGTCACCGCGTTCCGCAATGCCGACGGCTCGATGGTGGTCGAACTGCTCAACATGGGTACCGCCGAGGTGAGCACCACGTTCACCACGGACACGCCCGTCCACAACGTGAGCACGTACCTGACCAACGAGACGCATTCGGTGGATCTCGTGTCCAGCGCCCGTACGGCGGACGTGCACTCGATCCCGACCCAACTGCCCGCCCGGTCGCTCACGACCCTTGTCCTGAACTAGTTACCCGCGACAACGGCGCCCGACGCGATACGGTCGGGCGCCGTTGTCCTGCGTCCAACCGCGTCCAACTTCGCCGACGCAACCGTTCGACGGTACGAATAATCGACGTCCATGAACAGCTTGCACGTCCGCACGGGACTCGCGGCACTCGCCCTCGGCGTACTCGCCGCGGTCGCGGTGCCGGCCGGCCCGGTCGCGGCAGATACACCGTTGTCGACGCCGGGTACGCCCGTCGCCACGCAGGTCACCACGACCAGCATCAGCCTGTCCTGGGCCGCG
>Ga0207661_10001377_pt1 | contig 16314 bp, 4 predicted proteins | sample KBSC713LmetaG_FD_184337 | JGI IMG/M metagenome (GOLD analysis project Ga0207661, IMG submission 184337) | Corn rhizosphere microbial communities from Kellogg Biological Station, Michigan, USA - KBS C7.1-3L metaG (SPAdes) (version 2) | ecosystem: Host-associated > Plants > Roots > Rhizosphere ...
TGCGATGGCCGATCCGGGCCGCGGTCAACACCGACACCACCGTCATACCCGCCAGTCTACGGACCCACTCCCCGGCCGATGCACAGGCCGACCATTGCACTGTGCACAGTGGACGGTGGGCGTGATACACAGATGTCTTCAACCCGATCGGGTCATTGACAGCCTTGCACAGACGGGAGAGCCTTCCTGTCACGTTGAGGTAGGGAGGCCTGGTGCGATGACCCTGCCGAAAGCCCTGCCGGACCTGCTCAAGCTGCCGGACGACGAGGCGCAGCGCATCCTGCGCGCGGCCGCGCGCCGGGTGGCCGACCTGCCCCGCGGCTCCTCGCCCGACGTCGTGTGGGTGCTCGGCGCCAACGAACTCCTCCTGCACACCGCCGGCATCGGGCTGTCCTGCCAACCCGGTCAGGTCACGATCACACTCCCGGTCGCCTGTGACCAACTGCGCGACGGCGCATCGGTCCAGATTCCGTTCGCGGTCGGCACCGACGAAGCGCCCAGTGGGCTGGTGATGTCCACACTGGATCGCCCGGCCGGCCCGGCGCTGATCGTCGAGGCGTGGGCCGGTTCGCTCATCGCGTTCGCCTGGGAGACGCTGCTGCACCTGGCGTCGCAGCTGTGCGCCTCCGCGGGCCAGGACGAGGCCGGCCGCCCGCTGGTGCCGGGTTACGTCGGCGCGGGCCGCGGCGTGCTGTTCATCCAACCGATCACGCGGCACGCGACGGCCGGCTCACCATGAGCGCGGCGGAGCGCCGTCCGGCGGCTGCACCGACGCAGCGCCTGCGGTGCGCCAACGACGTTGACGCGCGGCGCGGCGGGAAGACGGGGAGCTCATGAGCCTCGACGTTGACCAACTCGGTTCGTTCGGCGACCTGGCCCGGGCGATCGGGCTGCTGGACGAGGCCGGGCAGCCCAACCCGTCGTGGTTCGGCGACCCGGTCGGCGCTCCGACGGCGGGCAGCGGCAACCAACACGGCCTGCGTCACGTGCTGTCCGACAACGGCCAGCGGGAGGCGCTGCTCGGCTTCGTCGACGAGGTGCTCGGACCGCCGGACGCCGCGACGCGATCGGGCCGCACCTGGGTACCGCTGTTCGTCGAGAGCAACCCGGACGTCACCGTCTCCGCGGTCGTGGAAACCGTTGGCCCGGCCGTACGGCTCGGCGTCGGGCTCGAACACACGACGGCCGGCGGCCTGCCGCGGGTATCCACACAGGTACACGTGCCCCTGTTTCAATTCGCCACGCGCGGCGGCTCGCTGCCCGCCGCGACCGGCGGCCTGCCCGACTGGCTGATCCCGGGCAGCCCCGGCGGCCGCGTCGAGCTCGGCGTCGACGTGACGTTTACGGAGGCGACGCCGGCCCCCGGCGACGCCTCCCTCGGCGGCGTCGCGCTCGGCCTCGCCGTACCCACGACACTGGCCGACCAGCTCGGCGTCACGTTCGAACTGCGCGACCTGCAACTGCCCGGCGCTCAGGCGCCGCGGACGTTCGGCTTCGACGCCGACAGCCTGCAGGAGCTCGGCACCGACGTGTTCGAGCTGGTCCTCGGGCTGGTCCGGGCGCAGGCCGACGCATTGAGCGGGGTCGACCCGGCGCTCGCCCCGTTCCGCGCCGTCGCCGGGCTGCTCGGCCTGCGCAACGTCGAGCACCTGCCGCCGCTCCCGCTCGCCGACCTGCCGACGGCCGGGGTGTCCGCGCTCGTCGGCTGGGTCGAGGCGGTGCTGTCCACGAACGAGGCCCGCGACGCCTGGCTCGGCGAGCTCAAAACGCTCGTCGGCGGCACGCTGCTGGCCGCCGAAGACGCCGTCCAGGTGACGCTCGGCCCGGCCGCGTTCAAGATCGGCGTGCGGGTGCAGCCCGGTACGGCCGGACACCCCGTGGTGGTGCCGTGGGCCGAGGTCACCCTGTCACCGGTCACCGGCACGCGGGCGCGACTCGGCGCCGACCTGCTGCGCGTCGACATGGCCACCGGGAAGTGCACCGCGCTGCCCGACATCGGACTGGAGGCCGTGTTCGGCCGCGACGCCGGCGGCGGCGACCTTCTTCCCGGCGCGGCACCGCGGGTCGGGAGCCTGCACACCGGGGTCGCGCTGTCGCCGACCGGCGGGCCCGCGTTCGTCCTGACGCTTCACGACGTCGACATCACCGCCGGCGGCCCGCACCACGACGTGCTGGACCTCTCCACCCCGTCGGCGGCCCTGGACGCGGCGTCCACCGCGATCGAAGGCGCGCTCGCCGACGCCATCGACGACCTCGGCCCGCCCGGCGTGCTGATCAACGCGCTGCTCGGCCTGCAACCGCCGGCCGGCATACCCCCGCTCGACGTCCCCGCATTGCTCGCCGATCCGCTCGAGGCGATCCGCGCGTACTGGTCCAGCCTGCTCGACTCGGCGACCGCGAGCGCGGACGTGCTCGGCCGGCTGCAGGCGCTCATCACCGGTGCCGCCGTCGCCCCCGCCCCGGGCACCGGGACCGCCGCCGACCCGTGGATGCTGGCGCTCGTCACCGGCGTCGAGCTGCGCGTCTGGAAGGCGGGCACCGAGCTGTTCGCCGACCTCGTCGGCGGGGTGAGCACGTCCGTCCTCGACGAGTACGAGGTCCGGGCCGAGCTGGGGGTGCTGCTCGCGCGCGTCGACATCGACAACGGGCACGCGGCCTTCGTGCCCGAGGTGCACGGCTCGCTCGCGCTGGCCCGGGCCGACGGCCAGACCGCGCAGCTGGAGTTGGGGCCGGTGGAGCTGGAGATCGACGAGCTCGCCGTGGCGGCCCGGTGGACCTCGGCCCACGGCTTCCGGGTCGGAGTCGAGGCCGCCGGGCTGGCCGTCGCCGTGCCGGCGCTCGGCGGCGATCGGATTGCGCTGGCGCTGCCCACCTTCGACGCCGACGGCCGCCTCACCCTGCCGGCGCCGGATTGGGACGGCATCGAGCACGTCCTCGGTGCGCTGCTCAGCGAGCTGCGCGTGCCGATCGTCGACGCCCTCGTCGGCCTCGTCGGCTGGGGCCAGCCTCCCGGGATCGGCGGCGTGGCGCACCTCTCGCTCGGCGGGCTGGTCGGCCCCGACCCGGCGGCAGCGGCGCAGGAGTGGCTGGCCGACCTCATCCTGGACTGCGACCGGGTGCGCTTCGCGCTGGAACCGCTGGCCGCCCTGGTGAGTGGTTTCTCCCTGGGCGTCCCGCTCGGCACCGGCAGCGCGCGCAGCCCGTTCCGCTGCCCGGTCGCCGGCGAGCCGCGCGCACCCGGGCTGGCGGTGTGGCTGGACCCGGGCTGCGCGCCCGTCTTCGACCAGCGACGGCCACTGGTGGCCACGCTGACCACGAACTCGCCACCGGCCACGGCCGAGGTCGTCGGGATGCTGCGCGCTACCGCGACCACGCTGCCCGACCTGGCCGACCTGCTCGTCGGGCGGGACTCGCTGGCCGACGGCCTCGATCTGTTGAAGGCCCGCTGGCTGGGCACCGACGGGCTGGTCGGGCAGCCGACCGCGCTGCCGACCGGGGTGACCGGTCACGAGCTGCCCGGGCTCACCTACGACGAGCTGGTCGCCTTCGGCAGTGCCGGCCTGCTGCTCGGCGGCGTGCTGGCGGCGATGCCGACCGCCGTGCTGCACGCCGGCGTCGAGCCGACCTGGGCGACAGACCGCCCCCCGGGCACCTCGTTCGATCTGACTGACGGGCCCGCCGTGTCTCCGATCCCGGCGACCGGCGACGGCACCTGGTGTGCGCGCTTGCCCACCACCGGAGATCTGGCCGCCCGGCTCTCGAGCGTGCTCGCCGGCCGCACCGACCCGGTCGTCGTGGTCGCCTATGGCGCTTGCGGGGCCGCCGCCATCCGAGCCGCCGCGACCGCAGCGGCCGTCACTGACGTCGTCACGGTGGGCAGCCCCTGGGGGGCGGTCGCCTTCGACGCGCTGCGCACCGGCCTCGGTGGCGACGCCGTGCGGCTGCTCGACCGGCTGCGCCGCCCGGTGCTGACGGACTGGCCCGACGTGGTCCTCGCCCAGGAGGCCACCCCGCTGCAGCAGATCCATCTGCTGATCCGGCGCAGCCGGGCGGCGGTTGCGTTCCCCTCGGCGGCCGACGAGACGCGCCGGGCCGGGCTCACCGTGCACGCCGTGTTCGGCGCGCTGGACCAGGGCACGCTCGACCGGGGCGTCGCCGCCTACGTCGCGGCCGGCCTGCAGGCCCGGATCGCCGCCGCCGAGGACGCCGCGGTCCCCGGTTCGACCGAGCGGACGGCCCTGCACGCCGGCGTCGACGTCCCCGTGCTCGACCTCAACCTCGGCGGCCTGCTCGTCGGCGCGGGAGCCACGCTGGAACTGGTCCGCATCGCGCGTTCCGGTGCGCAGCTCGACGCCGCGCTGGCCCGCGCGGTGATTGTCGACCTGCACCTCGGCGTGCACGACGGCTGGCTGGTCGGCGGCCCCGGCTCGGCGAGCACGGTCGGCGAGCTGCGCTGGATGTCGGCGCGCATCGAGGTACCGCTGGACGGCTCGCCGGGCGACGCCGAGCTGGTGCTGCACGAGGCAACCGGCTTCGGGGTGGACCGCGAGCGCTGGGTCGTCCGGGCCGATCCGACCCGGGCCGCTCCAGACGTGCCGGCCTCCGACATCACGGCCGCCCTTCCCGAGGTCCGCTTGCTGCTCTCCGACGTGGTGGCCCGGCTGCGTGCCGCCTCGCCGGACCTCAGCGCGCTGCTCGACCTGCTCGGGCTGACCCGCAACGGCGGCCTCGACCCCGACGGCCTGGACCGGCTGCTGCACGACACCGCCACGACGATGCGCGGACTCTTCAATGCCGCACCCACGTCGATCGCCACTCGCCTCCGCGCCCTCGTGCCGGCCGCCGCCGGCACCGGCGACGCTCTCATGTGGACGGTCGGGCCGGCCACCGTCGGCGTCGACCTGACCGCCGGCGGGCTGACCGCGGCGCTGCGTGTCGACGAGCCGGGAATGCCGGTGATCGAGGTCGATGTCACAGCCGGCCCGTCGGGCGTGTCCGCCACCGCCGCCGTCGGCACCATCGACGCCCATGCGGGCGGCCTGCGGCTCGTCGCCGGGACCGCGCCGAGTGCCTCGGTCGCCGTCGAGTGGGCCGGCCCGTCCGCCGGCCCGCCCAGCGTCCGCAGCATCGCGCTGCTGCCCACCCCCGACGCCGCCGGGCTGCGGGAGCTGGCCACCGTGCTGCTGCCCGCGGTCGCCGTGCAGAGCCTGCTCGGCGTGGTCCGCGACCTCGTGCCGCCGGCCGGGCAGCCCGCGCTCGACGCCGCGCTCGACGCGGTCGGCCTGCTGGGCACCCCGGACTCCCTCGGCGGCCGCACCGTGGTGCTTCCGGTCGGCCTGGTGCACGATCCCGGTGGCTGGCTGCGGCACGCGACGGACTCCTGGCGCACCAATGCCGCCGCCAGTGCGGTTGCACTTCTTGACGCCCTGCGGCCGGTCGTCGCGCCCGGACCCGGCCCCGGGTGGGTCCTCGCGGCCGGCGTGACCATCGGCTACAGCATCGAGTCCGGCAACCGGCTGCGCCTCGTGCTCGGCGCCGAACTGGACGCCGACCTCGGCGGGCGCATGGTCACCACGCGCGTGGCCGGCGGGCTGCTCATCGGCCCCGAGGCGCTGCCCCAACCCACCCTGGAGATCTCCGCCGACGTCGACGGCAGCGGGCTGCGGCTGATCATCGACGTCACCGCGGGAGCCGCCGGCCCGCCGGTCCGGCTCCTCCTGCTGCGCGCCGCGCCGTCGCCGCCGTTGCCGCTCTATCCGGACGGTCCCGGGCTCGGCCAGGCACTCGCCGCGGCCGGCGAGACCGTGGTGCCGGTCGTGCTCAACGCGGTTGCCGACCACCGCACCGACGCCGGCACCGGGCTGCTCAAACGCGTCGCCCAGGCGGTGTTCGACCTCGGCGACGCGCTCGACCTGCGCGACGGCTCCCAGTTCACGGCACCCAAGCTGGCGATGTTTGCGCAGAACCCGGGTGGCCGGCTGCTGGACCGGTTGCCACAAATCGTCGGCACCGCCGCGGCCACCGTCGCCGGTGCGCTCGACCCGACCGGAGCCGTGGTCGTGGCGATCCCGGCCACCGGCAAGACCACGCTCGCCTTCGGCGCGACTAAGTCGATCAAGGTCGTGCTCGATTCGACCGGGGCCGTCCCGGCCGTCGAACTGCAGGCCGACGTCACGATCGCCGGCATCGGCCGGATCATGCTGGAACGACTCCGGCTGTCCACGGCCGGGGTGGACATCGCCGCCCGTCTCGGCCCGGTGCTGCTCGACCTGGGGTCGTTCGCACTGCGGCCGGTGCTGGTGTTCCGGGTCGGCACCGCACGCACCACCAACCGGCTGGTCGGGCTCGGGCTGGCGCTGGACGACGCCGCCAACCGGTCCGTGGAGTTCCGCTGGGGGCTGGACGCCAACCCGCCGACGCTGGCCGCGGTCACCCGCGCCAACACCGGCGCCGAGACCCTGGGCGCCGCCGAGCAGGCCGGGCAGTGGCTGCTGTCCCTGGCGCTGTCCCTGGCCGGCGGGGTCGTGGTTGACGCCCTCGGTCCGATCCTCACCAACAAGGCCAAGGACACGCTGCGCGGGGTGGTCTTCGCCGACGTCGCCGGCAGCGTCCAGATCGACCCGACGCTGGCCCTGGACCTGCTCAATCCGGATGCTCTGCTGGTCCGGCTCAAGCGCCTGCTGTGGAACGCCGCGGCGGCGCCGGGGCTGTCGATCACTCTGGACCACAAGGTCACGATCGGACTGGTCAGCAACACCGCCGGCGCCGACCGGCAGCTCGGGCTCAACGTCTCGCTTGTCGCCGGGCAGCGGTTCAAGATCGCCGACGGGGACACCCGGGTCGAGCTGGAGGTCGACGCCAGCTGGGTCAATCCCGCCGTGCCGGGCGGCCTTTCGGTGTACGTCCTGCAGGGCCCGTCGGCCGCATCTGTCGAGATCGTGCCCGGGGTCACGGTCGCCGGCCTCGGCCTGCGCTTCACCAAGACCAGCGGGCCGCTGCTCAAGCTCGGCCCGGTATCGCTCGACGGCGTCGCCCTGCAGCTCTACGGCGAGGCGTCGTCGGCCGGGTTCGGCGGCGGCGTCAACCTGGAACTGGCCGGCCTGGCCTTCGCCCCGGGCGGCGGGGCCGGCGGCAACGGCGTGGCCAACGGCATCATGAACGACGCCGGGAAGTCCGGCGCCGCGAGCCGGCCGGCGTTCTCGCCGTCCCTCGCCGTCCAGAAGCACCCTGGCCACGCCCTCGGGATCTCGCTGCGCGCCGGGCCGCCACCCGGCCCGTGGTGGATCGTCATCCAGCGCCAGCTCGGCCCGCTATACCTGGAACGGGTCGGCTTCAACACCGTCGAGGCCGGTGGCAAGGTGACGCGGGTGTCGCTGCTCTTCGACGGCCGGGTCTCGATCTTCGGGCTGACCGCGTCGGTCGACCAGCTGTCGATCAACTGGAACGGTGGCGACATCCTCAGCATCTCGAGCTGGTCGGTCGACCTGATGGGCCTGGCCATCTCGGCGGACATGTCCGGCGTGGTCCTCGTCGGCGGCATCCTCAAGACCGTCGGACCGCCGCCGGGCACCGGGCCGATCTCCTATGTCGGCATGCTCATGGGTCGCTTCGGCACCTACGGCCTGTCGGTGTTCGGCGGCTACACCAACGACAACGGCAACCCGTCGTTCTTCGTGTTCGGCGGCTTCAACGGCCCGATCGGCGGCCCGCCCGCGTTCTTCCTGATGGGCATCGGCGGCGGCCTCGGCATCAACCGCGGGCTGCGCATCCCGGACGACCCGTCGACGTTCAACACGTTCCCGTTCATCCAGGCCCTGGACTCGGCGGCCAAGCCGCCCAAGGACCCGATGGACGAGCTGCGCAAGCTCAACGAGTACTTCCCGGTGCAGCGCGGCAACTTCTGGTTCGCCGCAGGCATCGCGTTCACCTGCTTCTCGCTCGTCGACGGCATCGCCGTGATCGCCGTGTCCTTCGGCGACGGGTTCGAGATCAACCTGCTCGGCCTGGCCCGGCTGGCGCTGCCGCGGCCGCAGGCCGCGCTGGTCTCGATCGAGCTCGGCCTGCTCGCCCGGTTCTCCACCCGCGAAGGCGTGTTCATGATCCGCGCCGGGCTCACCGAGAACTCGTGGCTGCTCTACAAGGAGGTGCGGCTCACCGGCGGCTTCGCGTTCGTGATCTGGTGGAAGGGCGCGCTCGCCGGCCAGTTCGTGATGACCATGGGCGGCTACCACCCCGACTTCCACCGGGACGGCTACCCGGTGGTGTCGCGGCTCGGCCTGATCTGGCAGTTCGGCGAAAACATCGTGATCAAGGGCGGGACCTACTTCGCGCTCACCTCCGAAGCGCTGATGGCCGGGGTCGAGGTCGAGGTCAGCGCGGACTTCGGCTGGGCCTGGGCGCGGCTCTCGTTCGGCGCGCACGCGATCATCTACTTCGACCCGTTCCACTTCGAGGCGATCGTCTTCGTCCGCATCTCGGCCGGGGTGAAGCTCGACACCTTCCTCGGCACGATCAGCTTCAGCCTGTCCGTCGGCGCCCGGCTCAAGGTGTGGGGCCCGGACTTCTCCGGCGAGGCGACGTTTGAGGTCGGCCCGTGCTCGGTCACCGTGCCGTTCGGCACGCAGCAGGTGATCGAGGCGGTCACGCTGATCTGGAACGAGTTCGTCGGCAAGTACCTCGAGGAGACGCTTGCCGGCTCCGGAACCGCCCGGGCGCTCACCTCGATCACCGGCCGCGGCACCCTGCCCTCGTCGACCGCCGGCGAGCGGGCCGCACCGTCCGCCGACGGCAGTCCCGAGCGGCCGTTCGAGGTGTTCGCCGAATTCGAGATCACCGTGGTCACCACCATCCCCACGGCCCGCTTCGACGTCGGCCAGGCCACCGGCGCGGTGGCCGTGCCGGTGAAGCGCTCGGACGGCCTGGCGGCCCCGCTCGGGCTCAAGCCGATGAAGGCCGGCAACCTCAGCTCGACGCTGCGCGTCCGGCTGCACCGGCAGAACGACACGACGAAGGCCTGGGTCGAGGTGGCCGACCGGCTGGGGGCGATGGGCGCCAACGTGACCACGGACGCCTACCCGATCGGCGTCTGGGGCGCGCCCGACCTGGCCGGCCTGCCCGCGCCGCCGCTGCCGAAGGGCGACGTGCTGGTCGCCGGCAACGCGGTCCGGCTGGTGGCCGAGGCCACGCTCCCGGCACCCGGCCCGGCGATCGACTACTACAAGGTGGAGGCCGCGCGCCGCCCGCTGCCGCTGCAGGCCGGCGGACCGGCTCGCGGGGCGCTGCTGGCGAAGGCGTCGACCGTTGCGCTGCCGGCCGTCACCACCACCGCACAGGCCCTCACGGCCGCCGAGCAGCTGCTGTTCTCCCCCGACCGGGACGCGCCGCAGGGCGCCCTCACCACCGGCAGCCGCAGCGCACTGGCGCGGGCCGCGTACCGCGGGGAGGTCAGCGCGCCGCCGTTGTTCGGCAACCTCGCCGACGGCATGGCCGCGCTGAACAGCGCCGACGGCGAGGCCGTGCGGACCCCGTCCGAGCCGGAGAAGCCACCGCGTAAGCAACGGGCAGCCGTCGTGGCCGGATACCTCACGGCCGGCAGCGGCGTCGCGGCCCGGCCCGGCAATACCACCGTCGCCGACGGACGGCTCCAGCGCCGCCCCGCGCCCACAGTGGACAGTGTCCAGGCCCGGCTCGGCGCCCACCTGCCGATCGAGCTGCACACCACGGCCTGGCCCGCCGTGGTGACCGGCAAGACGCTGGCCGCACCCTTCACACCGCGGACCGTGGTGGCCGGCGCGGTCCGCTCGTACGGGCCGGGTGCCAGTGGACTCAGTGACGTGGTCGCCGGGATTGGCGGCGCCGCGGCGCGGCTTCTTGGCGCTGGGGAACTGGTTGTGCTCACCATGCCGGACGCCTCGGTTGACACAATGAGCGCGGACGGGCGGCCGACACTCACGGTCGACGGGTCGGCCCGGGTCGCGATCCTGCGCGGCGACGGGTCGGTGGCGCTCGATGCGGTTGCCACCAAGACCATCCCGCTGCCGCCCGGGACCGCGCTCGTCGCCGTCCAGGCCGACGGCGTCACCGATCCGACCGGCGACGGCGGCGGCCTCGCGGGCTGGCACGTCCGGACGCGCATCACCGGCCTCGGCTCGCACGCCGCCCTCGGGCCCGGCTGCGTGCTCACCATGGACGGTGCGCCCAACGTCGCCGGGGTGGCCTGGACGACGGCCGGCGAGCTGCTGGCCGGCGCCGCCGCCGTGCTCACCCGGTTCAGCCGGCCGGTCCGCACGATCGCCGTCGTCATGGAGGCCGGCGCCGCCGACCGGCTCGACGGCGTGGACCTCGAGCTGCGGGGCGCCGCCCGCGCACGCGACGCCGACGGCGTCGAACGAGCGCCAACGGCCGTGCTGAGCGGCGGCCAGGCCGTGCTCATCTACGCCATCGAGCCGAACCGCAAGGGCGCCGTCGAGGTGCGCGTCCGGGCCGGCGGCGACTGGCGGGTCACCGGGGTGCTCGGCGGCGCCCTCGATGCCGCGGCACTGTCCACTGTGGTCACCACCCGCGGCGTGGCCGGCGCGACCGGCCGGCTGCTCGCCGGTAGCGGCGCCGGGTGCCGGGTGGCCTTCGGCGAGAGGGGGCGTTGATGGCCGTCGGCGAGGGCACGTTCGTGCTCTACTCACGCATCGAGCCGCCGTTGGAAGCCGGCGACTACCGGTTCACCGCCACCCAGGATCTCAGCGCCACCGGGCTCGGTGGCTCGCAGCTGCCCGTCGCCGACTTGCCGACGCACGTCACCGTGCGCTCGCCGCGCTACGTGCTGCCGCCCGATCAGGTGCTCTCGACGTTCCCACCGGCCGGCAGCGAGGGCGCATACGGCTCGCGGCTCCCCCAGGTGGTCATCCGGCGCCGCACGCTGCCCTGGGAACGGCTGGTACAGACCGGCGTACCGCGCTCGACTCCTTGGCTCGCGCTCGTCCTGATCGCCGAGGGGGAAGCCGAGCTCCGGCTCAACCAGAACGTTGCCGACTGCGTCACGGCGGGGACGACGCTGGCCGGCAAGGCCGAGGTCGAGCTGGGCAACTGCCTGCTGATCCGCAAGTCGGTGGCCGACCGGGTGTTCCCGACCCGGCTCGACGTGCCGCTGCTGGCCCACGCGCGCGAGGTCGACATCCACGACACCGAGCTGATGATGGGCGACGACGACGGTTTCCTGGCCGTGGTGATCGGCAACCGGCTGCCGCTGCCCGGCGTCGACCGCGACGGCAACCTCGTGCCGGTCAAGTACCTGGCCTGCCTGGTGAACCTCGAAGGCCAGTTCATGTCGCTGCTGGAGAAGGCGCCGGAGCCGAAGGGGGTCGCCACGCTGCCGAACAAGGCGGCCGACATCCACGCCAGTGTCGCCCAGTGGGACCACACCAAGATGGGCCGGCTGCCCTACGGCGTCGGCATCGGGCCGCGTGCCCACGGACTGGCGGCGCCGGCCGGCCAGCCCGACATCGGTTCGGTGACCGCCGTGCCCGACGCCGGCGCCGCCGCTTCCGGCAGTACACAGGAAGCCGGCTGGTCCTCGGCGACGGCTCACCGCTCCGGGTCCGACGTGTATGCCGAGATGGCCCGTGATTTCTCCGAGGCCGTGGTCGGCGGGATGGTGGTCAACGCCGGCGGGCTCACCACCTTTGACCCCACCCTGCGCTTCCCGGTCCTGCTGCACTGGAGCTTCACGTCGTTCGGCCAGACCACGTTCCGCTCGCTGGTCGAGGGGCTGGACTCGGGGCTCCTCGGCACGGTCGGCGAGGACAGCCACCCGCTGGAGGGACGGCTGCCGCTGGAGGTCGTCGAGACCGGCCACACCGGTCTGGTGCACCGCACCCGGCGCGGAGATCAGGTGCGCTCCTGGTACCGGGGGCCGTTCGCGCCGCACCCCACGGCCGATCCCCCGGGCGGCCGGTTGCCCCTCGCGCACGCCGCCGACCAGTTGCGGGTCGTGGTCCCGGACGGCCGCGAGGACATCTCGCTGGCCGCCGCGTTCGAGATCGGCCGGCTGCTCGCGCTGGCCCGGCCGTCGATGATCGCCGCGCTGATGCGGTGGCGGCAGGACGGATACCAGGCGGCCCGGCGCGACGCCGTGTGGCAGGAGTTCGTGCCGTTCGTCGACGCGGTCCTGGGCCGGGCTGAGCCGCTGGTCTTCGACCCGCGCGTCGGGGTCCTGCTCGGCCGTGGGCTGGTGGACGCCGTGATCAAGCAGCCGCAGGACTTCGTCGGCGAGCTGTCGCCGCTGGTCACGCCCGGGCGCTCGGTGCCCGTCGACGGCGAGGCCCATGTGCTCGTCGCTCAGGGCTTCGGGCTGCCGGTCGACGCGCTCACCGGCGAGCCGGCGACCGTGCTCGGCAAGCTGCGCGAGGCGCCGGTGCTGCGACCCGAAAACGCGGTGAGCGACGCCGAGGTGCGGGCCGTGCTGGCCGGCACGCTCGAACAACGAGTCGGCAAGCTGGTCGCCGAGGTGCTGGAGCGGGGGCTTCACGATGAAGGTTGACGCCGGCAAGCTGCTCACCGAGATGCCGGGCGCACTCGCTGCGCTGCCGCCGCCCGCGACGGCCACCGAGGACTACGGCGACGGCGCGATCCCGCCGGAGCTGCGCGAGTGGCTGGTCCGGCTGCGGCTGCTGGACGGCGTCCCGTTCGCCTACCTGGTCGCCGACACCGAACTGCTGCCGGAGGAGTCCATCCGCTGGTTCTATGTGGACCGGCGATGGACCGACGCGTTGATACAGGGTGCGCTCGCCGTCGGCACCGTGAACAGCGACGACCGGACCCAGCTCACCGCCCGCTACCCCGCCGTGCGCGCGGAGCTCGACCAGGAGGAGCGCAATGTCCGCCGGGTCGGCGGCTCCGACCGGTACGCCGGCCAAACCGGTCCGATCAGCGGCTTTCTGCTGCGATCGCGCGCGGTCTCGGGCTGGCCGGCGATGCATGTGCGGGCGTTCAGCATCGAGCCGGCGGGGGCCGACGACGCGCGGATCTCCGAGGACCAGCCCGGGCGGATGCGCCTGCTCCGGCTCGAACGGCTCGCGCCCGCCGTGCTGCTGTGCCTCTTCGACGGCGTGCCCAAGGTCGTGCACCTCGAGGAGCCGCGGCAGGGCGTGCAGTTCGGCTTCGACGCGACCGGGCAGGACAACAACCTCACCGCGACGCTGCGGCCGCGCAACGCGACCACGTTCGCGTACCTGACCGGTGCGCCCGTCGACGTGCCGTTCCGCTCCGGCGGGGCGTCCGGCGTGGTCGACATCCAGGCCCTGGAGCAGCGGCTCAAGACGCGGGTCGGCAGCGGCGCCGCTGACGGACTGGACAGTTCCGAATACGCGCTGCAGCTCGTCCGCCTGCCGTTCCGCCAGGTCTTCGGCGACACCGCGGACACGTCGGTGACGGTGGTGTTCAAGCCGACGATCTCGTATCAGGTGATGGCCGACTCCGTGTTCAAGGCGGTGCCCCGATGACCGACCCGAAGGAGCGCCTCGCCGCCGTCCTCGACGGCACATTCGCGCTGCTCGTCCAGGCCAAGGCCGACCGGGCGGCGATCGGCACCTGGGACGACCGGCTGTACCGGCGGACCCGCATCCTGGTGCCGGCCGACGTGCAGGCGTTCGTCGTGCCGGCCAAGGGCGGCGAGGCCACGGTCCCGGTCACCGGCGGCCCCGGCGACCCGGAGCCGTTCGCCGCCGGCACGGTCCGCCCGCCCGGCGTCCACCTGCACTGGGCGATGCCCGACGCGCTGCTGTCCGGCGGGCACGACCCGGCGACGAGCAGCCTGAAGCTGCCGAAGCTGCCGGACCGCTGGGTGGTGGTGCGCACGCTGCAGGCCACCGGCGAGCGCCAGGTGCGGCTGCGAGGCTGGGTGCTGGACGCGAAGTCCCGCTCGGTCGAGCCGCTCAGCACCTACACCGGGACGCCCGCGGCCGGTCCGGGTCCGAACCTCGACCCGCTCGACGGCGCGGCCGGCGGCACCCTGGTGTGGACGGCGTCGTCCACCGCGAGCGACAACCGCTTCGCCTTCCACGACCCGCTCGACGACCTGTTCGCCGGCGACAAGTTCGAGGGCGGCCAGGCGATCTACACCGTGGCCGGCTGGTGGAGCGGCCTCGGCGACGACCCGCTGGCCGACGCCGCCGGGCCGCGGCAACTGGACGCGGCGCTGGCCGCGCTCGGGTGGCATGTCGTGCACGACGCGGACGACGACCTGCTCGTCGAGCCCGACCCGCGGCTGGCCCGGGCCCGTGAGCGGATGGGGCTGGGTTCGCCGAAGGACACCGCGCCGGCAAAGGTGACCGGCGCCGACGGCCGGGTCATCTCCGGCGCGCTCGACGGCGTGGCGTTCGACATGGAGGTGCCGGTCGCCCAGGTCGACGAGGTCATCGTGACGCCGGCACTGCCCCGGTACGCGACGCTGGTGCACGGCAGCGTGCTCGGCGTGCCGATCACCGGCCGGCCGGCCGCGCCCGACGACCGGCCGGGCGCCGGCGCGCTCGGCCTCGCACTCGGGCAGGACCTGGACGACGTGGTCTCCGCGTTCGGGGCGGCCGCGCTGCGGCTGGATCCCAAGCACCGCCAGTCGGCCGAGACCCTCGTGGCCGCGTTCGCCAGCGGGGTGATCGAGCAGATCGGCTCCCCGGACGGGCTCGAGGACCTGGCCGAGCGCCAGCACGCGGGCGGCTTCTGGTCGCTGCCCGGCGCGCCGCTCGCCGCGGCCCGGCCCGATCGGCTGCGCACCGAGGACAGCGCGCCGATGGGCCCGCTCACCGTCGGTCGCAAGGGACGTGCCGAGACCGCGAAGAAGGCGCTCACCGCCCGGCTCGAGTGGAAGGGCAAGGGCTCGGGCCTGACCACCTCCGACGGCAAGGGCAAGGGCAAGGGACACTCGCCGCGCGGGGAGGAGACGGTCGAGCCGCTCAACGTCGCCGACGCGCGTGAGGTCGTCCGCCCGGCGCCGCGATACTTCCGGCCGCAGCCCCCGATGCTGGCCATCCGCGGCGTCAAGCCCAACCACCGGCACCACGGCGACGGGCTCTTCGACGACGCCGGCAAGCTGCGCTGCCGCTACCCCCGCGAGTGCGCCACCCGCATCGAGGGCGTCGTCGTGGGGGCGTCCGTCGCGCCCTCGATCGGCTCCGGCGCGGTGCCCGAGGAGGCGCTGTTGCTGGTCCGCGAGGCGGTGCTGCTCAACCCGTACGGCTACCGCTGGCTCGCGGCCGCGGCGGCTCCCACCGCCGACACCGAGCAGGCCTACACCGTCCGGCTCGCCGCCGAAGTGGTGCGGCTGTACGGCACCGACGGCCGGTACGACGGATCGAGTCACCTGCCCACGCAACAACGGTCCCGGCGGTCCACCGAGGCGTCCATGTGGGACACCCAGGTGGCCTCGGCGCTCGCCGAGCACTCGCTCGTCAAGGGCACCCCGCCGAGCCCGGTCGCGATCACCACCTGGCGCCAGCCGTGGGTGCCGCTCTGGCTGGAATGGCGCGTCGTGCTCGATGGCACCGACTCGGTGGCCGGCTGGGGGCTCGACGGGCTCGACCTCACCGCGCCTTCCGTGTCGCAAGGCACGCCGGTCTCGCGTACCTTCAGCGGCCGCAGCCCGCTCGGGGCCGGTGCGGCGACCGCACTCCGCGAGTCGATCCGCCGGTGGGTCGCGGCCGAGTTACAGCGCGACGCGACCGGCTCGTCGACGCTGCCGACCGCCGACCAGGATGCGCTGGCCCAGCTCGGCGATCTGATCGCGCCGTACGACCTGGTGTCCGCCTCGCTGGACGGCATCCGCGAGCAGTTGCTGGGGATCCCGTACGTCGGCGTGGTCGACCGGGGTACCGGCACCGACCCCAAGCCGGCGGCGACCGGCAACGCGGTACCGCTGTTCGGCGGCACGCTCCGGCTCGACGCGCTGCGCATCGTGGACGCGTTCGGCCGGGTCCTGGACGTGCCGGCGGCCGCCGTCGCCGCCACGGCGACCACGCTCGACCTCGAGGTGCCCGGCCTGGCCGGCGGCATCCGGCTGCGGCCGCGCATCCAGCACCTGGCCCGCTGGCTGTTCCGCCTGGTCGACGCGTCGCAGCCGGCGGCCACCGACCCTGCACAGTTGCGCGAGGCGTACGTCGACCAGCTCGACCCCATGGGTGCGATCAGCCCGGTCGCCGGGTTCCTGCTGCCCGACCACATCGACGAGGAGCTGGAGGCGTTCACGCCGGCCGGCGCGCCGATCGGGCAGATCGGCCACGACGCGGTGACCGGCGCGGTGACCTGGGAGACCGCCCCTGGCCGGCCGGT
>Ga0207661_10001378_pt1 | contig 16311 bp, 17 predicted proteins | sample KBSC713LmetaG_FD_184337 | JGI IMG/M metagenome (GOLD analysis project Ga0207661, IMG submission 184337) | Corn rhizosphere microbial communities from Kellogg Biological Station, Michigan, USA - KBS C7.1-3L metaG (SPAdes) (version 2) | ecosystem: Host-associated > Plants > Roots > Rhizosphere ...
GCGGCACCGACCAACATTGCCGGGCGTCGGCAACCTGAACGCTACGGCGCCTCGCCCGGTCCTCCACCCAAACGTTGACCGAACCAGCAGCCCGACCCTCGTGCTGGACAGAAGTCAAAGCCCGCGGCAGCGGCACCGTCGGCGCTTTGACGAGGCCATGACTTGCCGCCCGTCGGCAATTCACCGCACCGCTTTTCTGCAGGCGTTCCACCTGTTCTGGCGGTCCGCCCGTACACAAACATGGGGCCGATGATCCACTGCGGTTGGCGCACCGGTCAGCTGCAAGCTGTGCGTGCTGCTCCCAGTTTCCCTTGGCCGCCGGGTATCGGGTCAACGTCGTGCGTTCTGTCGTCAGTGTCGGCGACGAGGCTCGGCGTTGCGACGGTAGACCAGCTCTTCACGGGCGTATCGCCGCAGCCCGTACATGCCGGTCAACCCGACGACGAAGACCATCATCAACAGCGTGTCGATGAGGCCGCGGCTGACGAAAAGCGCGACCGCCAGCGCGAGCACCATCGCGGTCGCCCACACCAGGTGGGCCGAGCGGAAACGCATGACGCACTCCTTTCGCGAGAACCCATGCCGATACCCGGCGAGATGCTGCTGGGCTGCGTGGGTTTCACTTTCATACTGCGCTGGCGGCGCGCCGTCGGGTAGGGCGACGGCACACAGGCAAGCCGGGCCCGTTCTGCCGACGACCGGCAATGAAGGGCCACTTTGGCCCGTGAATGCCTTGGAGCACCCGGCAGCGAGTAGTGAACGCAACCGCCAATGTTGCCCGTCGTCGGCAACCAGTCCACGCGGCTCTCGCCGTCGTCGCCCCTAGCAGCTCGCATCGAAACCGGCCACGCTGGAATCAGTCAGGTGCTCGTCTCGGGCCGCCCGCTGCGCTGCGGATCGGCTGACGACGGGCGATGGGAGGTGCACGACCATGCAACAGTGGCGCGTCAGCGACGTGATGACCACCGAGGTAATCACGTCGCCAGAACATGCACCGCTCGCCAAACTTGTCGACATCATGTCCACCCACCGCGTCAGCGCCGTGCCGATCGTCGCCGACGATAGCCGCGTCGTGGGTGTTGTCTCCGAGGCCGACCTGGTAGCGAAGATTGCCGCCGCGGGCGGCACTGGCGTTCGCGCCCGGCGTCGAGGCATCGCGGCCAAGGCCACCGCCACCTCGGCCCGGGACTTGATGAGCACACCGGCGCTGAGTATCGCCCCGGACACGTCGTTGTCCGCGGCCGCGAAGACGATGCGGGCGAAAAACGTCAAGCGGCTCATCGTCACCGGTGACGCTGGTGAGCTGCTTGGCATCGTGTCCAGGGCCGACCTCCTGCGCCTTTATGCGCGCCCGGACACCGCCATCCGCCAGGACGTGATCGACCATGTCCTGCGGCGCACGCTGTGGATCGACACCAGTCAGGTCGAGGTTCGCGTCGACGCCGGACGGGTGACCCTCGCCGGCGCCGTTGACCGGCGAACGACCGCCGCCATCGCGGCACGCCTGACCGCCCAGGTGCCCGGCGTGATCGCCGTCGTGGACGAACTGCGCTACGACTTCGATGACACCAGGCTGGCCCGGTCGCACGTCCACCGGACGCACCCGTTCAGTGCCGAGCCGTTCAAACCCTGAAGACCGCCGCCATCAGCCGACTCAGAGAAGTCAGGAAAGCCGCCGTAGGTGCCAGGTCGCGGGTCCAGGTCCGGGCGGCGGTCGCCCAACCTCGGCCGGTGCACGGCCACGTGCGTCGGGTGGCGCAGGCTCGTCGCAGTGATCGAGCCCTAGACGGCGGTGCGTTGGCGTTGCGTCACGACGGGGCCGCGGCGGGGTGGTGATCGGCGGCCGGTACGACCAGCACGGGTCGGTACGCGTGGTGCAAGGTGGCCATGGCCACGCTACCGAGGATGATCTCCCGTACCGCTGAACGCCCCCGCGAACCGACGACCAACAGCGCTGCTTCCCGCTCTCGGGCGTATTCGGCGAGTGCGCTGGCGACGCCCCGACCGCGGGCGCCGTGCGGGCTGGGCAGCCGCAACCGGGTCACTGCTACGTTTCCGCGCTTTGGTGGGCTGGCGTCGTCGTCGGCCACCCGGTCGTCCTCTGCGTCCTGGCCGTCATCAACCGTCACGGACAGCAGGCTGCGGGTCGGGAACAGCCGGGCGGCGGTGGCGAGTGCGTTCTGCGCGCCGGCCGAGTCGTCGAAGCCGACCAGCACCGGCCCGCTGGCCAGCGCAGCGTATTCGGCGGTGAGCAGCGGCTGCGGGATCACGAGAACGGGTCGTGACGAGTAGTGCACGACCATGTCGGACACGCTGCCCAGCACCGCCTTGGCGCCCCCGAGCCCCCGCGATCCGACCAGCACGAGGTCGGCGTCGACCTTCTCGGCGAGTTCGGCCAGCTGAAGCCCCTCCCCGCCGTAGCCGCGAACGACGAGCGGTTCCGCGTCCCACCCGGCGGCGTTGGCCAGGGTGACGCCCATGGCGGCGATCCGGTCGGCATCCCGTGCGCCTTCGCGCTCGACCGCTTCCACGAACTCGTTGAGATGGCTGGCGCCGGTCCACAAGCGCTGCCGCAGACTGGTACTGGCGAACGGTGGTGTCCACAGGTGGGCGACCCAGGCGCGGGCGTGCGGGAACAACTGCGCGCCGGCATCGATCGCGGCACTGACCGCCGGGGAACCATCAAATCCGATGAGCACCCGGCTCGGCATCGTCGCCTCCTCAATGACCGGCTACGCAGGCGGCTGCAGCGTAGCTACCTTGCCTCAGTGTTGCCCGGTCCACGCACCGACAACCAGGGCTTTCGGCCCTTGTCGACGGGTCGGGGGCCACACGGGCGACCGTCAGGTGCGCGAGCTGATCGGTTCGGCTGTCGCCGGCGACGCCGTGTACATCTGCGGACTCCAACTCGACTACGACATGGACCTGACCGGGCGAGAGCCGGGAGAACCAGGTTACGAACCGCTCGGGGAAGATCACGGTGGTGCGGCACGGCACCGAGATCACAGCGGCCGTCGGGGGGATTGACTACGTCGCCAACCGGATCGACGAGTTCCCCATCAGCGCCGTCCCGGGATGCCCACCGGGTTCAGCCCACAGGAGACCGTACTGACACTGGTGGGCCCACCATGAGCACCCGGCGTAGGCGAAATGCACCGACCACGGACACCGCTCCCTGCGCATGACAACGGCGAAGGCCGACCACGATGCCGAAGGTGCGGCTGGTCTCAGCCGTGAACGCCGTTCCGTCCGACCAGCGTGACCGAACTGATCTGCCGCTCCTCCGCCCGTACAGCGAGGTCTGGACCCGGGCCAGAAAGTCGTCGCGTTCGGTCATGGCCTCAGCATCCCATCGACCCACCACGGCAACCTGAGGATCTCGGAAAGCGGGCGCCCGAATTAGGATGAGTCCGGGTCGTTTCGGGTCTTCGGGCCCTTCACCTTCCGCGCGAATTCGGAGGCACTTTGAAGCTCCTGCTCACGTCTGGCGGCGTCACGAATCCGAGCATCCACTCGGCGCTCGTGGAGCTTCTGGGCAAGCCGATCGCCGAGTGCCACGCCCTCTGCGTCCCAACAGCACAGTGGGGACACCCGATGTGCGGTCCGACATCGGTACGGGGCCTTGTCGCCGCCGAGCCCGGGTTCCAGTACCTGTCCGGCCTGGGCTGGGCATCGCTCGGCGTCCTTGAACTCACCGCACTACCCACGATCGGTGCCGAGCGATGGGTGCCCTGGATCCGGGAGGCCGACGTGCTCCTGGTCGACGGCGGCGACGCGACGTACCTGTGTTACTGGATGCGGGAGTCGGGACTGGTCGACCTGCTGCCTTCGCTGCCCGACACGGTCTGGGTGGGCGTGAGCGCCGGAAGCATGGTGATGACGCCCCGGATCGGCGCGTCCTTCGTCGAGTGGCCGTCCGCGCCAGACGACCGCACCCTGGGAGTCGTCGACTTCTCGATCTTCCCGCATCTGGACGCTTTCCCAACGAACACCATGGCCGAGGCAGAGCGGTGGGCCGCCGACGTCGGCGGCCCGGCCTACGCCATCGACGAACAAACAGCCATCAAGGTCGTTGACGGCTTCGTCGAGGTGATCTCTGAAGGGCGATGGACGAAGTTCGGCTGATGGCCGCCTGGGCGGCCATCAGGGTTTGCGCAAGTCGGTCGCTACGCGCGACCTGTGGTGACGCCATGGGGAAGTGGCTGAGGTGCAGCGGGGTTGGCGCTTGTCACAGGCCGAGGGCTTCGGCGGCGAGGCCGTATCGGCGGGCCTCGTCGCGCAGGTTGATGCCATCGGCTCCCCGCGCGGCGCGTTCGTTGGTCGTGGCCATCCGGAAGAGCAGGGCGCGAGCGACCGCAGCCACCGAAACGTCAAGCGTTTCGTGAAGGGACGCCGGTGCATCGTGCCAGCACAGTGCGTCGGCGAGCACGACGCCCTCGGCGTAGGCCGGTGGTCGCCAGTAGGGCGAGATGTCGATGACTGCGGGAGCAAGCCCAGGTGCGAAGAGCACGTTGTTCGTCAGGTCGGCGTGCACGATCTGCGGGCGGCCCAGCGGCTGCAGAGCCCGCTTGAGCCGTCTCGCCACGGCGGCGAACTCCGGGCGGAACCGGATGGACCGCTCTTCCCAGACCGCCCGGTCGGCTCGCGCCCACCAGTCCTGACGGGTATCGAGGAAGGTAGGGCGGCCAAGGTGAGCGACCGCCCGGTGGAACGCCCGGCCGGCGGTCAGGATCCCCCGCCACGTCGATACCGCCGAGTAGTCGGGTTGGCTGCCCTCGACCCATCGCGTGGCCGACCAGCCCCGAAACACCCAGGCGCCGTCTCGGGTACACACCGGCATCGCAAGGCGAAAGCCATCCACCGTCACGTCGGCCAGCGCACCGGCCAGCCACTCGTGCAGCGGGCCGGCGTCCGGCTTGAATACCAGGTTCCCCGCAGCCCATGACGTGCCTTGCCCACCGCCCAGCGGTCGGGCCGACCCGTCGGCGCCGAATGCATCCAGGACAGTCGACGACGGCCGTTCCCTAGCCACGGGGGCACGCTACGAGTTCACCAGAGATCATGTCGATGCAATTCGCAGCACGCTTGGGTCCGCCGATGAACCTGCCGTCAGTGGCCTTGGCCGGAGTAGGATCGTAGATCAAATGAAAGAGGTAGCCGAATTGGGTGGCATCCGATCTTGGGTCCCGGAAGCCGCCGGGTCGCTGGCCGGCTTGCTGGTCGGGCTTGCTGGCCGGAGAGGCTACTAACCGGTCTAGGGTCGGCGACCGAGCAGTGCGAGCAGCCGGGTCTGGGGATCGGCGTTGGCGGGGGTTTCGACGCGCGGGCCGAAGGCGCCACCGGCGCGCATCATCTCTGCCTGGGGCTCGACCACGGCCAAGCAGGCCTCGACGAGACCGGCGTCGATCGTCGTGTCTTGTCCAGTGGCCTGAGCGAGGTCCCATCCGTGGATGAGCACGTCGATGAAGCGGTGGCCGGCGTAGACGGATCCGGGGACGGGACCGTAGGAGACCGCGCACGGTGCGTCGAGCGCACCGGGCGCCTCGAAGGCCGCGGCGGCGGCGGCTGCCGAGATGTCGTAGGCAGCGAGCGGGTCGGTGCCGAGCACGTCGCCGTCAAGGCGGTCGCCAACGTCGGCGATCGTACGGCCGGCGGCGAGCTCGGCCGCCCACAGGTTGCCGGAGACGATGTGGTTGACCAGGGTGCGCACGTCCCATTGGTCGGCCGGCGTCGGTGCCGTCCACTGGTCGGGCGCGACCCCAGCCACAATCGGGCGGGTCGCCGTGAGCGCGTTGCGGTGCAGCCCTGCCAGGTCAGGCATGTCGGCCTCCTTCGACGGTTCAGCAGAATGGTACATTTCGGTCAAAGACTTCAAGGGGGGACCGTCATGAGCTTTGTTCAGGTCATCGAATACGAGACCGATCGTGCAGACGAGATTATGGCGCTTGGCGAGAACCAGCGGTCGGAGATGCCAGAAACGCCGGAAGGCTTTCGGGTCACCGTCACACGAGACCGCGACAACCCCAACCGCTACTTCATGATCGTGGAATTCCCGTCGTACGAGGAAGCGATGGCCAACAGCGCGCGGCCCGACACGGACGCCTTCGCGCAGCAACTCGCTACGTTATGCACCAGCGGGCCCCGCTATTACAACCTCGACGTCATTGCCACGATGCCGTAGCGCGTGCAGGTGGCTTACTGCGCCGCACGCGTATCGTCGCCGCCATGCCTGCCCCGCACTGGTTCTTTCGCTTCATGTACGACCGCGAGAGCGCGGCCTGGGAGCGGCGACGCGACGAGCCGGAGCATCGTGAGCTGGTCGAGCGGACCGCCGATGAGCTCGCGAACGTGGTTGCACCGCCCGGACCTGTCGCCGACCTCGGCTGCGGACCCGGCGCGCACGCGCTCGCACTCGCCCGACGCGGTTATGACGTCGTCGGTGTCGACGGGTCACCGCGCATGGTTCAGGTCGCGCGGACACGAGCCGCGCGCGACGAGGTCGACGCGACGTTCGACGTGCTCGACGTCAGGGCGCCGCTCCGCTTCGCGGACGCGTCGCTCGGCGGTGTTCTGGCGATCCTCGTCCTCCAGCACCTCCCGCATCCCGAGGCCTTCATCGCCGAGATCCGGCGCTGCCTCCGGCCGGGCGGACACCTCTTGATCACCGCTCCCGCCCGCGACAACACGTCGATCACATCCCACAACCTGTACTGGCGGCTGCGCGCAGCGTGCTACCACCTCGTGCCTGGCGTCGTCCGCTTCTACGACACAAGTTCCCTGCCTCGTCTCGTCGAGAACCGGGGCCTGACCGTCGTCGAGTGCAACGCTGAGCCAGGTCGGGTGAGCGTGTTGGCTCGCGCATGACGTCACTCGTCGAATGTGCCTCCAACGGTCGCCGGCAGCGCCCCGACGGCCCGTTTGCTACCTCATCGAGATGCTGGTTCGCGAGGCGCTGGCGCAGTTCGGCCGGTCGGCACGTCGGATTGATCACTGCCCAACTGCCGCTCAATTGCCGGTTGTCAGCCTGGTGAGCCGAGACCTCACCGGCAACGATGACTACCGGAAATGACCGACACATCTGGAGGTGACGTGCTCACATTTCGAAGGCTCCTGTTTCCGCTTGCGCTCGCGGCGCTCGTGCTCGGTATCTTGCCGGCGTTACCGGCATCGGCACACAGTGTCTCCAAGGAGGTAGGCACGCAGGGTCTCCGCCGCGGCACCGGCTATATCGACTCGGTGCACGGCTACATCGAGGTCTGCGACACGCTCGCCGATAACTGGGGAGTCCGGATCCACTACCTGACCTCGACTGGAGGGTCCGGCCTGAAAGGTGACGCCAACGGGTCGGCGGGCGGGTGCGGCTCCCTCCAACTGGCCTGGCCCGAGCACTTCACATTCGCCACCTTGTGCACCGGTGTGAACGGCGCCGATACGGCGTGTGTCGTGCTCCACGACTGGATTTGACTAAGGACGACCGGCGGACCGTCGACCACGACGACGGTCCGCCGCTTTGCCATGGCTACGCTGACCCCGCGCTATCGGCACGCTCGTAGGCGAGTGAGAGGTCGTCCCGCTTGAGGACCCGCCGCGGCGCCGCCGCGGCGACCGGCCACGCCTCGATGACATGATGCTCGACCGGAGTGTGCCGCGGGTGCGCCGCGCTTGGCGTGGGGGGCGTGGAGCTCCTGCCCCGGACGCTGACCCGGATCGCGAGGTGGCCGACGGCGCGGCCACCGCTGAGGTCAGGGAAGTGGGGTTGCATCTCTCCGGCGTGATCGGCCACACGCACCTCGCCCACCGGTCGGATGGTTGCGAGCTCCACCGCGTCCCACACCGAGAGGTCGATCGCCGGTTCAGCGTCGCACACCGCCACGTTCAGCGTAATCCACCCGTACTTGTGGCCGGCCCTGATCCGCAGCGCCGGGCCTTGCCCAGGGACAATCAGGCCGTGCGGCGTCCCGTGCGTGTAGTCGCGACCGTTGAGGCCGAGGATGGCGTCGTCGTCGAAGAAGTCGTACCCCGTCGACACGATGTGGTAGTGGCCGAACGAAAGATACAGCTGGTTCGGGTCGAACGGCCCCTCGTCCAAGTCGGTGTTGCTCAGTTGGACAAGCATTCTTCCCGGAACGCCGGCGCCGTCGAGGTCCGCGTCCCACACGTTCGCGATCACGAGCTGGTCGGTCCGCGCGGGGTGGCGGTTGAGCCAGGCCAGCAGTGCAGCCTTGGCGAAGTCCGCCGCCGGGCCGGGAAAGTGTTCAGGCTCTCGGTGCCACTCGACCTGTCGATCGGTTGCGTCGAGGTACACGAGGTTGTAGACGTAACGCGGCATGTCAGGTCCTGCCAGAGATCGAGCGACGGTGGCAATCGGTTCGGCCGGGCGGCCCGGGACGTGTTGCCCGGACCGCCCGGCGAGTTGGCTATCGCCGGACGACGATGGCACTTGTCGGCGAGTTGCCTCCGTTGTTGCTGTTCCCGGCCCCGAACGAGCGTATGTAGACCGCGAACGTGTGGCCGTTGGTACTTACCTCGGTCGAGCTGGTCAGGGCGATCGGGTTCAGTTCTCCGCTGGTCCCGGTCGTCCATAGTGGCCCGCCCGGCGTGGGCCACGCCGCGTAATAGGGCACCGTGGTCGTCCGGTTGGTGCAGTCGTACGTGGTGTCGTCGCAGACGTACGGGTAATACCAGACGTCGGTGCCCACGTTGGACCAGTTCGCGGTGACGATCCCGTCAGCGTCGACCGACAGGGACGGCGCGGAAGGAGCGTTGATGCTCGGGCAGCTGCCCCCCAGCGAAAGCTTGTACCAGTCGGTCACCCCGTCGATGCCGGTGACCGAGCTTCGGGCCGGGCTGGACGTAGCGGTCGCGGCCGGCGGACGGTCGGTGGGGATCGGCGGACCGGCGTGGTGAATTCCCTGGGCCGCCATGGGGCTCGCCGTTGTGGCGGCGCCCGCGCGTGTGGCGGTGGCCTGGCCGGAGGCGATCCTCGCGTTGGCGGCGTTGAACTTCGACACCGGAACGTCGATGAAGCGCGGCCGATAAATGCTCGCGTCGTGCGCGTTCGCACTGACACACCCGGTGTCCACCGCCAAGGTGTTCACGTTGTACGAGATGACCATCTGTCCGGTGGCACCGAGACCGGGTTGGACGCGCGCCTCGTACTGCTGGTAGTAGTACGGGTAGGTCACCTGCCCGGTCGGTGGGGTGTACAGGGATACCGTCTGGTTGGTGAAACCCCACGGCGTGCTCGAGGGGTGCGCGCCGATCGAGCCGGCGGCGTTGAGTTGGCCGTTGGTGTAGTCGAACTGCACCAGCCACAGGCCACCGTTGATGGAGGCGACGCTGAACCCGGTCGTGCCGTTGGTGATCGGCAACTTGGCAGCCGTACCGCCGCAGCCGCCCCACACCGGATTCGAGCCGCTCATGCCGGTGTACAGCTGCCATGAGCCAGGGTTGGTGAGGTTGGCGCCGGTCGTGCGGGCCAGGTAGATGTCGTTGCCGCTGCCGTTACCGCGCCATCCGTAGACGTAGACGTTGCCGTTCCAGTTCAACAGCGCTACCCCCCAGATGATGTTGGCTGCGCCGCAGCTGAACCGCACCGGGTTGATCGTCATGGCGGAGTTGTTCTCCAGCGAACTGGCGGCGATGCTGGCCACCGCCGGGAAGTCCATGGTGAAGTTCGAGCCCATACCGGTGCCGTGGTAGTAGAACTTCACCACATTGGAGCCGACCAGCATCTGGTCACCGGTCCAGTAGAACCCGCCGGGAACCGTGGACGCGGCCGGGGTCAGGGCATACCGGTCCCAGAAACTCTTGAACTCGTTCTGCTCCTGGCAGGTGTTGCCGCCGGTGATCGTCTTGCTCAGACCGTTGGAGTCCTGGATGACGATCGAGTTGTGAATGCCACTGGCGAACCACAGACCGCGCCGGGCGGCGGGAGAGTTCAGGAACGTGTCCGAGAAGAACCAGGCCCGCTTGCCGCTGGGCAGCACGACCGAGTTGGTCGCGTCGCCGCCACCCCAGCTGTCGCAGCCGGCATAGTCGCCGTACACGTTGAACATGTTGTTCAGTGCCTGGTTGGGGGCGACGGACCCACCACCGCCAAGGTTCGTATCGCATCCAGGTTCGGTTCCCGAGTACGTGGCGTACACGTGGAACTGGTCGTTGACCAGGACGCGGTTGTTGAACGTGAACGCGTTGAACGCGCCACCCTGCGAGTCGTTCGACGTCGGCTTCACCCAGCAAATGCTGTATGGGCCGCCCGACGCGGCACCTTGCGCCGTGCTCGCGAACGGGTACTCGTCACACGAGGTGTTACCGCGTGCCGCCTCGGCCGGCGGGGCGACCTTGCCTCCGCACGCGATCTGGTAGTTCTGGTCGTTGCGTCCGATGAACGTCAACGGATTGCTCGGTCCTCCCGGCTGCCCCGGTAGTCCCGGGACTCCGGCGAGATTCCCGGTGGCTTTCGCCATGTGCTTGGCGACCAGGCCCATCGCCGGGTACAGCGCGTCGCTCACTTGCCAGGTCGGCCGGTACAGATGGACGACGCAACCCTGCTCGAAGCCACGCTGTCCGATCGCATTGTCGCAGCGGATCGGGTTGCCGGTGCCGAAACTCGCTCGCGCCGGTGTGCCGGGCGGCCCCGTCACCCCCGACACGGTGAAGTCGAGCGACAGCGTGTTGTTGAGGCTCAGGGTCGCCGTTGTGGTGGAGTTGTTGACGATGAACTCGGCGCTCATCGGCACGTTGGGCTGAACCGTGCCCATCTGGCCGTCAGCGGGAGTCGTCGGTGTTGTCGTGCAGGTGACGTGCGTGCAGGCCAGGGAGGCCTTCGCGGTGATGAGACGGCCGGCCGGGAGGCCGGTGATGGCGGTTGGCGTCACGACCGCGTCCACCACCCACCACCGTGACTGATTGGAAAGCAGCGCCCACATCTTGACGGTGAAGTCGACCCGCACGGTGTACGAGCCGGGTGGGTTCGTCGTCGTGATCGTCATGGTGAACGACAGCGGCGCGTACAAACACACGCCGAAACGGTCGTAGTAGAGGCTGGTGCTCAGCAGCCCGGGACAGACGGACGGCGGCGAGGGCACCAGTGTGGGACTGGCTGCCGGCGTCGAAGCTCTCGAGCCTGGCTGCCCAAGTCGGGACGGGTCGACCCGCACGCAGCCCGGCGTCGCCGTTGCGCGTGTGCCGTCGGGCAAGGTCACCGGTCGGCGTGTCTTGTCGGCGCAGCCAGGCGACTCCACCGGAATGGTGACTTCGGGTTGCGGATAGTTCGGCTTTGGCGTCCTCGCATCAGTGGGCGCCGATCCAGTGTCCCTGGCCGCCGCCCCGGTCGGCGATGAGCCCGCCGGCCTCGGCGGGGCGGCCTCAGCCGGCGCCCCCTGTAGCAGCAAGAGCACGACCGCCGCAGCGGTCGTGGATCGCCGGATCCAAGTACCACGACGACGCCGATGGCCGGGACTTGTCTTCATCATCGCAGTTCAACTCCTCGATTCCGCCGGGTGCGTGCGGCGGTCGCGCCGATGACGGACCGGCCGTACAGGGCAACCGCCTGGTGCACGAGCCCACAGTGGGTCACGCATGTCCCGGCAGACCAGGAAGTTCAGCGGCCATTTACCGGCAACTGTCCGATCAGGGGTACGTGCTTGCCCGCGGCGGCCTTGGTCGGCACGATGCTGAGGATCGCGGCGCTGAGCCAGCCAACGATGTTGGCGTCGATCTGGTCGATCCGCCCTATTCCCCCGGCGTCACGCTTCACTGTTCGGGGGAAGGGTCGCTGGCAGCCCGAAGTACGGCATCGCGCTGTTGTCGAAGCGGGTGATGGCACTGATGCGGTCGCCCTGCAGCGTGAGCACCAGCACGCCGCGTGCGCGGCCGATCGGCTCGTCGTGGTCGTACCCGTAGGCGCCGAAGGCCGGTTGGCCGTTCGCGGAGGTCGCGATGAGCCGGTAGCGGCGGGCGCCGCCGCGGAACGCCACCACCCGCATGAACTCCCCGATGACCTGGCGGCCCTGGTACTGCTGCGGCGCCGGCGGCATGGTCAGCCACGCGTCGTTGGTGAGCAAGGCGACCATCGCGGGTACGTCGCCGCGTTCCATGGCGTCGGCGAAGGCCGCGGCCAGCGCCCGTTCCTCCGCGTCGCGCACCCGCGCCGGGCGAGTGTGCGGCATCGCCGCTCGGGCGCGCTTGAGCGCGCTGGTCACCGAGTCCTCCGTGGTGTCCAGCATCTGCGCCACCTCCGCCGCGCGGAAGCCCAGCACGTCGCGTAGCACCAGCACCGCGCGCTGCCGCGGCGGCAGCGACTGCATCGCGGTCACGAACGCCAACGAGATTGCCTCACGGCGCTCCACCCGTGCCTCCGGCCCGGGGGCCGTGTCCGGCACGCCGTCGAGCAGCGAGTCAGGGTACGGCTCCAGCCAGCTCGGCTCGACCATGCGGGTCGGTGCCGGCGGCGTGATCATGGGCCTGGCGCCCGCGCGAAGACGTCTGGTGTCATCGCGTAGCGCGTTCAGGCATCGGTTGGTTGCGATCCGGTAGAGCCAGGACCGGATCGAGGCGCGGCCCTCGTACCCGTCAATCCCGCGCCAGGCGGCCATGAGCGTCTCCTGCACGATGTCCTCGGCGTCCTGTACCGACCCGAGCATCCGGTAGCAGTGCACATGCAGCTCTCGCCGGTGCGGGCCGACGAGGGCCTGGAACGACTCCCCGTCGCCGGCCCGCGCGGCCGTCAGCAGATCCCCGGTCACCATCGCATCCTCGCATCGCCTCCTCCTCACACCGTGTTGACACCGCACCGCCCAGAAAGTGGTCGGTGCGGTGTCAACACGGGCATGACCAAGACAACGACCACGAAAACGCAGCGGTGGGCGCTGGGGCTCAGCGCCCTCGCCTCGTTCATGGTGGTGCTGGACCTGCTGGTGGTGGCCACCGCGCTGCCGTCGATCCAGCGCGCCTTCGGGGCATCTCTCGAGGACCTGGAATGGACCGTCAACGCCTACACGCTCAGCTTCGCGGTCCTGCTGATGACCGGCGCCGCGCTGGGTGATCGGCTGGGCCGCCGCCGGGTGTTCGCCGCCGGGCTGCTCCTTTTCGCGGCCGCGTCCGCGGCCTGCGCCCTGGCACCGTCGGTCGGCGCGCTGGTGGTGGCCCGCACGGTGCAGGGCGCCGGCGCTGCCATGATCATGCCGTCGGCGCTGGCGCTGCTCAATGCCGCCTTCCCGCCCGAGCGGCGGGGCTGGGCGACCGGCGTGTACGGCAGTGTGACCGCGCTCGCGGTGGTGCTCGGTCCGGTCCTCGGCGGTGCGGTCACCCAGGGCATCGCCTGGCCGTGGATCTTTTGGATCAACGTACCGATCGCCCTGTTCGCCGCACCGCTGGTGGTCTCTCGGGTGCCGGAGAGCCGCGGCGTCGCCGCCCGCGTCGACCTTGTCGGCCTGCTCCTCGGCGGGCTCGCGGCCACCGGCCTGGTCTGGGCGCTGGTCCGGGGCAACAGCGCGGGGTGGGGAAGCGCGGAGACGGTTGGTGCCGCCGTGCTGGGCGTGGGCACACTGGCGGCCTTCATCGCATGGGAGCGTCGGGCGCCCGCAGCGATGCTGCCCCTGCGGCTGTTCCGGTCCCGGTCGTTCTCAGCCGGAAACGCGGCGATGTTCTTCCTGAGCGCGACGGTGACCGCCGCCATCTTCTTCACCGCGCAGTTCTTCCAGGTCGGCCAGGGCCTCGACCCGCTCGCCGCCGGCGTACGGCTGCTGCCGTGGGGCGTCCTGCCGATGGTGCTCGCGCCGTCGGCCGGTGCGCTCGCCGACCGGATAGGCGCGAGGAACCTGATCGCGGTGGGCACAGTGGCGTTCACGGCGGGCACGGCCGCCTTGGCGCTGGCGGCTGCGCCGCACGTGTCCTATCTCGTCCTGGTCGTACCGATCCTGCTCAGCGGTGCCGGCCTCGGAGTTGCCATCCCGGCGATCACCCGGTCGGCGGTCAGCCTGGTCGCGGCGCCGGACCTGGCCAAGGCGTCGGGTGCCTTCAGCACCCTGCGCCAGTTGGGTGGGGCGTTCGGTGTCGCGATCGGCGGGGCGGTGTTCGCGGCGACCGGCGGGTACGGATCGGCGGCGCGGTACGTGGACGGATACACGCCAGCGGTGCTGATCGCGGCGGCGCTAGCCCTGGGTGCGACCGCCGCCGGGTTGACGCTGCCGCCGAATCACCCGGGCCGGGTCACAGCCGCGTTGCGGGGCTCAGTCCCGGCCACCACCGAACCGCTTGAACTGAGCACCTGAGCTCCGGGCACACAGATCGCGGCCAGATGCGGATGGGTGTGCACCGACAATTCGGAATGTGGACAGTTTCGGATCATGGTGTCGTTGATCCGGAGCGTGTCGTTCGACTGCTCCTTAGCGGAGTTCTGGAACGCGGCGTGATCGGCCACCCTGTTCATCCCGCATGCGTGCCCGGGGACGTCGAGGTCGTCATTGAACCGCCGGACGGTCACCGGCTGTTCTTCCACGCCGTGCCAGAGGGCAAGGTCGTCAAGATCCGGGTGATCGGGAGTCGTAGTTCGCGCGGGCGGTGAGCACCTCGACGAGATTTTCCTGGGCCCAGTCCCGGATCGAGCTGAGCAACCCGGCGACCTTGTGGCCGAGCGGGGTCAGCGCGTATTCCACCCGTGGTGGGATGGTCGGATATTGGGTGCGGGTGACGAATCCGTCTCGTTCCAGCTGGCGCAGTGCCTGGGTGAGACTCTTCTGGGTGATGCCGTCGAGCCGTCGCTTCAGCTCGCCGAATCGCATCGGGTGGTCGATGAGCGCCGGAACGACGAGCACCGTCCATTTGCTGCCGATGACGTCTAGCACGTCCCGAGAGGGACAAGAGCGCAGGTAGGCGTCGGCGCCGCCGAACTGACGCAGGTCAACGATAGTATCCACGGGGTACCTCTATACCATCGAAGTGCCTACTTTTGGGCGGGTACTTTGGCCGGGCACGATTTCCGGCATGCCAGTCTCACCAGCAATGACCGTGCTGATATCCGGCGCGTCGGGCGGTCTGGGTCGGGCCACCGCACTGGCCCTCGCCCGCACCGGGGCAAGGGTGCTCGTGCACGCCCGGACCGAGCAGCGCGCCGTGGCGGCAGCCCACGAAGTGGCCGGGGTTGCGGTGTGGGCGGATCTCGGTTCTGTCGATGGGATCCGCGGCCTGGCTGAACAGGTCATCGCCGCGTCGGGAGGCGAACTGCATGTCCTGGTCAACAATGCCGGAGGGGCGTCGGTGCGCCGGGACCTCTCACCCGAGGGTGTGGAACGAACGATCGCGGTCCACCACGTGGCATCGGCCGCCCTCACGGCCGCGCTGCTGCCCGCGTTGCGTCGTGGTGCCGTGGCCTCCGGCCGGCCCTCGCGTGTGGTCAATGTATCGTCCACAGTGGAGCGCTTTGGTCGGCGGCTGACCGACTGGTCGTACCCCGAGCAGTTCAGCCAGTGGCGGGCGTACTGCGATGCGAAGCTGCTCAACCTCGCCTTCATGTACGCCTTGGCCGCACGGCTCGACCATCGCGAGATCACGGTGAACGCCGCCAACCCCGGCAACGTCGCCACCGGCTTCGGGCGCAACGGCGGCGTGTTCCGGCTCTTCCAGGGACCAGCCCGGTTTCTGCTGGCCAGCCCGCAACGCGGCGCTCGTACCGCGGTCCGGCTGGCTAGCGACCCGGTCCTGGACGGCGTGACCGGCGGCTACTACGTGAAGAGCCGGCCCGGCGTGTCCTCGCCCGCATCGCGGGATCCGGCGTACGGCGAACAGGTCTTTGCAAGCACGGTCCAGCTGCTTCAACGCACCGGCCTCGACCCCGACCCGTTCGGCCACCCGACCTGAGCAGCAGCCAGCAGCGCAACCGCTTTCGAAGATCTTGTGGCGAACGTCCCGCCTCCGCGTGGTAGCGGTCAACGATCTCCTGCTTGATCCGGCCGCGGTCGGGCACATCGATCTTCTTCGACTTCGCCCAGTCCCGGATCGCCTGGTTGATCCCCCGGTCCGATCGTGCAGCCTGTCGTTCACGACCTGGTCGGCCGCGCGACGGAACGCAACGCACCGCGGGGAGCGGTCAGCGACGAACTGGCCGCGCGCGGAGGCCCGCCGCCGCACCGGCTGACCCCGGCGTCGATCTTGCAGTTGTGGTGCCGGGAGTCGGCGGCCTAGGGGTGCACGGGGAGGCCGGGCGGGCGGATCGGTAGCCGCACCCGCAGCACCGTGCCAACGCCGGGGCGGGAGTCGATGTCGATCGTGCCGCCGTGGCGGTCCACGACGATGCGCCGGGCGATGTCC
>Ga0207661_10001382_pt1 | contig 16290 bp, 15 predicted proteins | sample KBSC713LmetaG_FD_184337 | JGI IMG/M metagenome (GOLD analysis project Ga0207661, IMG submission 184337) | Corn rhizosphere microbial communities from Kellogg Biological Station, Michigan, USA - KBS C7.1-3L metaG (SPAdes) (version 2) | ecosystem: Host-associated > Plants > Roots > Rhizosphere ...
CCCGGCCGGGATTCACGCGACGTTCAGGAAACGCTGTTTTTTATCTGCCTGATCCTCGGCGCGCGATCGACTTAAGCCGCGCAAGGAAGTCCCCCCCCTTTCTTTCGAGGAGATCCCAATGAGACGAGCATTCGCTCTCGCGGCCACGCTTGCGCTGCCGCTTGCCGGCTCGGCGTGCAGCAACCTGACCGACGACGTCAGCGGCAACGACAACTTTGCCCTCGGCGACGCGATCGCGGGCACGAACGCGACCGACTTCACCGAAGCCAAGGCGGCCTTCAACACGTCCGAGAACGTCGCCGACGGCCTGGGCCCGATCTTCAACGAGCGCGGCTGCGGCACCTGCCACCAGAACGGCGCGATCGGCGGCGCGGGCCAGCAGATCGAGCAGCGTTACGGCACGCTCACCAACGGGGTGTTCGATCCGCTCGCAGCCACCGGCGGCTCGCTGCGCCAGCTGTTCGGCATCGGCGGCTTCAACGTCGGCGGCCTGAACTGCAACTCGGGCACCGACAACAACCCGGCGGCGGGCGCGACGATCTTCGCGGGCCGCCTCACCACGCCGACCTTCGGCCTCGGTCTCGTCGATTCGCTGCCTGATTCGCGCTTCGACACCCTCGCCTCGCGCGAGCCCACCGCGACCCGCGGCATCGTCAACCGCGTCAGCATCGTCATGGCGAACCCGCTCGACGCGTCACAGTCGAACGGCGCGACGCGCGTGGGCCGCTTCGGCTGGAAGGCCGGCGTCTCGAACCTCGGCCAGTTCTCGGGCGATGCGTACCTCAACGAGATGGGCATCACCACGACCTCCTGCAACCGCGGCGCCGTGAACCGCTCGTTCGCCACCGAGAACCGCGCCAACCGCGCGGGGACCAACGCGGTCATCAACGGCTGCCCGGACGATGCGGTACCGGGCGTCGACGACGATCTGGCCGCGGAGACGAACAACTGCGCCGGCGGCGTGAACGAGCTGCAGGACGACGTCGCGGAGTTCACCTTCTTCATGGCGCACCTCGCGCCGCCGCCGCAGGTCGCGATCACGACCGGCTCGGCCGCCGATCGAGGCCGCACGCTGTTCAACTCGGCCGGCCTGCAGTGCGCGAACTGCCACCGCGACGACGCGGACATCTTCGTGTCGACGTCGGCCGGCGGGATCCAGTCGGGCATCCGCTTCCATCCGTTCTCCGACTTCCTCGTGCACGACATGGGCACGCTGGGCGACGGGATCGGCAACGCCGGTGACTCGGTGGCGGTCACGCGCCGCATGAGGACCGCGCCGCTCTGGGGCCTGCGCTTCCGCAACAAGAAGCTCCACGACGGGCGGACGACCGACATCGGCACGGCGATCTCGGCGCACAACGCGGGCGCGAACGGCCAGGGCACCCCCGCGGGCCAGGCGTTCAACGCGCTCACGACCGCGCAGAAGAGCGATCTGATCGCCTACCTCAACACTCTGTAGCCGGAACACCCACCCACACCCGAACCCCAGACGGGGCGGCGTCTCACGGCGCCGCCCCGTTTTTTTGCTTGGCCACGTCGATTGTTTTTGTTTGCGAACTTGGTTTCCAGATTACGCAAACGATCAAACAAGCGTCGTTGCGCATGATCTGCCACGCGTTTCTGGCTGGGTGGGACGATCCCCACCCTGTTGGCTCCGCTCACCGTCGGAGATCACGTGACCCGATTCCGTGCCTGGTTCGAGCCTTCACGTCGACCTTTACTCAAACGGTTGGAGCGTTCGGCTTGCGCGTGTTTGATGAGAATTGCCGCTCGCCTTCAACGTCTCGACAACGGAGGAGACCAATGAAAAGAGCGACACTTACGCTCGCGGCAATCCTGGCGTCGCCCCTGGCGGCGGCGGGCTGCAGCGATCTGATCGACGACTCGGTCGGTGCTTCGGACAACTTCGCCCTGGGCGACGCGATAGCGGGCACGAACGCCACCCAGTTCGCTGCAGCGAAGGCGAACTTCGGGCTGACCGAGACCCAGCAGGACGGCCTCGGCCCGATCTTCAATGAACGCAGCTGCTCCGCGTGCCACTCCAACGGCGCGATCGGCGGCGCCGGTCAGAACATCGAGCGGCGCTACGGCACGTTGACCAACGGCGTGTTCAACGGCCTCGCCAACACGGGTGGGTCGCTGCGCCAGCTGTTCGGCATCGGCGGCTTCAACCCGAGCCCGGGCGTCAACTGCAACTCGGGCACTGACGCGAACCCCGCGCCTGGCGCGACGATCTTCGCCGGTCGCATGACCACGCCGACCTTCGGCCTCGGCCTGGTCGAGCTGATCCCCGACGGCACCCTGCAAGGGATCGCCTCGGCGCAGCCGGCGTCGATCCGCGGCATCGCGGTCGACAACGTCATCCAGCTGACCAGCGGTCCGTTTTCGCGGGGCCAGCACCACGTGGCGCGCTTCGGCTGGAAGGCCGTCCACGCCAGCCTGGCGGACTTCGCCGGTGACGCCTACCTGAACGAAATGGGCATCACCACCACGAGCTGCGCGAACGGCCAGGTCATCCGCGACTTCGCGACGGAGAACCGCGCGAACCGCGCCCCCACGAACGCAGTCATCAACGGCTGCCCGGACGACCTCGCTCCGGGCGTCGACGACGACTTCGCCGCCGAGGAGAACAACTGCGCGGGCGGCCTCACCGAGGTGCAGGACGACGTGGCGAACTTCGCGTTCTTCATGCGCAACCTCGCCCCGGCCCCGCGCGGCGTCGACAACAGCAACGGCCGCGGCCTGACCGAGTTCAACCGCGAGGGCTGCAACGGCTGCCACGTGACCACGACGTTCACGGTCACGGCGAACGGCCGCGGCCAGTCGTTCCAGCCGTTCTCCGACTTCCTCGTGCACGACATGGGGACGCTGGGCGACGGCATCGGCAACGACGGCGACTCGGTGGCGGTCACCCGCCGCATGAGGACGGCGCCGCTGTGGGGCATCCGCTTCCGCAACGGCCTGCTGCACGACGCGCGCACCTCGGACAAGTCGGCGGCCATCCAGGCGCACGACGGTCAGGGCGCAGCGGCGCGCAACGCGTTCAACGGCGCGACCTCGGCCCAGCGCAACGACCTGCTCCTGTTCCTCAGCTCGCTGTAAGGCGCGCCGAGGCACGGGGAGGGCGGCGTCCTCGCGGGGGGACGCCGCCCTTTTTCTTTGTTCAGGATGCGGGCGTGCGGGTGCTCGCGGGGACCGGCTGGCCGCCGTCGACGGTGATGGCGCCGTCGGACGCGATCGTGACCTGGTAGTGCTGCAAGGGGGCGCCGGCCGGGCCGCGGGTGACGTTGCCGTCGCCGTCGAACAGCGAGGCGTGGCACGGGCAGGCCAGACCGGCCGCGATGGTGCGGCTGCCGCCGCTGAGCAGGCACCCGGCGTGGGTGCAGACACCCGACATCGCGTAGACGCCGTCCGCGTCGCGCGCCACGACGACGTTGGACATCACCAGCATCGACCCGACCGTCAGGGCCGACACGTTCCCCGCGCTGACCGGCCCGGTCGGCGGCGAGCCGGTGGAATCGCCACATCCAGCGCCGATCACGGCCAGTCCGGTCGAGCCACCAGCGAGGCAGAGCAGTTTTCTACGGTTGAGCATCATTAGATCGCGTTTCCTCTCCCGAGATCGGGTACCCGAACCTGGCGCCGATCAGGCTGATCGGCGACGGGGACCGGCCCCGGGCGGCGCCCGCCCCGGCCCCGAAACGGGCCCCCGTCAGACGCCGATTGACGGCCCCGCGGCTGGGTGGCAGGATTCGCGCCTCCCGGGGGTCCGAACCCCTGCCGCAACATGCTCAAAGCCTTAACAATATTCAGCGGTAACGCGAACCGAGAGCTCGCGCAGGCGATCTGCAAGTACGTGGAGACGCCGCTCGGTCGCGCCGAGGTCACGCGCTTCGCCGACGGCGAGGTGTACGTCGAGATCAACGAGAACGTGCGCGGCGTGAACTGCTTCGTCGTCCAGCCGACCTGCGCGCCCGCGAACGACAACCTGATGGAGCTGCTGGTGATGATCGATGCGCTCAAGCGCGCGTCGGCCGGATCGATCATCGCGTGCATCCCGTACTTCGGCTACGCGCGCCAGGACCGGAAGAGCAAGCCGCGTACGCCGATCTCGGCCCGCCTGGTCGCCGATCTGATCACCGCGGCCGGCGTCGACCGCGTGGTGTCGATCGATCTGCACGCCGGTCAGATCCAGGGTTTCTTCAACATCCCCGTCGATCATCTGTACGGAATGCCGGTGCTGATGGACGACCTGAAGCTGCGCTTCAACAACGAGGCGGTGATCGTGTCGCCGGACGCGGGCGGCGTCGAGCGCGCGCGCGCGTACTCGAAGCGCCTCGGCACCAGCCTGGCGATCATCGACAAGCGCCGTCCCGCCCCGAACGTCAGCGAGGTCGTCAACATCATCGGCGACGTGAAGGGCCGCGACGCGATCATCGTCGACGACATGGTCGACACCGCGGGGACCCTGTGCGCCGCCGCGCAAGCGGTCGTGGCGCAGGGCGCGCGGTCGGTCCAGGCCTGCGCCACCCACGCGGTGCTGTCGCCGCCGGCGCTCGAGCGGATCATGGCCTCGCCGCTGCAAGAGCTGCTGACCACCGACACCATCGGGGTGCGCGCCGACGTGCGGGCCTGCCCGAAGGTCAAGGTGCTCAGCGTCGCGCGCTTGCTGGGCGAGGCGGTCAAACGAATTCATCACGGCGATTCAATCAGCTCGCTGTTCATTTAACGTTCTGAAAGAGCCACTGAAAGGAACCACGGTCATGGAGTTCGCAAAGGTCAACGTCGATGTCAGGGCGGCCGCCAAGAAGGGCGCGGCACGCAAGGTTCGCAGCGCGGGCGCAGTCCCCGGTGTGCTCTACGGACGCAAGCGCGAGCCGCTCGCCGTCACGTTCAACGAGAAAGAGCTGCTGACCTCGCTGGACAAGGAGAAGCGCCGCAACACCGTGCTGAAGCTGAACGTGCGTCCCGTCGACGGGAAGGGCACGGCGGAAGAGGTGACGGCGATGGTGCGCGACGCGCAGATCAACCCGCTCAGCCGGCGCCTGGTGCACGTCGACTTCCTGGCCGTCGACCTGGACGCGGAGGTGCACGTGACCGTGCCGCTGGTGCTGACCGGCAAGGCGGTCGGCGTCACCAACGGCGGCAACCTCCACCAGAGCACGCACATGATTCCGGTGGCGGCGAAGCCCGCGCTGATCCCGACCAAGATCGAGGTCGACGTCTCGGGCCTGGACATCGGCGACGCGCTCCACGCCAGCGACATCAAGCTGGCCGAAGGCGTTCGCGTCGTCCTTGCCGCGAAGGAAGCGATCGCGTCGGTCGTTGCGCCGAAGGCCGAGAAGGTCGAAGAGGCCGCGGCGGCCCCCGTCGAGGGTGCGGTTCCGGCGGAAGGCGCGGCGGCTCCGGCCGCTGGCGCGGCACCTGCCGCTGGCGCGGCGGCGGCCCCGGCTGCCGGCGCAAAGCAAGGCAAGGAAGAGAAGAAGAAGTAGTCGAGGGCCGGATCTGATCTCCCTCTCCCCTTTTGGGGAGAGGGTCAGGGAGAGGGGGTCCGCCCATGCACCTGATCGTCGGGCTGGGGAATCCCGGAGCGGAGTACGCCGACAACCGGCACAATCTCGGCTTCATGGTGGTCGACGAGCTCGCGCGGCGCGGGCGGGCGGCGACCCCGCGTGCGAAGTTCGGCGCGGAGATCCTCGAGGCGACCATCGGCGGCAACCGCCTCCTGCTCTGCAAGCCGCAGCAATACATGAACGTCAGCGGGCAGGCGGTGGCCAGCGTCGCCGGCTTCTGGAAGATCGGCCTCGGCGAGACGATCGTCGTGCACGACGAGCTGGACCTGCCCTTCGACCGCATGAAGCTGGGCGCGGGCGGCGGCCCCGGCGGCCACAACGGCGTGAAGTCGATCATCTCGTGCTTGGGCGACCCCGGGTTCGCCCGCGTGCGGATAGGCATCGGTCGGCCCGCCCCCGGGCGCGACCCTTCGGACTGGGTCCTGTCGAACTTCTCGCGCGCCGAGGCGGCCGTGCTGCCCGACGTCATCGCGCGCGGCGCCGACGCGGTCGAGGCCATCATCGGCAGCGGCCTGACCACGGCCATGAACCGCTTCAACGGTAAGGCCAAATAGCCCTTCAGAAACCGGCGAGACAGCGGGGCGAAGTCGTGGTAGACACCGCCCCTTCACGAAACGCAGTACCTCCTTGTCCGTGGCAACACGGGCCAGACGTCCAGAGGGAGACAACATGAGCACGACAGGAACAGAACCCCCGCGCACGAGCGCGGCGCCGACGGCGCCCGCCGCCGCGGCCGGCAACAAGCGCCTCGGATCGTCCCGCGACATGGCGGGCCGCAAGCGCGAGTACGAGACCATCTACATCCTGCGCCCGGACAGCACCAGCGACGTGATCGCGCAGGTGAACCAGAAGGTGCGCGGCGTGATCGAGGCAGGCGGCGGCAACCTGCTGAAGATCGACAACTGGGGCAAGCGCAAGCTCGCCTACGAGGTGAAGAAGCAGCTCAAGGGCATCTACCTCTTCTTCTCGTACCTGGGCACGGCCGGACTCCTCGAGGAAGTCGAGCGCAACCTGCGCCTGACCGACTCGGTCATCCGCTACTACTCGGTGAAGATCGCCGAGAACGTCGACCCGGCGGCGCGTCCGTCCGAGTTCACGGAGGAAGCGTTCACCAAGGCGGCGACGCCGGGACCGGACGAGGAAGAGATCGCGACCGGCCAGGCCAGCGCGCGCTCGCCGTTCGACGAGGAAGAGGGCGCGTTCGACTTCGAAGAGGCTGTGTTCGGCAGCGTTGATGAGCCGCGTCGCGGCGGAAAGAAGGATTAGTCATGAGCGCTGATGGAGCAGTCGAAGCCAAGAGCGACCGCGGTGACCGCGGCGACCGTGACAAGAAGCGTCCGGTCGGACGTCGCAAGCAGTGCAAGTTCTGCGCGGATGAGGCGATCAAGATCGACTACAAGGACGCGTCGCTCTTGAAGTACTTCATCACCGATCGCGGCAAGCTGGTGCCGCGGCGGCTGACGGGCAACTGCGCGAAGCACCAGCGCGAGATCTCGACGGCGGTGAACCGCGCCCGGATGATCGCGCTGATGCCGTTCGCGGTGACGGGGAGCTAGTCATGCAGGTCATCTTGAGGGACGACATGGACAACCTCGGCAAGTCGGGCGAGGTTGTGAACGTCAAGCCGGGCTACGCGCGCAACTACCTGTTGCCGCGCGGGCACGCGATCAAGGCGACGGCGGGCGACATCGCGCGCGTCGAGCACGAGAAGCGCGTGATCGCGGCGCGCACCGCGAAGATGGCGAAGGCGGCGCAGGCCGAGGCCGATTCGCTGTCGAAGGTGCGCGTGCAGATCGAGCGCGCGGTCGGTGAAGAGTCCAAGCTGTACGGCTCCGTCACCAGCCGCGACATCGCCGAGGCGCTGCGCGAGAAGGGCGTAAACATCGACTCGAAGAAGATCCATCTCGACGAGCCGCTGAAGGCGCTCGGCGACTTCGACGTCGCGGTGAAGCTCGGGCGCGGCGTGAACGCGTCGATCAAAGTCACGATCGTCAAAAAAGAATCGTAGTCGGATCGAATCGAGCACCGCTCGCGCGGGGCAGGCGTAGAATCGCGCGCGATGTCGGTGCTCGAGGTCGTCAGCTCGAATCCGGCGGCGGCGGCGAGGACGCCGCCGCATAACCTGGAAGCTGAGAAGTCGGTCCTCGGCTCGGTGTTCATCAAGCCGGCCGCGTTCGACGAGGTCGCGACGAGCATCGGGACCGACGACTTCTTCCTGCCCGCGCACCGCGAGATCTTCGACGCGATGGTGGCGATCGACCGGCGGCGGCAGGCGATCGACGTCATCGCCGTCGCCGACGAGCTGAAGACGCACGGCATGCTGGCGCGCCTCGATGGCGGCCAGAGCTACCTGAACGACCTGGCGAACGCCGTCCCGACGGCGGAGAACGTCCTGCACTACGCGCGCATGGTGCGCGAGAAGTCGACGCTGCGGCGCCTGATCGCGACGTGCGCCGAGGTGCAGTCGACGGCGTACGGCGACTTCGGCGAGTTCGAGACCTTTCTCGACGAGGCGGAGACGAAGATCTTCAAGGTGGCGCAGCAGAACCGGCGCGAGACGTACACCGCGACCGGCGACATGATGGAGGAGGTGCTGCACAACCTGGAGGTGCGCACCGCCGAGCGGCGCGCGGTGACGGGCGTGCCCACCGGCTTCACCAAGCTGGACGAGCTGACCGCGGGGCTGCAGCGCGAGAACCTGATCATCGTCGCGGCGCGCCCCGGCGGCGGCAAGACGTCGTGGGCGGTCAACGTCGCGATGCACGCGGCGCTGCAGCACAAGATCCCGGTCCTGCTGTTCTCGCTGGAGATGTCGAAGTACGAGTTGATGGAGCGCATGCTGGCCGGCGAGGCGCGCATCGATTCGTCGAAGATCAAGCGCGGCTTCCTCGAGTACGCCGACTGGAAGAACAAGATCCACCCGGCGTCGGGGCGGCTGGCGGCGGCGCCGATCCTGATCGACGACTCGTCGGCGATCTCGATCATGGAGATCCGCGCCAAGGCGCGCCGCTTCCGGGCCGACCCGCGTTACTTCCCGCCGCCGCCGCCCGCCACCGACGGCCACCCGCCCGCGCCGCCGCTGGGGCTGATCGTCGTCGACTACCTTCAGCTCGCGCGCGGCGGCGTGAACCGGCGCGACGACAACCGCCAGCAGGAGATCGCGGACATCTCGCGCGGGTTGAAGGCGCTGGCGAAGGACCTGAAGGTGCCGATCATCGCCATCTCGCAGCTGAACCGCGAGGTCGAGAAGCGAGAGGGCAAGCCGCGCCTGTCCGACCTGCGCGAATCGGGCAGCATCGAGCAGGACGCCGACATGGTCCTCTTCATCCACCGCGAGGACATGGCCGGGGGCGACACGCCCGACGGCGCGGCGCCGACGGCGATCGCCGAGGTGATCATCGGCAAGCACCGCAACGGCGGCACCGGGAACGTCAAGATGACGTTCATCAAGGAGTACACCCGCTTCGAGAACTACGCCGACGACCCCGAGCCCGGGGGTTGGGGCGATTAGCGCGCCGGCAGCCGCGGCGTGAGCGCCAGACCCGGCCTGATCCTTCTTTCCCCCTCGCCCCGCGAAGCGGAGAGAGGGGCGGGGTGAGGGGTCCGGGTGATCGGATGATGTATCCTCACGCCGTGCCAAGTCTCAAGCGGGCGATCATCATCGTTGCCGACGGGGTCGGCTGTGGCGGCGCGCCCGACGCGACGGCGTACGGGGACGCGGGCGCCGACACGCTGGGCAACCTGGCGCGCGCCGTCGGCGGGCTGGCGCTGCCGAACCTGCAGGCGATGGGCCTCGGCAACCTGACGGCGATCGCAGGCGTGCGCGAGGCCGCCGCGCCGCGCGCCGCCTGGGGCGTCATGCGCGAGCGGTCAGCCGGCAAGGACACGATCACCGGCCACTGGGAGATGGCGGGCCTCGTCACCACGCAGGCGATGGCGACGTTCCCCAACGGCTTCCCCCGCGAGATCACCGCGCCGCTTGCGACCGCGGCCGGCCGCGGCCTCCTCGGCAACAAGCCCGCGTCCGGCACCGCGATCATCGACGAGCTCGGCCCGAAGCACATGGAGACAGGCGATCTCATCCTGTACACGTCGGCGGATTCGGTCCTGCAGATCGCCGCGCACGAGCAGGTCGTCCCGCTGACCGAGCTGTACCGGATCTGCGAGGCGGCCCGCCAGATCGCCGATCGCCACAGCATCGGGCGCGTGATCGCGCGGCCGTTCGTGGGCACCGTCGGGGCGTTCAAGCGCACCTACAACCGCCGCGACTTCTCGGTGATACCGCCCGCGCCGACGCTGCTGGACCACATCCGCGACGCCGGCCAGTCGGTCGTGGGCGTCGGCAAGATCTCGGACATCTTCGTGGGCCGCGGCCTGACCTTCTCCATCCACAGCGAAGGAAACAGCGACGGCATGCACCTGACGCTGGAGGCGCTCGCGACCCTCGACCGCGGCCTGCTGTTCGTGAACCTGGTCGACTTCGACATGCTCCACGGCCACCGCAACGACGTTCCGGGCTTTGCGCGCGCGCTGGCCGAATTCGATCGCTGGCTGCCCGAGCTGGAGGCGGCGCTGCGTCCCGACGACGCCGTGTTCATCACCGCCGATCACGGCAACGATCCGACGACGCCCGGCACCGACCACACGCGCGAGCAGGTGCCCCTGCTCGTATTCGGCCCGTCGATCCGCCCCGCCCGCCTGGGCACGCGCGCATCGTTCGCCGATCTCGGGCAGACGATCGCCGAGGGACTGGGCGTCGCGCGCCTTCCGAACGGCGAGAGCTTCCTGGCCGCGCTGCAAGCCCCGGCATGAAGCGCGCGTTGATCGCGGTCCCGTCGCTGATCGCCGCCAAGCGCGACGGCCGCGAGCTGACAGACGCGGAGCTGCGCGCCGTCGTCGCGGGCGCCGCGAACGGCGACATCCCCGACTACCAGCTGTCGGCGCTGCTGATGGCGATCGTCTGGCGCGGCATGACGACGCGCGAGCTGACGACCTGGACCGAGGCGATGATCGATTCCGGCGAACGCCTCAACTGGGACCGGCTGCGCGCGCCCGCCGTCGACAAGCACTCGACGGGCGGCGTCGGCGACAAGATCTCGCTGCCGCTGGCGCCGCTGGTCGCCGCGTGTGGGCTGACGGTGCCGATGATCGCCGGCCGCGCGCTCGGCCACACGGGCGGCACGCTGGACAAGCTGGAGGCGATTCCCGGGTTCCGGACCGCGCTGACGACCGCGCAGATCCGGCGGGTCCTGGCGCGCGCCGGGTTCGTGCTCGCCGGCCAGACGGCGCGCCTGGTGCCGGCGGATCGCGCCCTCTACGCGCTGCGCGACGCGACCGCGACGGTCGAGTCGATCCCGCTCATCGCTTCCTCGATCCTGTCCAAGAAGGTGGCCGAGGGCGCGCGCGCGCTGGTCATGGACGTGAAGGTCGGCAGCGGCGCCTTCCTGCCCGAGCGCGCGCAGGCGCGCGAGCTGGCGCGCACGTTGATCGCGCTCGGCAAGCGGATGGGGCTGCCGGTGCGCGCGTTCCTGACCGACATGGACCAGCCGCTGGGCGACGCGATCGGCAACGCCGCCGAGGTGCGCGAGTCGATCGACGTGCTGCGGGGCGGCGGCCCCGCCGACGTGCGCGCGCTGACCGTCCGCCTCGGCGCCGAGATGCTGGTGCTCGGACGCGTCGCGCCCGACGGCCGCGACGGCGCCCGCCGGATCGAAGCGGCGATCGCCAGCGGCGCCGGGCTGGAGCGCTTCCGCCTCGGCGTCCGATTGCAGGGCGGCGACGTGCGCGTGATCGATGATCCCAGCCGGCTGCCTCGGGCCCGACACGCGCGGACGATCCGGTCCGCGAGAAGCGGCATCGTCACGCGCGTCGACGCCGGCGTGCTCGGTCGCGCCGCCACGCTGCTGGGCGCGGGCCGCCTGCGCAAGGAAGACCGCATCGCGCCCGGCGCGGCGATCTTGCTGCACGCGAAGCTCGGCGCCCGCATCGCGCGCGGCGACCGGCTGGCCACCGTCGAGTTCGACGACGCCGAACGCGCGCGCGCGGCCCGCCCGCTGATCGAGACCGCCTTCGCCGTCGGTCAGGCGCCGCCACGCCCGCGCCCGATCGTGCTCGAGGTGCTGGGCGGTTAGAGTATCGGGCCGAGCGGCGCGCCCGGGCAGCCCTCGCCCCAGCAACGCAGGGTGCCGTCGGTGAGGATGCCGCAGGTCTGCGACGAACCGACGCTGAGCTGCTGGAACGCGACGCCGGGAGGCGGCGTGGCCTGCCCGTAGTTGTTGTTTCCCCAGCAGACCGCCTGCCCGTCGGACCGGAGCCCGCACGCGTGGAACTCGCCGACCGCGAGCGCGGCGAACGGGCCGGGCGCCGCCTCGAGCTGCCCGTACGTGTCCGCCGCGAAGTTGAACATGGGGACCACGGACCAGCACGCCACGTTGCCGTCCGCTGACTTGAGCCCGCACGCGTAGAACCGTCCCGCGCCGACGGCGCCGAACGGACCGGCCGTGACCGACAGGTAATCCGACGGGTTTGCGCTGCCGCGGGCATCCCAGCAGACGGCCGCGTGGCCGGCGGACTCCAGGCCGCACGCGAAGTACGCGCCACCGGTCAGGCTCTCGAACGCATACCCAGGCGGGACCCAGTAGGGACGCACCGGGTTCCCCCAGCAGGTGACGGTCATGTCGGCGCGGCGCGCGCACGCGTCTTCCTCGCCGGTGACGACGTCCACGAACATGCCGTTCGGGACCGGCTGCAGGTAGCTCTCGTTCCCCCAGCAGGACAGCTCGCCCGTGATCGTGACGGCGCAGAGCGCGCCCAGCTTGCTGACGTTCGCGTACTTCCCCGGAATCGGATCCGGCATGGAGATGTAATTCGCGCCCCAGCAGACGAGGCTGCGGTCGGTGCGGATCGCGCAGACGCCCCGGTTTCCCGCGCTGACGCGCAGGAACGTTCCGCTCGGCACCGCGCACAGCTCCGGTGGCGCGTCGACTCCCGCGTCGCGCACGGTACCGCCGGCGCCGCCCGGTCCCTCGCCGCCGAATCCCGGCGTGCCGCCGCGCCCGCTCCCGGCGTCCTCGCCGAGCTGCCCTGGTGTGCAGGCCGCCGCGCCGAGGACCGCGCACGCGAGCGCCACGACCAGGAACCCCCGTATCTGCCCCCCTACCCGCGCGACGGCCTTCATACCGAGATGATAATCCCTGCGTTACAGTCCGCGCATGACTCTCATCACCCGCGCTGGCGCCTCGTTCCTGGTTCTCGCGCTGGCGACCGTCACGTATGCGGCGCCCGCGCCCGAAACGCCGCCGCCGGCGGCCCCCCTGCCCGACGCGGTGGGCCTGACGAAGGTGTCGGCGCGGCTCGCACCCGTCGATCTGACCGTCGACGTCGGCGCGCTGCCTGCGGGCGAGCGGGCCGCCCTGACCGAGCTGCTCGCCGCCGCGAAGATGATGGACGGGCTGTTCCTGCGCCAGGCGTGGGCGGGCAACGACACGGCGCTGTTCGAGTTGATGCGCGATCGATCGCCGCTGGGCCAGGCGCGGTTGCGCGCGTTCATTCAGAACAAAGGGCCGTGGCTGCGCCTCGACGGCGATCGCCCGTTCCTGCCCGGCGTCGGGCCCAAGCCGCCGCAGGCGAACTTCTACCCGGCGGGCGCGACCAAGGCCGAAGTCGAGACCTGGATGCACGCCCTGCCCGCTCCCGCGCGCACCAGCGCGGAGGGCTTCTTCACGACGATCCGCCGCGCGCCCGACGGCAAGCTGCAAGCGATCCCGTACAGCGTCGACTACCAGGGCGAGCTCGAGCTCGTCGCCGCGCGCCTGCGCGAGGCCGCCCGCCTCACGCAGCAGCCGACGCTGCGCGCTTTTCTCGAAGCGCGCGCCGCCGCGTTCCTCTCCAACGACTACTACGCCAGCGACGTCGCCTGGATGAAGCTGGACGCCAACATCGAACCGACCATCGGTCCGTACGAGACCTACGAGGACGGCTGGTTCGGGTTCAAGGCGGCCTTCGAAGCGTTCATCTGCGTCCGCGACGACGCCGAGACCGCGAAGCTGACCAAGCTCGCCACCGAGCTGCAGGACATCGAGAACAACCTTCCGATCGACGCCAAGCTGCGCAACCCGAAGCTGGGCGCGGCGGCCCCCATCCGGGTGGTCAACCAGCTGCTGGGCGCGGGCGACGCCAACAAGACGGTGTCGACGGCCGCGTTCAACCTGCCGAACGACGAGCGGATCATCAAGGCCGTCGGCAGCAAGCGCACGATGCTGAAGAACGTCCAGCGCGCGAAGTTCGACAAGGTGCTGATCCCGATCAGCAAGATCGCGCTGGCGCCCCGCGATCGCGCGGCGGTGTCTTTCGACGCGTTCTTCACGCACATCCTGATGCACGAGCTGATGCACGGGCTGGGGCCGCACGAGACGGCCGGCGGCAAGTCGATGACCGTCCGGGCCGCGCTGCAACAGAGCTACGGCGCGCTCGAGGAAGCGAAGGCCGACATCGCCGGTCTGTTCGCGTTGCAGTTCCTGATCGACAAGGGCGTCCTCGACCGCGCGCTCGAGAAGTCGGTGTACGTGACGTTCCTGGCGTCGTCGTTCCGCACGCTGCGCTTCGGCGGCGACGCCCACGCGGTCGGCATGGCCGTGCAGCTGAACGCGCTGCTCGACGCGGGCGCCGTCCGGATCGCGAAGGACGGCACGTTCTCGGTGGACGCCTCGAAGATCAAGGAGGCGGTGCGCGCGCTGACCGCGGAGATCATGAACGTCCAGTCGGCGGGCGACGGCGCGAAGGCGGCCGAGCTGCTGCGCGTGCGCGGCGTGATCCGCCCCGAGGTGAAGGCCGTGCTGGAACGCCTGACGAAGGTCCCCATCGACATCGAGCCCCGCTTCGTCACCGCCGAGAAGCTGCTGCAGGAGCGCCGCGCGCCCTGATGGGCGTCCGGCAGGCTGGTTTTCTTTCTCGGCGGCACTACGGTAACGTGCATCCGCAATGGCCAGCTCGGGGGCGACACCGATCGGGTACGACGATCGCGGCACCGGGCCGGCGACCGTGCTGCTGCACCCGTTCCCGCTGACGCGCACGACGTGGGCGGGCCTCGCCGACGCGCTCGCGGCCCGGCGCCGCGTGATCGCCGTCGACGCGCGCGGCTTCGGTGAAACCCAGCTCGCAGGTCCGTTGTCGATCGCGGACATCGCCGACGACGTGGCCGCGCTGCTGGACCGGCTTTCGATCGCGCGCGCGACCGTGGTGGGCATGTCGATGGGTGGCTACGCCGCGCTCGCCTTCGCCGCGCGCCATCGCGAGCGGCTGTCCGCGCTGGTCCTCGCCGACACGCGCGCCGCCGCCGACAGCGCCGAGACACGCGCCGGGCGCGCGGCCGCGCTCGCGACGCTCGCGGAGGCCGGCCCCACCGCCTACCTCGCCGGGTCGCTGCCGCGCCTGCTGTCGCCGCACGCCCCGCCCGCCCTCGTCGCCTACGTGCGCGCGCGCGCCGAGACGCGCGCCGCCAGCCTGCGCGCCGGCATCGAGGCGCTGCGCGACCGCCCTGACCGCACCGGCGAGCTGGGCGCCATTGCCTGTCCGACGCTGGTCGTGTGCGGCACGGAAGATCAGGTCACGCCGGCCGCCGAGATGAAGCAGATCGCCGCCGCAATCGCGGGCGCGCGCTTCGTCCCGATCGCCGACGCCGGGCACCTGTCCCACGTCGAGGCGCCCGGCGCGTTCCTGGACGCCGTGACGTCGTTCATCGACGCCGTTTCGGAGACGCGGCCTTCATGACACGTCGAACGCAGGGCGAGATGCACAACGAGTCCGATCAGTTGCGATCCGCTCAAGCCGTTTGCCCTCGCCCCGCGAAGCGGGGAGAGGGTAAGGGTGAGGGGCCCGTCGTCACCGCGCCCCTCACATTCGCGGGGTCCCCGTCATGAAAATGGATGCGACGTTCTTCGACCGCATCCAGGGCGCCGCGCACGCTGCGTCCGAACAGCTCGCGCTCGACGGCGCCGACGTCGCGGTCGTGCTCGGTTCCGGCCTGGGCGGCGTCGCCGATCGCCTGGAGGGCGCGCGCACCGTCCCGTACGCCTCGCTGCCCGGCTTTCCGGAGACGACCGTCGCCGGTCATCCCGGACGCCTGGTCGCCGGCACCATCGCGGGCAAGACCGCGCTGCTGCTGTGCGGGCGCGTCCACGGCTACGAGGGCTACCCGCCCTGCGAGATCGGCTTCGGCGTGCGCGTCGCGGCCGCGCTGGGCGTGCGCACGCTGATCGTCACCAACGCGGCGGGCGGCGTCGACCCGACGATGTCCGCGGGCGACATCGTCGCGATCTCCGACCACATCAACCTGACCGGCGTCTCGCCGCTGACGGGGCCGAACGACGAGCGCCTCGGCCCACGCTTCGTCGACATGACCGACGCCTACGATCCGTCGCTGCGCGCCATCGCGTCGGTCGCGGCGCCCGCGGCGATCGGCCGGCAGCTGCGCGAGGCGATCTACGCGGGCATGGCCGGCCCCGCCTACGAGACGCCCGCCGAGGTGCGCCTGCTGCGCACGCTGGGCGCCGGGCTGGTCGGGATGTCGACGGTGCACGAGGTGATCGCGGCGCGCCACGCCGGGCTCGCGGTGCTGGGCCTGTCGCTGGTCGCCAACCCCGCCGCGGGCGTCAACCCCGGTCCCCTCCGCCACGAGGACGTCACGCGCGCCGCGGCCGCGGGCTCGGACGCGCTGGGC
>Ga0207661_10001385_pt1 | contig 16276 bp, 18 predicted proteins | sample KBSC713LmetaG_FD_184337 | JGI IMG/M metagenome (GOLD analysis project Ga0207661, IMG submission 184337) | Corn rhizosphere microbial communities from Kellogg Biological Station, Michigan, USA - KBS C7.1-3L metaG (SPAdes) (version 2) | ecosystem: Host-associated > Plants > Roots > Rhizosphere ...
TCAGGACGAAGCAGGTGGTGCGCTCGGCGTTGAAGCGCTCGGCCGGGTCAAGTCCTTCGTTCTGGATCGACAGGAATTCATAGCCCCCGCCGGGCAGAACCAGCAGCGAAGAGCCGTCCGGCCGCGCCGGCCGATAGACGTGCACCTCGGGGAAGGGCACGCCCCGGATCCATAGCTCGCGATTGGGCGGCGGATTGTTCATCGTCCACTTGGGAACGATTGGCTTTGCCGGAGCGCCGGGCGGCTTGCCGGGCCAGAGCGGAAAGCGCTCCTTGGGCGGGAAGAACGGATCGCCCGCATAGGGCGTCGGCTCGGACTGGCCGCGGGCGGCGGATGCCGCGAGCAGCGCGACGCCGCTGCCGATGAAGGTCCTCCGCCCGACGTCCACGCTCACTGGTTCCTGAAGATTTTGCCGCCCTTCATCACGAACCGCACATGCTCTGCCGCGGAAACATCGCGGGTGGGGTCGCCGTCGATCGCGACGAGATCGGCAAGGAGGCCCGGCCTGACCTGGCCGCGATCGCTCAAGTGAAAGATGCGGGCATTGCCCGACGTCGCGGCGATCATCACTTGGGGCGCGGGCATGCCGGCGCGCTGCATCGCCTCCATTTCGAGCCAGTTCTGGCCGTGGGCGAAGACCCCCACGTCGCCGCCCATGCAGATCGGGACGCCGGCCTTCATCGCCATCTGGAACGATCGGCGGTTCTCCTGCACGCTTTCAGGCGCCGGCTCCTGGCCGTTCCACCCCTGGAAATAGCGCGCATAAGCCTCCGACGCGGCGATCGTCGGGCACAGTGCGATGCCGCGGTCGTGCATCATCTTGAACACCTCGGTCGTGCCGCCATAGCCGTGCTCGACCGTGTCGACGCCGGCGAGGATCGCCCGGCGCATGCCTTCGGCGGTGGTCGCGTGGGCCGCGGCGATGCGACCCGCGTCATGGGCGACCGCGACACCGGCCGCCATCTCCGCTTCGGTCAGCGTCGGGCGGCTCGGCTCCCCCGGCATGTAGTGATAGTCGGCATACATCTTGATGACGTCGGCGCCGGCCGCGATCTGGTCGCGCGCCGCCTTGGTCATTTCGTCCGCGCCGCTGACCTCCTCCGCCCCCTGTGGCACGTGCACGCCAGGCTCGAACCCTTTGGGGCCATAGGCGCCGCGCGCCACGTTGGCCTTGGTCGCAACGAGGAGGCGAGGGCCGGGGACGATGCCCTGGTTGATCGCCTGCTTGAGGCCGACGTCGGCGTAGCCTGCGCCTTCGGTGCCAAGGTCGCGCTCGGTGGTGAAGCCGGCCATCAGCGTCTTCTCGGCATGGACGACGGCGCGGGCGGTGCGGAGCGCGAGTGCTTCGTGCAGCACCTGATCGTCCCACTTCGTCTCATTGTACGGGTGAAGGAACAGGTGCGAGTGGCCTTCAATCAATCCGGGGGTCAGAGTCTCGCCCGGCAGGTCGACGACTTTGGCCCCTGCCGGCGCCGTCACGTTCGGCCCGACAGCGGCAATCTTGTCGCCCTCGACCAGCACCGACCAGCCAGCATGCGGCTGTGGGTTCACGCCATCGAACACGCGCGCCGGGCGCAGGAGATAGGTGTCGGCAGCTGCCGGCGCGGCGAGACTGGCGATGGCTGCGGCCATGGCAATGAACAAACGCATGAACGACCTCCCGGTATGCCGCAGCCTAAGCTTAAAGCAGCCGAGCCGCCAAGACCGCGAAAGTTCACAAAGTTCATGGTCCGGCGCGCGCGGGCGCGCGCCTGGAGCGGGCCGAAGCACCCGACTGCACTGCGTTACGGGTGCATGCGCGCGGCAGGCTGTCATGGGGACTTCCGGAGAGGGAAGGGTGAAGGGGGTGCACTGCTGCATGCGTGATTAGGGCACATGCTGCTGCCTGTGGGAAAGCGATTTTGGCCCGGAAAGCTAATGTCAGCTTTCGACGCTCTGCGGCCCTTGGGAATTGTACCATGCGATTTGCGCAGCATGCACATCACGCGTAGCCTGCGGCTGCGCTTCGGGGGCTCGTCGATGTCGGACGTCTTCATCTCCTACAAGGCTGAAGATCGCCGCCGCGTCCAGCCGCTGGTGCAGGCCCTCCAAGCGGACGGACTATCCGTATGGTGGGACGAGCACATCGGCGCCGGCGACGAGTGGCGGCAAACGATCGAAAAGCAGCTCGACGCGGCGAAATGCGTTGTCGTCATCTGGAGCAAGCGATCGGTAGGCGAGGACGGGCAATTCGTCCGGGATGAAGCCGCACGGGCGCAGCAGCGGCATGTGTACGTTCCTGTCACTATCGACGAGATCCGCATTCCTCTCGGCTTCGGCGAGCGCCAGGCGACGTCGCTTCGCGGCTGGCGCGGCAACCGTTCCGACACGCGCTATCAAGCTATGCTGGCGGCGGTGCGACGGATTACCGGCACTGTCCCCGCTGAGCCTTCGTTGCGGCCGCAATCGAATGTGCCAGTCACAAGGCGGACGGCGCTCGCCGGCGGCGCCGTAGCTGCAATGGCGATCGCCGGCGTCGGCGCGTGGACGCTGCTGAAGCCTTCATCCGCATCTGCTTCGAACAGCATCGCCGTTCTGCCATTCACCAATTTAAGCGGCGATCCGGGTCAGGCTTACTTCTCCGACGGAGTCGCCGAACAAATCCGAAGCGCGCTTGCGCGTATCGCGGGGCTCAAGGTCGCCGGCAGCACCTCCTCCGAGGCGGTGCGCCACGACGATGCCGAAACGGCGGCGAAGAAGCTTGGCGTGACGAATATCCTCACTGGCAGCGTGCGCCAGTCGGCGTCGACCATCCGTGTCACGGCCGAACTGATCGATGGCGGAAGCGGCCTCGACAAATGGTCGCAAGACTATGACCGCTCGCCGGGCGATTCGATCAAAATCCAGAGCGACATCGCTGGAAATGTCGCCGACGCCCTGAGTAGCGCCCTTGGCACAGCGGTCAGGAAAGCAATCCAGGTTGGCGGTACGCAGAATTCCGATGCCCAAAATCTCCTCCTCAAGACGTCGGGGCGCATCAATTCCAGGGCAGATGCTCAACGCAATCTTGAACTCATCAATAGAGCCATCGCTCTCGATCCGGCTTACGCCGAGGCCTACGCGCACAAGTCCTTTATCTTGAACGTGCTCGGCAACACCTACGCCAATGGCGTCGACGAGCTGGTCGTTTTCCGCTCTCAACAACTTGATGCTGCGCAAATGGCGCTGCGGCTTGCGCCGAACCTGGCCGACTCGCATAGCGCGTTGGCCGACTTCTACCGCGGCGAACTCAACCTCGCCCCGGCTTATGCGCAATTCAAAATGTCGCTCCGACTTGCGCCGGGAGACGCCGCGAACATCCGCGATTATGCCAGCTTCGTCAGTCGTCTCGGCCACGCCGAAGAGGCCCTCCGTCTGGCAGACCAGGTAATTGCGCTCGATCCTCTCAACACATTCTCTTACTCCACCCGCGCCTCGGTACTGGTAAGCGCTCGCGAATATGCGGAGGCGGTCCGATTCTCGAAAGACTTGCAGCGCAATTCCCCCACGCTCTTTGACTGGCCGGAGACTCTGGCTTTGGCCTTGCTGCTCCTCGGCCGGTTCGACGACGCGCAACGCTATTTGGAGGCCTCGCCCGCCGACGGTTATAACCACCTCGTCATCGAATCGGCGCTGTTGGTGCGGACTGGGAGGCGCGCCGGCGTGCCGTCGACGATCGCAAGAATCCGGCAACTCTATGGCGATGCCGCGAGCTACCAATATGGCCAGATCTATTCCCAGTTGGGCGACAGGGATCAGGCGTTTGGAGCGCTCAATCGGGCGTGGGCAATTCGAGATGCCGGCTTGCTCAGACTTAAGATCGACCCGATGATGGACCCGATCCGATCCGACCCGCGGTTCGGGGAACTCGTGCAGAAGCTGAACTTCCCGGCCTGAGATTCTGCGTCTTTTCATCGTGGCGAATTGAAACCCCCCAAGGGACGTCGCGTGGAGTGAGTCCATGTGACGTTAGTCCAGCCGGAGCGAGCGCATTAACGCAGGTTCGACCCTCGCCTGATCTTGCGTTATGTTGCTGATCGAGGGGGCAGCTCGTCGATGTTGATCCGGCGATCGGGGACTCAAGTCATTGGTGAAAGGCAAGCGGTTAGCTTGCCCGGCGAGGTCGATCTCGCAACCGCGTCCGATTTCGACCTCGGTTCGCTTGAGGTGCAGCCGTCAACGCTGCAGGTGCGCGTTGGCGGCGCATCGCGCACGATCGAACCGCGAGTGATGCAAGTGCTGGTGCTGCTCGCCAACGAGCGCGGCAGCGTCTCTCGCGCGACCGTCTGATCGACTGCTGCTGGGGCGGCCGGATCGTCGGCGAAGATGCAATCAACCGTTGCATCGCGAAGGTCAGGCGCCTCGGCGCTGAATCGGGCGCGTTCGAGGTCGAGACCATTCCACGGGTGGGCTACCGCCTGGCTGCGGCCGACGCAGAGTCGTCGACGGCTGTGACCACACGGCTGTTTCCGGCGAGGATTCTGCTCATCGCAATTGCAGCCGTGCTGGTCACGGCACTGGTCGCCGGCGGGCTTTGGTACTGGGGCACGGCCGAGCCGCAGCAGCCGAAAGTCGCGGTTCTTTCATTCACGCCGCTGAACGCCGACGCGGATACGGGAAACATCGGCAAGAGCATTGCCGCGACCGTCGGCAATGCTCTGGTGCAAACGGGGGCACTGCTGCCCGAAGGAAACATCCGAACGCTCGACGATGCGCGAAAATGGGGAGCGGCAATCATCGTCAGCGGCACCGTCCGACGAGACGGACCGACGGTCGTGGTCACCGCGCGCGTGGACTCGGCCGGCGACGGATCGACCATCCTGACCAACGAATTTCCGGGTGATGCCGGAGACTCACCGGCGCTCGCCGGGCGCGTTGCCGCGTGGCTGGTCCCGCCTGTGCGGATGTGGTCGAGCTTCTTGCCGGTCGAATCCGACGCGGCCACGAATAACGAGATATTGCGCATCTTTTTGACGCGCAACGCGGGCGACTTGCTGCGTGCGTGGAAATTGTCGCGAACGCTGGCTGCTGCAAAGCCGAACTCCGGGGCGGCACAGCTCGTCGTTGCTTTGCTGACGTCGGACGTGTTGGCGATGATCGAGCCGGAGCAGAGACAGGCTGCCGTCGAATCGGCGAGGCAGGCGGCGATCCGTGCGACCCGGCTGCTGCCGGACCCGGCCCGGCCCCGTGCCGTGCTCGAGTGTCACTTCAAGCCTCCCGGGTGGCTCGTCCTGACACCCGGATGCGATCGGAGCACGCGCGTGGCCATTGCAGCAGACCCGGACGTTCCACTGCTGCCATTCCTGTTCGGCTGGCAACTTGCCCAATCAGGACGGTTCGTTGAAGCGGTGAAATTCGCCGACATGGATCTCGCCCAATCACCACTCGGCCCGGGGCAGCTGGGACTGCGGATATTCGTCACCCGGATGTCGCCGTACGGGGCTGCCGACGAAGTGCTGCCGCAGCTTGAAGAGCGAATGCGGCGCTACATGGGCCCTGGCGCGTTGGCCAATTTCCAATTTCGGGCGGCTATCGCATAGGGCGACATGGTAACCGCTGATGCTCTGTTGAATGATCCCAAGACTGCGTCCAACAGCCGCGGTCATTCGTGGGATGCGATGACGCCTATCGCCGTTGGCGGTGCGCGGGAAACGATTGAGCTGGTGCTGAGGGCGGTGAGGACCAAATCGCCGGCAGACGTCACCGCGATGGAGAAGAGCTGCATTCCGCCGCCGCGCGACTGGACGCCGCCGGACCCGGCGTTCGGCACATGCCTCGTCGGGCTGACGCTTGTAGGCAATCTTGACGGCGTCTTCGCGCTTGCCGATCGCGGTTATCGCGACGTCGAGTGCTGCTCGCCAGCAGACCAGGAACGGCAGTGGCTGGTAACGGGCGGAGATTATTATCCGCGGGAAGCGCTGTTCGGGAAGGCGCTGGCGCCGGTGCGGGCTGATCCCCGCTTCGTTCAGCTCGCCCGTCGTACCGGTCTGCTTGCCTATTGGAAGAGCGGGCACCCGCCCGATTTCTGCTCGTTCGAACGGGTGCCCGTCTGCCAGTTGTTACGCGCGAACTGAGATCATTTCGCGCTGACGACGATCGCCGAGGCCGCGAGGGCGGCGCCTGTCCGGTTCGCGGCGATCACCCGGTCGACTTGGCGAATCCCGTCTTCGTAAGCCAGCCGATAGCATTGCGCCGTCACCACGAAATCCTCCATCGAAAGCATGCCGCCAGTGTCGCACACTCGACCGGCGGCAACCTCGATCCTGTGCCGCAGCGCCGCTTGCCCCGCACGCGAACCGAGGTCGAGATCGGTGTAGGCAACTCTCTCGCTCTGCGCCGGCGGTTGCACTTCACGCGGCTGCGCGATTGCCCCAGTCGCGAAGATAGTGGCGAGGATAAGAAGTCCGGTCTTTGTCATTGCACCCACTCCTCTGCATTTCGCGAGAGGTGAGCGGCGAAACGGCTCGCCGCGGCCTGCCGCGAATGAAAGGAGCGTCAGCCAAAGCGGACAGCGGCGACAGGACCTGGAGGTGACCAATTGCCGACCCGCCGCCGACTTTTGCGCCTGCGTGGGAGTGGGACAAGAGAAAAGGGCGGCCGGGAAATCCAACCGCCCTTCGCGTGACAACTGTGTAGTGGCGCCTGCCGCTTGCCGCGGTGAATACTAGCGCTTCGAGAACTGGAAACTGCGGCGGGCCTTAGCGCGGCCGTACTTCTTGCGCTCGACGACGCGCGGGTCGCGGGTGAGGAAGCCGGCCTGCTTGACGACGCCGCGGAGCGCCGGCTCAAAGCGGGTCAGCGCCTGGGCGATGCCATGCTTGACGGCGCCCGCCTGGCCCGAGAGGCCGCCGCCGATGACCGTCGCGACCACGTCATACTGGCCCTCGCGCCCGGCGACGCCGAACGGCTGGTTGATCACCAGGCGCAGCGTCGGACGGGCGAAATAGACCTCCTGCTCGCGGCCGTTGATGGTGATCTTGCCCGAGCCCGGCTTCAGCCAGACACGCGCGACGGCGTCCTTGCGGCGGCCCGTCGCATAGGCGCGGCCATACTTGTCGAGCTGCTGCTCGCGCACCGGCGCGGCTTCCCGGACCGGCGGAGCGGCGGGAGTCTCGGCGGCCGGAGCTTCCGGCTCTGGCGCAGCAGGGGCGGGGGTAGCGCCGAGCTGGTCGGCAATGGATTCGCGGGTGTCGCTCATTTAGGCACCAACCTTGTTCTTGCGGTTCATCGACGCGACGTCGAGCGGCTGCGGGTCCTGCCCGCCGTGCGGATGCTCGGTGCCGTTATAGAGGTGCAGCGCACGCATCTGCTGCCGGCCGAGCGGCCCGCGCGGGATCATGCGCTCGACCGCCTTTTCGAGCACGCGCTCGGGGAAACGGCCCTCGAGCACCTTGCCCGCCGTGACCTCCTTGAGGCCGCCGGGATAGCCGGTGTGCTTGTAATAGATCTTCTGCTCGAGCTTCCGGCCGGTGAAGCGGACCTTGTCGGCGTTGATGACGACGACATGGTCGCCGCAATCGACATGCGGCGTGTAGCTCGGCTTGTGCTTGCCGCGGAGGATGTTGGCGATGATCGTCGCCAGCCGGCCGACGACCAGCCCCTCGGCGTCGATCAGGTGCCATTTCTTTTCGACCTCCGCCGGCCTGGCCGACCTGGTCGTTTTCATCAGCGCCTTCATGGCGTCCTCTTTTCTAACGAGAAACGCGGCTCACGGATGAGCCGCCGTCGGCGCGCTAATTGCGGCCGCAGCTCAGAAAGTCAAGCAAATCCGGGACTTTGCGGACGGGTAAAATAATACCATAAGGGGTGGTCACGCGCACGTAACGACTGGAACGACGCACAGCTTCTCACCGTTTCAGCATCAACACGAAAACAGGAGGTTGGCATGTATATCGGTCTTGGCGGTCTGTTGGTCCTGATCCTCATCCTTTGGCTGCTCGGAGTTATCTGACATCAATTCCGGCGCGGGCTGCAGACGCGCCCGCGCCGAGTAATCAGCCGTTCAGAGAGCAGCGATATTTTCGCTGACGCGACGTAACTTGCAGAGATGTTCGGGAGGACCTTTCGTGAGTAGACTTCGCGTGACTGCACTTGCCGGTGCGGCAGCCCTGGCCGTCGCCGGCGCCGCTTTCGCAGCGACCCCAAAAATTGCTTCGAACACCCATGTGATGAACGTGCCGTTGCCGGACGGGTCCGTGGCCCGCGTTGAATATGTCGGCAACGTCGCCCCCAAGGTGACGGTGGAGCCGCGTCCGATGGGCGAATTCGGCTCGGCGCCAACGGCGCTGCCCTCGTTCGCCGGTTTCGACCGGATGATCGAGCAGATGAACCGCGAGACCGAGGCGATGATGCGCCAGGCGCAACAGATGGCGCGGCAGCCGGTGGGCGGCGCTGCCCCGTATATCGCGTCGTACGGCAATATGCCGACGGGCGCGACGAGCACGACCATCGTTTCCTACAGTAACGGCGGACGGACCTGCACGCGGACGACGCAGAGCGTCTCGCAAGGGCCTGGCAAGCCGCCGAAGGTGACGTCGAGCGTCACCGGCGACTGCAGTGGCTCGAGCGCACCCGCCGCGCCCGTCAACCGCACCTGAGCGTGAAGCGCAACTGAACGCGGGAGCGGCGCACGCTGCCGCTCCCGGCGGGAAAATTCGCGTTCGATCGGCGTTGCCTCGTCGAAACCTGCGGCCTAGTGCCGCGCATCGGCGCCGAGACTCGCGCCAGTTCCATTCGCCGGAGAGCGCTGAGCAGTGCCGAGACGCGTCAAGGACTTCATCGACATCAGCGAATATACCTCGCTCGATGACCTGATCCGTTACCTCAATACCATCCGCGACAACCTGCCCGCCGACCATCAGGCCGAGCTCAAGATTCGCGGCGACGAGGTCTTCGGGCGGCGGCTGACGATCACCTATTTCCGCGAGCAGACGCCGGAGGAGGCCGAGCTCGATTCGAAATATTCGGGCACGGACAAGGACGATGCGACGATCGAGGACCTGCGCCGGAAACTCGACGAGGTGCCGTATAAAATGGGCAAAGCGAACGGCCGCTAGTTAGCCGCCCATCTGCCCAGACGCGCGCGAACTGGTGATCAGCCGATCGCGATCCCACAGCTCGAACCGCGCGCCCCCAGCCTGCTCATGGGCCTGGCGCAGAGCGTCGTCGTCCGCGTCGGCCTCGAGCCAGTCAGCACTGATGATGTTGCCGGCTCCATCGAGCTGGTAAAGGCGATAGGACGGCAAACGAACCCCCCGGTTCAAGATGTCGGTTCCAAGCCACTGCAGTAGCAGCCGCATGCCTTCCCGTAATTATCGCAGGTTACGGATTCCGCTTCTTTGTCGTTGAAAACACTTGATTTTTTCGTCAGCTAGCCGACACTGTCCTCGACCCATTCGACATAGGAGCCGAGGATCCTGTCGATCGGCCACGTCGCAATGCAGGGGACATCATAGCTGTGCAGTCCGGCGATACGCGTGATCAGCGCGCCCGCCTGCTCGTCGGTCGTTTTGAAGATCGCGGCGACCTCTTCGTTGCTCTCGACCGCGCCGTTCCAGCGGTAGATTGAGCGGATCAGCCCGAGGATGTTGACGCAGGCGGCAAGCCGCTCCTCGACAATGATGCGGCCGATCCTCTCCGACTCCTCGGCGTCCGCGAACACCGCATAGACCGAAATGACGCTCATGGCCGCGAGCGCCCGAGTTCATGGGCGCCCCAGACGGTTGAGGCGAGCAGCAGCGCGCCGGTCGCCTGGTGAAGGACGGCAAGCCAGATGGCGATGCCCGAAAGCACCGTCAGCACGCCGAGGGTGATCTGAGTTCCGAACGCGGAATGAATCGCGATGGAGGCTGCGCGCGCCCCTTCGATCCTGCGCACCTTCCTTGCGAAGATTACCAGCACCGCGACGACGACCCACGCCCACCAGCGGTGCATGAAGTGGAGCAGGTAAAGGTCGTGAGTCATGGCGAACAAGGCTCCGCGAGACCAGTCGATGCCCTCGGGCACGAAATGGCCGTTCATCTCCGGCCAGGTGTTGGACACATAGCCGGCGCGAAACCCCGCAACCCATGCGCCGAGCATCAGCTGGATAGCCAGCACAGCCAGGGCAAACACGCCCCAGCCGGTCAGCCGCGCCGGCCTCGCGGCCGAATCGCGGGCCAGTGCGCGCAGGTCCAGCGCGGTCCAGATCAGGGCGCCCATGAGGAACAGCGCGAACAGCAGGTGCGCCGAGAGGCGATACGGGCTGACTTCGGTGCGGCCCTCAAGACCAGACATCACCATGAACCATCCAACCGCGCCCTGCAGCCCGCCGAGCACGAAGAGCGCGACGAGGCGCCAGCCGTAGCCTCGGGGGATCTCGCGCCTGACGGCGAACCAGCCCGCGCCGACGAAAAAGACCAGACCGATGATCCGCCCGAGCAGCCGGTGCACCCATTCCCAAAAGAAAATGAACTTGAAGCCGTTAAGCGTCATGCCCGCAGGCCCGGCAACCTCCAGATATTGCGGGGTCTGCTTGTAGAGCTCGAATTGGTGCACCCAATCGGCGTGACTTATCGGCGGGATCGCGCCGGTGACGACGTTCCACTGGGTGATCGAGAGGCCGCTTTCCGTAAGGCGCGTGATTCCGCCGACCACGACCATCGCGAAAACGAGGCCGGCGACAACGAGCAGCAGACTCGAGAGCGCGCGCGGACGCTGACGAGCGGTCGACTCAGCAGTGGCGGAAGGAGTGGCGGCATCCATCAGACGAGGCGCCTATTCGCGTGCGGCGAGCCGCTTCGCAAGGGAGACATCGGCATCGATGATATATTGTAACTCCTGAAACGCCGCCCTATATGCCGCGTCGGGCATGGCCTCGAAACCGATCTCAACCTGGCGGCTCGACCGCATCGCGATGGGGCTGTCCGGCCTTTGCGCGGTGCACTGCGTCGCCACCGCAGTGCTGCTTGGCCTTCTTGCCTCAGCCGGCGGGATGCTCGGCAAGCCGATCATCCACGAGGTTGGCCTGAGCCTGGCGATGATCCTCGGCACCGTCGCGCTCGGGCGCGGCATCCGCGAGCACGGCTTCATCCTGCCGAGCGCGGTTGGCGCGGTGGGCCTCACGCTGATGGCCTATGCAATGAGCCTGCACGAAACGGGATTCGAGCCGCTGGTCACCATCGCCGGTGTATCGGTGCTCGCGCTTGGCCATCGCCTCAACATGATGGCGGGGCACAACAGCTTCTGATTCTTGTCGGAGAGGCGAGCGAGGTCTATCTCGCTCCTGTAACGGGCCATGGCGCACCACGATCATCAACTCCATGACGGCGATTCGCTCAAGGAAGCGGCGCGCGAACGGCTGACCCGCGAGGGCGAGCAGTGGACCGGAATGCGAGCTGCCGTGTTCGATGCGCTGGCGAGCTTCGACAAGCCGGCCAGCGCCTATGACATCGCCGAGGAGGTCTCGAAATCGCTCGGCCGCCGCGTCGCGGCGAACAGCGTCTACCGCATCCTCGATCTCTTCGTCGGCGCGAATCTCGCGCGGCGGGTCGAGAGCGCCAATGCCTATGTGGCCAACCAGCACCCGGCGTGCCTGCACGACTGCATCTTCCTCATCTGCGACACCTGCGGGCAGGCGGTCCATATCGATGACGACAAGCTCACCAGCGGCGTACGCGCGGCCGCTGAGAGTGCTGGCTTTTCGGCGCCACGCCCGGTGATCGAGGTCCGCGGCACCTGTGGCGAGTGCGAGAGCGAGAGCTGAGCAATTCGTGAGGAATTGCTGAAATCATCCGGTGTTGGTGACTTCGTCGGCCGCGCCGCGTAATGCCCCGAAGCGATGAGTGACCGTCCTGTAACGCCGCTGCTCGACAAGGTGCAGCTACCCGCTGACTTGCGCGCGTTGTCCAAGGAGCAGCTGCCGCAACTCGCCGACGAGCTCCGTCAGGAGACGATCTCGGCGGTGTCGGTGACGGGCGGGCATTTGGGCGCAGGGCTCGGCGTCATCGAGCTGACCGTCGCGCTTCATTATGTGTTCGACACGCCCGACGACAAGCTGATCTGGGACGTCGGGCACCAGGCCTACCCGCACAAGATCATCACCGGGCGGCGCGACCGCATCCGGACGCTGCGGCAGGGCGGTGGCCTGTCGGGTTTCACCAGGCGCAGCGAGAGCGAATATGATCCGTTCGGCGCGGCGCACAGTTCGACCTCGATCTCGGCCGCGCTGGGCTTTGCGATCGCCAACAAACTCTCGGGTGACCCTGGCAAAGCGATCGCGGTAATCGGCGACGGCGCGCTTAGCGCGGGCATGGCGTACGAGGCGATGAACAACGCCGAGGCCGCCGGAAACCGGCTGATCGTCATTCTGAACGACAATGACATGTCGATCGCGCCGCCCGTGGGTTCGCTCAGGAATTCCCTCGCGCGCCTGGTCTCGTCGGGCAAGTATCTCGCGCCGCGCAAGCTGGCGCAGAAGCTCGCCCGGGCCATGCCCGACGGCCTCCACAGCTCGCTGCGGCGGATGGAGGAATATGCCCGCGGCATGCTGACCGGCGGGACCCTCTTCGACGAACTGGGCTTCTATTATGTGGGGCCGGTCGACGGCCATGACGTGCGCGCACTGGTCGAAGTGCTCGAGAACGTCCGCGACGCCGAGGTCGGCCCGATGCTGGTCCACGTCGTCACCAAGAAGGGCAAGGGCTATGCGCCGGCGGAGAACGCCGCCGACAAATATCACGGCGTCGTGAAGTTCGACGTGGTCTCGGGCGTTCAGGCGAAGGCCGCGGCCGGTGCGCCGAGTTACACCAATGTCTATGCGAAGGCGCTCACGCACGAGATGGCGCGGGACGACAAGGTCGTGGCCATCACCGCGGCGATGCCGTCGGGCACGGGGCTCGATATGGTTGCCGAGCATTTCCCCGAGCGGGTGTTCGACGTCGGGATCGCCGAGCAGCATGCGGTGACATTCGCCGCGGGGCTCGCGGCGCAGGGCTATAGGCCGTTCGCGACGATCTATTCGACCTTCCTGCAGCGCGCCTACGACCAGGTGGTCCATGATGTCGCGATCCAGAACCTGCCGGTGCGCTTCGCGATGGATCGCGCCGGGCTGGTCGGCGCCGACGGCGCGACGCATGCCGGCTCTTTCGATCTGGCCTATCTCTGCACGCTGCCCAACTTCGTGGTGATGGCCGCGGCCGACGAGGTCGAGCTCTGCCACATGGTCCACACCATGGCGCTGCACGACAGCTCGCCCATTGCGGTGCGTTACCCGCGCGGTGAGGGCAGGGGCTTGGCCCTTCCGGAGCAGCCGCAGGCGCTCGAGATCGGCAAGGGGCGCGTCATCCGCGAGGGCAAGACGGTCGCGATCTTCTCGCTCGGGACGCGGCTGGTTGAGGCGGAAAAGGCCGCGGATCAGCTCGACGCGATGGGGCTGTCGACGACCATCGCAGACCTGCGATTCGCCAAGCCGCTCGATAGCGAGCTGATCCGGCGGCTGCTGACCAGTCACGAGGTGGCGGTGACGATCGAGGAGGCGTCAATCGGCGGGCTAGGCGCGCATGTGCTGACGCTGGCTAGCGACGAGGGGCTGGTCGACGCTGGCCTCAAGATCCGCACCATGCGCCTCCCCGACCGCTTCCAGGAGCACGACAGTCCGAAGAAGCAATACGACGAAGCCCGCCTCAATGCGCCGCACATCGTCGCGGCAGTGCTCAAGGCGCTCCGCGTCAACAGCGCGGGCGTCGAGGAGGTTCGGGCCTGACGCGCGGCGACGTGGCGCGACTTACCGAGCGTGAGCGGGAGGTGCTTCGGCTCCTCGTCCGCGGGCACGACATCAAGAGCATCGCGCGAGAGCTGTCGATTTCGACGACGGCTGCGAACGAACGGCTGAGAACGGCGCGCCAGAAGCTCGGCGTTTCCAGCAGCCGCGAAGCGGCGCGAATCCTCGCTGCGGAAGAGGGTGGACACGAATTTCCTGTGGACAGGCAAATCGGGGTTCCGTCGGAGGCAGTCCGTCCGCACCATCCGAGCGTCTTTGTGTGGATCGGAGTGATTATGGCGGTCGCGATCGCAACGACCATCGCCCTGATGGCGGTTCTTGGAAGTCATTCAACGGACGCGCGCGCGCCGACGGTTGTTCATACAGTCCCGGCGAACGGCGCAGTCATCGTCCCGGGGCCGTTCACGCTTTCGGTCACCTTCGACCAGCCGATGGCGGACCGCAGTTTCTCTTATGTGCAGAAATCGAGAGAGACATTCCCGCAATGCGGGTTCCCCGCCCAGCTCTCGGGCGACAGAAGGACTTTCACCGTCCGCTGCACTGCCGAACCGGGGCGACAGTATGAAATCTGGTTCAACAGCCCGCCCTACATGAACTTCAAGGGCGCGAGCGGCACGCCCGCACAGCCGCACCAGTTGCTGTTCCGCACGAAGCAGCGCTGAGCCGCTTCTCGGCAGCGGCAGTGCCGCCTATGCCCTCCCGCGTGGCGAAGCTTCGTGCAGATCAATTGCTGGTGGCGCGCGGCCTCGCGGACAGCCGGACGCGGGCACAGGCGCTGATCATGGCTGGGGCGGTGTTCTCCGGGGAGCGGAAGCTGGCAAAGGCGGGGGAGATGCTCGCCGAAGATGCGCCGCTCGAGGTCAGGGGGAAGGACCATCCGTGGGTGTCGCGGGGCGGGATCAAGCTCGATCATGGGCTGACGCATTTCGGATTCAATGTGACCGGCGCGGTGGCGCTGGACGTGGGGAGCTCGACCGGCGGGTTCACCGATGTGCTGCTCTCGCGGGGCGCGGCGAGGGTCTATGCGGTGGATGTGGGCACCAACCAGCTCGCCTGGAAGCTTCGGCTAGACCCGCGGGTCGTCGTCCATGAACAGACCAATGCGCGCAATCTCGACAGCAGCATTCTCCCGGAGCCGGTGGATATCGTCGTTTGCGATGCGAGCTTCATCGGCCTCGCGAAGGTCCTGCAGGCTCCGCTCCGGCTGGCGCGGCCAGGCGCCAAGCTGATCGCCTTGATCAAACCGCAGTTCGAGGCTGGCCGGGAAGAGGTAGGGAAGGGCGGCGTGGTCCGCGATCCCGACGTGCACGAGCGCGTCTGCAGCGAAGCGAGGGCTTGGGCCGAAAGCCAAGGCTGGACCGTGCGCGGCATCACGCCGAGTCCCATCACGGGCCCCGAAGGCAATGTCGAGTTCCTGCTCGGGGCGGTCAAATCTGGGGATAGTTGAAGCACTTGGGGATAGGTTCCGCGGTCGGGGTGGCGGAATGCGCCCCAACTCCCTATTTCCGCGCCGAAAGGGAGACGGTTCGATGCAGTCCGAGAACAAGATGTTCGACGACTTCGTGAAGATGGTGAACGGCTTTGCCGGGACCTTCGCGGGGATGGGCCGCGAGGCCGAGGCGAGCGCGCGGGAAAAGTTCAAGGAATGGATGGGCGGCGCGGACTTCGTTGGCCGCGACGAATTCGAGGCGGTGAAGGCCATGGCCGCGGCGGCGCGCGACGAGAATGAGATCCTGAAAGCCCGCATCGCGGCTCTGGAAGCGAAGGTCGCCGGCCCGACTGCAGGCACGACTAAGCGCGGGGGCGGCAAGAAGGCTGCCCCGGGAGCGTGAACCTGAGCGAGGAAGAAATCCCCGAGGAAGAGCGCGACGACGGCGCGCCGATCGAGGTGCTCGAGCAATATTTCGAGGCGCGCGGCTGGGCCTGCGAGCGCACCGGCGAGGGCGAGATCGTCGCCTCGGCCACGGGCAGCTGGGCGCAGTATGAGCTGCGCGGCGTGTGGCGACCCGAAGACCAGGTTCTTCAGTTCCTCGCCTTCCCGGATATTAAGGTGACGCCCGAGAAGCGCGCGGCGATTTTCGAGGCATTGAGCCTGATCAACGAGCAGCTGTGGCTCGGCCATTTCGAGATGTGGTCGGGCTCTGGCCTGGTCGTGTTCCGCCATTCGACGATCCTCGACGCGCGCGGCGGCGAGGGCCTGAGCCTCGAGCAGGCCGAAGCCATCGCCGAGGCCGCGGTCGAGGAGTGCGAGCGTTTCTACCCCGTATTCCAGTTCGTGCTGTGGGGCGGCAAGTCGCCGGGCGAAGCGATCGCCGCAGCGCTGATCGACACCCACGGCGAGGCCTAGGCGGCAGAAGCATGAACGGCATGCTGCAGATCCCCGCGCCGACGTGGTTCGTCGGCTGCGGCAACATGGGCGGTGCGATTCTCGACGGGTGGAGGTCGGGTCGGATCGATCTCGGCGCCGTCACTGTCATTCGGCCGAGCGGGAAAGCCGTG
>Ga0207661_10001386_pt1 | contig 16264 bp, 13 predicted proteins | sample KBSC713LmetaG_FD_184337 | JGI IMG/M metagenome (GOLD analysis project Ga0207661, IMG submission 184337) | Corn rhizosphere microbial communities from Kellogg Biological Station, Michigan, USA - KBS C7.1-3L metaG (SPAdes) (version 2) | ecosystem: Host-associated > Plants > Roots > Rhizosphere ...
ACCTGCTCGCCTTGCTCGGGGGTCTCTACGCGATGCAGGGCGCGTTCGACCATGCGCGGACGCTCGTCGCGCGTGGCCGCGCGCTCCTGGAAGAGCTCGACCTGGACGTCGAGGTGGCCCGCATCGACCTCGAGGCCTGGCGGGTCGAGATGCTCTCGGGGAACCTCGACGCGGCGGAACGGAAGGCCCGCAAGGCGTACGAGCTCCTCGAGGCCTACGGTGAGAAGTACCTGCTCTCGACGGTCGCCGGCTCGCTCGCGCAGACGCTTCTCCAGCGGAACGGGTCGCTCGACGAGGCCGAGCGCCTCACCGAGCAGACGCGAGCATTGGCAACCGAGGCGGACGTCGGGACGCAGGCGCTGTGGCGCTGCGTCAAGGGGCGCATTCTGGCCGAGCGCGGCTCGTTCGCCGAGGCCGAAGCACTCGTCCGGGAGGGCTTGACGGTCCTCGAGCCGACCGACGCGGTGCTGTTGCAGCTCGACGCGTATCTCGACCTCGGTGAGGTGCTCTCCATGGCAGGAGACACGGTCGGGGCCCGCGTTGCGTACGACGCCGCGTTGCGGCTCGCGGAGCGGAAGGGCGGCGTCGTCGCGTTCGAGACGATCGGGCGTCGGCTCGGTGCGCTCGACGCCGCCCCATAGTCGGTCGGCTCAGCCGCCCGTGAACCACCCGTTGGTGAGCGTCCTGACGGTGATCGTCCAGATCTTGTCCTTGCCCTTGCTCAGGGTGGGATTCGCGACGAGACAACCGTTCAAGGGCACCGGGCCCGTCCCGCACAACGACAGGGGATCCGGGTACACGTCGGCGTTGTGCCAGACCTTCGTGATCGTGTGAGTCTTGAGCAGCGCGCCGTCCGGGATTCGCAGGACGACCGTGAGCGGATGCGCGGGGTCGAAGACCTGTGGCGCATAGGCGCCGTACGCACCGCAGTTCACGCCGGGCGCGGCGACGCAGACGTCAGACGTCTGGAGCTCGGCGAAGCCCGGATTCCCGGCATGCGACACGCCCTCGAGGATCGTGGTCGCAAGGCCGAGATCGGTAGTGCTCGTCGGGATCTGCGTGATGCAGACCGTGGTCGAGATCTTGTTCAGGCTCGCGTCGAGCTTCTGCTTCGTCCGCAGACTGCCCAGCCCCGACGCATCGGTGCACGCTGCGATCTCGTACCCGCCGGCGGACGTCGTGTTCTGCGAAGCGTCGCTGTCCGCGGCGAGAAGCGTCGCGGGAACGTCGGCTGTCCCGAACAGGTCGTTCGGGTTCGTCTCGTCGTTGAGGCCCTCCTTGACCGACACGCGAGCACGCGCTTTGAGGCAGTCGGTGCAGTCCGCGGTCTGCGTGCCGGGCGGCACCCCCCAGACGACCGAGAGCGTGACCTGCGACCCATTGCCCGTTGCGGGGAGGTTGCCGAAGTCACAGGTCCACTCGGACGTTCCGTCCGAATACGTCACGTTGAGGCCCTGTCCGCCGTTCTGGGGACAGGTCGAGTTCTGGAAAGTGGCCACGAGATCCGGGTTGTCCGGCGAGCCGACGAACGGCTTCTGCATCCGGAAGATCACGTGCGTCAACGTGGTGCCGCTCGTGTTCGAGATCTGCGCCTTGTACGCGATGTTCTCGCCGTAGGTCACCTGCCCCGGGCCGGGAACGGCCTCGAAGGTGAACCCGATCGCGCGTGGTCCTGCGCTTCCCGCAGGAACCAGAACCGCAAGCGCGCTGGCCGCAACCACGCACGCCAAGATGACTCGCCGCACCCCAAACCTCATCCCATTACCTCCTCTATCCCCCCAACAAGGCTCTCGCCAGGACGGTCTATCATGACAGGTTCGGACAACGGCGTTCAACCCGGCTCGAGACCCTGCCGTCACCGGGGCTACGATGCCCCCGCCGGGCGACGTGGCCGAGTGGTTAGGCAGAGGCCTGCAAAGCCTCGTACAGCGGTTCGAATCCGCTCGTCGCCTTCGTCGGCTTCAACGCTCAGTTCTAGGCGCGGCCGAGCGGATGCCTTTCGCGGGCCTCGTCGATCGCCTCGACGGCGCCGACGTCTACACGCGCCTGCAGGTACCGGCCGTCGCTCGGGCGAGGAACCTCAGGGGGTCATTTCACCCATCGGCGACATCGGCCCCGCTCCGGGCACCGACAGCGCAGGGACGACGTCCGGAGCGAACAGCATGAGCACTCCGACAACGATCAGCACTGCCGCCGTTCCATATGTTGCTGCGCGACGCGACGGGATCAGCTTCTCGAACGCAATGAGACCAGCGACGACTGCCATCCAGACGATGCTCATGACGCCGAGTGCGAACAGCGAGGCCATCAGCGCCCAGCAGCAACCCACGCACCAGGCACCGTGCCGAATGCCCATGTTCACGGCGCCCAAGAGTCCCTCTCTCCAGTTGCCGAGAAGGAAGCCGAGTGGCGTTCGGCACTTTCCGAGACATACGTCCTTGAGAGGAGTCAGCTCGTACGCCGCTGCAATCAGAAGAGTGGCGCCGGCGAGCCAACGGCCGGCGCGGTCCCAAGCGAGCACGCCACCCGAGAGTTCTGCGCCGATCCGAGCGAGTAGATACGTGCCGAGTCCCACGGCGCTCCATACAAGGAGGTAGCCGGACGTGAACAGGAGCGGCGCGCCAAGGGCTCGGGTGTGCTTGAGCTTCGAGTAGAGCGCCACGGTCGGCGCAACGGATGGGAGCATCATTGCGGCCATCATCACGGCCCATACGCTGAGAAACCATCCCGCCGACCCGAGCTCGGCCCAGGGACCACCGTCCATGCCTTGCATCTCGCGCGCGGTCCACCACCAGCCGAGCGCCGCGAGTGCCACGAGCAACGCGACGAGCCCGAGTCGAGTACGTGCGGCCGCGTAAGCGGGGACGAGCCCGCGTTCGGGTACTCGCTCGGGTGCCGCGACGCTCACGTGCCTAGGCGGCCCAGGCGAACGGCGAGGAGAGCCCCGTCTTTCCCTCGTATTCGATCCCGAAGGCGCTGATCTTCGACCGCGTCGCTTCAGCCGCCGTCAGTTCGGACGCGACGGGATGGAACACTCCGGTGAGTCGTGCGGGCTCACCGGTCTCGATCCCGAACGGAACGATGTCCTCGACTTCGAAGTCGATTGCATCGCCGATGCGGACGCTGTGGTTGAGTCCTTCCTCGACCACTTCGATCGGCGCCCTTTCCACGCCGAGCACTTCGCCGATCAGCGGTGCGAGGCCCGCCATAGGACCGCCCAGCTGGCCTCCGAAGACGCCGGTGAGCTTCTCCATCTGCTCGTCCGTTGTGCCGTCGTCGACGAAAATCCCGACGCGCCAGTTCCCCTCCGTCATGACCTTCGGTGTGTCGGCGATCAATGCGAGCGTTCGGCCGCTCACGTCCGTGCCTTCGATCGCTCCGTCGCGGATGCTGAAGACGAGCGTGACGCGGCAATAGTCGTACGTCGCGCCATGGTCGAAGGAGAAGTTGCAGGGGCACATCAGCTCGCAGGAGCACGTCTCGAAATAGGTCCCTTCGATGCTCCATGACATGTCGTCCTCCTTTGGCGGAGTAACGAAAGGTCGATTCTTCGTCCGTCACGCGAGCGTGTCAACCGCCACGACCAGATGAGGTCAGCTTGGAGTGGGCCAGCGTCTTGTCGCCAGAGCACACAGTTAGGTGGCTGAAACAAGAGAAGCGAGCGACCCCGGGCCGATCGGCGTGCGACTCGAAGCCGGCCCTTCGGTGCACCGAGACGTCCCACAGCCGAGCCTGCCGGCCGCTGTAAGGGAAACGTGAACGACGCTTTACAGGCTCCGGCCCGGGGTACGACCTCCCCCGTGACGCACCCAAACAGAGCCGTCATGAGAGGTGATAGACGATGAAGAAGCATCTCCCGAAGCTCATACCTGCCGTCATCCTCGCGCTCGCCGCGGGCCTCGTCGGCGTCGTTCTCGGCGGAACCGGCACGGGGACCGCGGCGACCACGGCGAAGCCGACGAACACGCGACCGCCCACGATCTCGGGCAAGGCCCAGGTCGGCCAGACCCTGACAGCGAACGAGGGTCAGTGGACCGGCAACCCGACGGACTTCGACTATTCGTGGCGCCGCTGCGACGCCGATGGCGGAAGCTGTTCGCTGATCAGCGGGGCGAATCAGAAGACGTATCTCCTGAAGGACGTCGACAAGGGCAACACCCTGCGCGTCCGCGTGACCGCGCAAAACGCCGACGGCAACACCGTCAGCACTTCGGTGCCGACGGCGGTCGTCACCGAGGCGCCCACCCCGCCTCCGGCAAGCAACTGCGACAAGCCTGGCGGCGGAACAGTCGCGATCGGCGACGTCAAGTCCCCGAATCGCCTGCTCGTCGACAAGCAGTCGCTCGACCCGAACGTCGTCGGTGGCTCGAGCCAGCAGCTCGTCGCACGCTTCCACGTCACCGCGTGCAACGGCAAGTCGGTGCAGGGCGCGCTGGTCTACGTGACGGCCGTCCCGTACAACCAGTTCTCGATCCCTGCCGAAGCGCCGACGGGCGGCGACGGCTGGGCCGAGCTCCGGATGAACCGGCTGCGCGGCTTCCCGGCGGCGAACCGGCAGCAGCTGCTCGTGATGTTCGTCCGCGCCCGTGAGCCGGGTGGCAACGTCCTCGGCGGGATCTCGACCCGCCGGCTGGTGTCGTTCCCGGTCAACCTCGGCCGGTAGCGCCAAGTCTCGAGGGGCGGTGCAACGGGGAGCACCGCCCCTCGAGGGTTCTCTTCCCGCACCCGTGGGCCCTGGACGCAGTAGCGTTGAACGGGTGGCCCCTGCGTCGGACCTCGTGGATGGAGCGACCCTCCGCGCCGGGGTCGTCGGAACCGGGTTCATCGGTGTCGTGCACGTCGACGCCCTGCGGCGCATCGGGGTCGACGTCGCCGGCGTCGTCGGCTCGAGCGCCGAGCGCGCGGCCGCGAAGGGGATCGCGCCGGCGTACGCGAGCTACGAGGCCCTACTCGAGGACGACTCTGTCGACGTCGTCCACCTGACGACGCCGAACGACCTGCACTACTCGCAGGCGAAACAGGCGCTGAGCGCGGGCAAGCACGTCGTCTGCGAGAAGCCGCTGGCGATGACCTCCGAGCAGTCCGAGGAGCTGGTCGCGCTCGCGGAAGCCTCGGGGCTGGTGCACTGCACGAACTTCAACATTCGCTTCTACCCCGTCGTCCAGGAGGCGCGCGAACGGGTGCACGCCGGCGAGCTGGGCGACGTCTGGAACGTCCACGGCTGCTACCTCCAGGACTGGCTCGCGACCCCCGAGGACTGGAACTGGCGCCTCGAGCCCGCACGAGGCGGCGACCTGCGTGCGGTCGGCGACATCGGCTCGCACTGGCTCGACCTCACGCAGTTCGTCACCGGCTCGCCGATCGTCGAGGTCTTTTCCGACCTCGCGACCATCATCCCGGTGCGACGTCGGCCGGTCGGCGAGGTCGAGACCTTCTCGAGCCCGTCCGACGTCGAGCGGGTCGACGTTCCGATGACCACCGAGGACGTCGCCCATATCCTCGTCCGCTTCGACAGCGGCGCCCGCGGCTCGTGCGTCCTCTCGCAGGTCAGCTTCGGCCGGAAGAACGCGATCCGGATGGAGGTCGACGGCTCGCGGGGCACGCTCGCGTGGGACGGCGAGCGCCACGAGGAGCTCTGGCTCGGAAGCCGCGAGCACGGCAACGAAATCCTGCAGCGGAACCCGCAGCTCATGCACCCGGGCTCGGCTGCGCGCACCCAGCTCCCCGTCGGGCACGCGGAGGGGTTTGCGGACACGTTCCGGGAGCTCTATCGCGCGGTCTACGCGGACGTCGCGCGCGGCGGACCGTCCACCGAGCCCGACTACCCGACCTTCCGGGACGGACACGTCGAGAACGTCATTTGCGACGCGATCGCGCGCTCGAACCGCGAGGGCGCCTGGGTACGGGTCTAGCGAGCGAACGATCGGGGTAGGAAGAGCCCACCGCGATCGAGGAGGACGGAATGAGCGTTGCGAAGGTGATCGAGATCACGGCCTCGTCTCCGACGAGCTTTGCCGAGGCGGCGCGCGCCGGGATCGCCAAGGCGGCCGAGACGGTCCACGGAATCAGGGGCGCCTGGGTCTCGGAGCAGCAGGTCGTGGTGGAGAACGACGCGATCACCGAGTTCCGCGTCACGATGCGCATCAGCTTCGTGCTCGACTGATCTGCCCGTTACCCCGCGCGAGGGCCGTGCTACAAGGGGTGCGTGAGGGCGGAACCCACGCATCACGGCCTCGACCGATCATCCGGCAACGAGGCGACGGCGACGGCGCTCGTCGCCGCGATCCCCGACCCGATCTTCCGGATCGGCGTCGACGGCGTCTATCGCGGCTTCAAGGTCGACGAAGAGCAGGATCTCCTCACGCCTCCGGAAGAGGTGATCGGCCGTAGCGTGCACGAGCGGCTGCCCGCCCACATCGCCGAGGGGGTGCTCGCGGCCGGCCGTCGCGCCGTCGACGAGGGCGTGCTCCAGCGGGTCGAGTACTCGCTCGAGATCCGCGGCGAGACGAGGGACTACGAGGGGCGCGTCGTGGCCTGCGGACACGACGAGTTTCTCCTGATCGTGCGGGACTTCACCGAGCGGACGAGGCAGGCGCAGGAGCTCGAGCGGGAGCGCGACTTCAGCTATGCCGTCGTCCGCTCGACGCCCAGTTTCCTCGCGCTCGTCGACGACGCCGGGACGATCCTCGGCGTGAACCGCGCCCTCGAGCGCGCCGCCGGGTTGCCGGAGGAGTCGTGGCTCGGGTTGCCCTTCTGGAACGTCTTCCTCGCCGAGGAGGACGTCTCGCGCGCCCGCGCCGACGTGGAGCGCATGCTCCAGGGCGACACACCCGGCGTCGTCGAGTACGGCCACGTCTCCGTGGACGGTGAGCAGCTCGTCGTGGACTGGACCGTGACGGAGGTTCCCGGCGAGGAAGGCGAGCGACGCTACCTCCTGTGCGGCCTCGACGTGACCGCCCGGAAGCACGTCGAGGACGAGATCCGCCGCTCCCGCGCGCGCATCGTCTCGGCGAGCGACGCCGAGCGCAAGCGCCTCGAGCGCAACCTCCACGACGGCGCCCAGCAGCATCTGGTCAGCGTCTCCCACGCAGTCCATCTCGGCGTGCGGTTCATGCGGACGGATCCAGACCAGGCGGAACGGCATCTCGATCGCGCGCTGCTCGAGCTGAACGCCGCCCACGAAGAGCTGAGAGAGCTCGCGCGGGGTCTCCATCCACAGATCCTCACCGTCCGCGGCCTCGCGACCGCCGTGCGGGCGCTCGCCGGCCGCGCGCCCATCCCGGTCACGGTCGTCACGACGGACGACGCCGACCGGTGGCCAGCGGCGGTCGAGAGCGCCGCGTACTACGTCGTCGCGGAAGCGATCACGAACGTCGTCAAGTACTCGGGCGCGTCGTCTGCGACGATCCGCGTGCGGAGGCGAGACGGGGCCCTGACGGTAGAGATCGCGGACGACGGCCAGGGAGGCGCCCGGGCGAGCGAGGGATCGGGGCTCGGCGGGCTCAAGGACCGCGTCGAGGCGCTCGACGGGTCGTTCACGGTGGAGAGCACTCCCGGCTTGGGAACGAGGATCCGCGCGGAGTTCCCGCTCCTCCCGGAGCCACCGGAGGTTCCCGCTTGACAACCGGCTGGGCGACGTGATTGGATTGCCGCGTCGAACCCCGTAGCTCTTCGGAGTCGCGGGGTTCGGCATTTTTGGTGGTCCGCAGCGACCGTCCGTACGGGTTCCGAACAGGCGAGCGGCGGTCACGCTGCAATGACCCTTTCGAGGCTTGCGCGGTCGAGTTGAGCAGTCGTCCGGGCGGATACATCCCTCGTTCGAGCGGTTTCAGCCCCCTCGAAGGGGGATGAGAAGCCTCGATCCCCTTCCTACCGTGCGTCCACCGGCGGCGGCCGGGCTTGCGGCAACGAGAGGGGGAACCTGCGGTGGGGGAACGGGCGCGTGACGTGCGTCGCCAGACGGGCCGACGGCGAGGTCGAGAGATCGCGGCGATCGCCACGGCACTGCTCATCGTGCCGGCCGCGGCGGTGGTAGGACTGAAGCTCCCGCTCGACGCATCGGGAGTGCTCGCTCCCATCTTCGACCTTCCACGGTCGGCGTTCGGGCACGTGCATTCGTCGGATGACGGCAAGGTGCAGCTGGCCGACCCACCGCCGACCGAGGTCCGGTTCGCGCGAGGTGCCGACGCGCCGTTCCTTCCCCCGGCGCGTGCGCCCCGGCATCACGACCACGGAGTCGGCCCGCAGGTCGCACCGACGCTCCGTCACAGCGGCAACGACGACGCGGGCACCGAGCCGCCGGTCTCGCCCGACGAGACTCCGGGCGCCGGCTCGCACGACAGACCCTCCGGCGGAGATCATGGGGCGCCCGAGCGCCCCACCCGCGGCCCCGACATCAAGCCTGTCGATCCGCCGAAGACCCGCGCGAGCGGAGACGGCGGCACGGCCAGCGCAGGCGCGCCCGTTGGGCCGCCCGAGCTTGGATCGACCGACGCGGGGACCGTCCCGTCGACACCGACCGCGGACGAGCCCGAGAGCGATCCGTCGGTTCCGGCAACGGATGACGAGGGCGGTGTGGATCCGCTGCCGGTCGCCGACGCCGACTCGACGGAGCAGGATGGTCCCCCCGCCGATCCGGGCAGCTCGAGCGGCGATCCGGAGGCGTTGGCGACCGACGAGGCCGCAGACGGCGCCGACCCGGTCGTCGACGCCCCGGCGGGCAACGACGAGTCGAGCGTGCCCGACGGCCCCGCTCCGGACGAAAGCGGCTCCGGCACCGGGGGTGACGGTCAGGCTTCTCCCGACAGCGCCGCCGACCCGTCGCAAGGTCAGGACGACGACGACCAGGGCGACGACGTCGACCAGGGCGCCCAGCCGGGCGATCAGGACGACGACGGCCAGGCTGCCGGCAGTGACCAAGGCGCCGACGACAGCAACGGCAACGACAATGGCCAGGGCAACGGCAACGGCAACGGCCAGGGCAACGGCAACGGCAACGGCCAGGGCAACGGCAACGGCCAGGGCAACGGCAACGGCCAGGGCAACGGCCAGGGCAACGGCAATGGCAATCAGGACGGGTGCTACGGCAGCGGCAACGGCAACCCGAGCGGAGACGGGAACGGGAACTGCCCCGGGCAGGGTGTCGCGAACGGCCACAACCCGAATCACCACGGCGGCGCGGACGACGGCGCAGTGGTCGTGTCGCCGCTTCTGCTGCTCGCGCTCGCGGGCCGTGAGCGCCGGACTCGTCTCGTTCGACGCCGGAGAGCGGCGTGACACTCGCGCTCCGGCGCGGCGGCCCGCCCCGAGCGCCGCGACTCGTCCTGCGCTTCGCGCTGCTCACGGGTATCGCGCTCGCGATCGCGAGCGTGGCGATTTTCGTGATGGTGCGGGGGTTCGTCACCACCCAGGCGCGCGACGCCGTGGAGCAGAACACGCGGTTCGTCGCCCAGGCGGTGCTTGCTCGAGAGCTCGCGCCCGGCGACTTCGACCAAGGGCTGAACTCCGCGAGACGAAGAGCGCTGGTGCAGCTGTTCCGGCAGCAGGTGATGATCGACGACGTCCAGTCCGCTGCGCTGTACGACACCGGCGGGAGGCTCGCGTTCTCCACCACGGAGCTGAGCGGGGCGCAGGCGCCCCCACGCCAGACGGCGGCGGAGATCCGAGCGACGCTGGCGGGTCAGAAGATCCGGACGGCGGTCGAGAAGACGGACGGTCCGAACGGTTCCTCGCGTACGGTCCTGCGACAGCTCGTGCCCGTCTGGTTTGGCGACCACGCGGCCGGCGTGCTCGTCACCGAGCGGGACTACGCGCCGATCGCGCGGTCCGTCAGGGCCACGTTCGTGCCGATCGCGCTGGTGCTGGAAGGGCTGCTACTCGTGCTCTTCGTCTCGCTCTTCCCCGTCCTCCGACGTGCGACCCGCCAGATCGACTCGCACATCGAGGAGATCGAGCACCAGGCGCTCCACGACAGCCTCACGGGCCTGCCGAACCGCGTCCTCTTCCACGACCGGATCGAGACGGCGCTTGCCAACGCCCGCCGCACCGGCGGGCGCGCGGCGGTGCTGCTGCTCGATCTCGACGGCTTCAAGGAGATCAACGACGCACTCGGCCACGCGAGCGGCGACGAGCTGCTGCGGGAGCTGGCGATCCGCCTCCGCGGCACGCTCCGAGACACCGACACCATCGCGCGGCTCGGTGGCGACGAGTTCGGCGTGGTCATGCCTGCCGGAGGCGCCGACGACGTGCTGGAGACGGCTGGTCGCATCCACGACGCGGTCGACGAGCCGTTCGAGATCGGTGGCCTTTCCCTCGCCGTGAAGACCTCGGTAGGCGGCGTGCTCTACCCGGACGACGCCTCGGACGCCGACACGCTCGTGCGCTTTGCGGACGTCGCGATGTACGCCGCAAAACGGAATCGCACCCGAATCGAGCTCTACAACCCCGCTGCGGGCGTCCCGAGCCGCGAGTCCCTCTCCCTCGGGAGCGAGTTCCGGCGCGCGCTCGAGACGGGCGACATCGTCGCGCACTATCAGCCGAAGGTCGAGGTTGCGAGCGGCCGCATCGTCGGCGCCGAGGCGCTCGTGCGTTGGGACCACCCCGAGCGAGGCATCGTCCTGCCGTCGCAGTTCCTGCCGGTCGTGCAGAAGGCGGGGCTCATGGGCTTGCTCACCTCCCTCGTCCTGCAGCGCGCGGCCGCGGAGGCCGCGACGTGGGCGAACGACGGCCTCGACCTCGGTGTCGCAGTCAACGTCGACGTCGACGCGCTTCTCGATCCGGCGTTCCCGCGCCGCGTCGCCGAGGTTCTCGAGGAGACCGGCCTCTCCCCGGAGCTGCTCACGATCGAGCTCACCGAGACGACGCTGATGGCGGATCCGATCCGTGCGGGTTATGTCGCCCGAGAGCTCTCGGCGGTCGGCGTCCGGCTCTCCATCGACGACTTCGGCACCGGCTACTCGTCGCTCGGCTCCCTGACCGCGCTCCCGCTCGCGGAGTTGAAGATCGACCGGTCGTTCGTGGGACGGATGACAGAGAGCCCGACGGACATGGCGATCGTGCGGGCGATCCTCGATCTCGGTTCGAACCTCGACCTCGCGGTGGTCGCCGAGGGCATCGAGTCGGCTCGAGCGCGCGAGCTCCTCGAGGAGCTCGGCTGCACCCTCGCCCAGGGGTACGAGTTCGGGAGCCCGATGTCCGCCGCCAGGCTCGCCGCGTTCCTGCAGAGCCTCCGCGAGGTGGACTACCTGCAGCTCACGGCGTAGCTGGCGTAGCCGTCAGTTGTCGAGGCGCGAGACCTCGAGATCGAGGTCGTGCTCGACCCGACGCATCACCTCGTCGCTGATCTCGCCCGTGTTGCGCAGCTCGACCACCGCCCGTCGCTCGGCGTCGAGCAGCTCGTGGCGCAGCTTCTGGTACTTCAGCGATTGCCTCTCGATTCTCCCGTCGCCGTCCGGATCGATCCGCGCCGAGAAGCGGTCGATCCGAAAGCGATATGCGCCGCGGATCCGCTCCGCGGTGTCGTCGAGCACCCAGTCCTCGCGCACCAGCTCGTCCAGGCGCGCCAATGCGGCCTCGGCGGCGCGGACCCGCGCCATCGCGTCCTCGGCCTCGGCGCCGCCGTCGTCCTCTTCGAGACGCAGCGCCCGGATCAACGCAGGCAGCGAGAGACCCTGGACGACCAGGGTCGCGAGGACGACGCAGAACGAGAGGAACACGATCAGGTCGCGGTCGGGGAACGGCGTCCCCGCGTCGGTCGTGAGCGGCACGACGAGCGCCGCGGCGATCGTCACCGCGCCGCGCATGCCGTTCCAGGAGATGAACGCGGGATACGTCCACGGCGGGTACGGGTCGTGCTCGCGGACCCGACGGAAGAGGACACGAGGGACGTACGTGACCGCGAACACGCCGGCGATCCGGACGGCGATCACCGCGAGCACGATCGCCGCCGCGTCGGTGACGAGCGTCGAGGTCCCCCGGCCGGAGAGCGCGTCGAGGATCGGCCGTAGCTGAAGCCCGACGAGGCCGAAGAGGAGGACGTTGAGCAGGAAGGTGAAGATGTCCCAGAACGCGCGTCCCTCGAGACGCGTCTCCACCGTCGTCAGCTCAGGCGTGTACCAGCCCATGTAGACGCCGGCGGTGACGACCGCGAGCACGCCCGAGACCCCGATCGCGGACGCCGGCAGAAACGCGAGGTAGCCCGTGAGAAACGCGATGGTCACCTCCAGCGGCGGGTTGTCGAGCCGCCGGCGGACACGGCGGACGACATAGCCGACGGCGAGGCCGACCACGACCCCTCCGACGATCGTGACGACGAGGTCCAACCCGGCCGACCAGATCGAGAACGCACCGCTCACGGCGGCGAGGAGCGCCGTGCGGAGCAGCACGAGCGCTGTGCCGTCGTTCAGGAGGCTCTCTCCCTCCACGATGTCGATCAGGCGTCGCGGGACGCCGAGGCGGCGGCCGATCGCGGTCGCCGCGATCGGGTCTGTCGGCGAGACGACCGCCCCGAGCACGAAGGCCTCCGCCCACCCGATCCCGGCCGTCTCGTGCGCGACGACCGCGACCCCGGCCGTCGTCGCGGCGACGACGCCCAGGGCGAGGAGCGAGATCGGCCGGAGGTTGTGGCGCAGCTCGCGCAACCCGGTCGCGTACGCGGAGACGTAGAGCAGCGGCGGCAGGATCCCGACCAGGACGAGCTGCGGCGGCATCGTGACGGCGGGGACGCCCGGGGCGAAGCCGAGCAGGAGGCCGCCGAGGACGAGCAGGATCGGATAGGGGATCCGGAGCGGCCCGGCCAGGATCAGCAGGGCCGCGGCCGAGACCAGGAGCGCGAGGAGCTGCAGCTCCTGTTCGGCGCCGAACTCGAGGATCACCGCGACACCGTATGCGCTCGTTCTCGGCGGGCCACAACTTCACCCGGTGGAGGCATGTTCCCGCACGGCTTCGCGTGAGTAGATGCAGGGACGACGCGGTCGGCTTCGCGCGGGGTCACGGGCCCTGGGGACCGACGAGGGGGAGGTGATGCAGGCGGCCCGACCAGTAGCAACGTGCCGAGCCACGCGGCGGCCCGGCGAGACCTGCGGCACCACATCGCGACGTAAGGGGGAAGGACTCAGTGAACGGGAAAGTGACCACCCTTCGAGGTGCGCGTCTGACCGCGGTCCTCGGCTTCATTGCGCTGCTCGCTGCCCTGCCCGCCTGGGCGGGCTCGAGCAGCACGACGCTGCCGAACGGAGCAGCGCTGCAGGTGAGCATCGACAGCCCCGCCGACGGGACGCAGTTCCTCGCAGACGGCGCACCGGTCCAGGTCCCGGTGAGCGGGACGGCGAGCATCGGCGTCGGCACGCCACAGGCGACGATCGTGTACGTCCTCGACGCATCTGCCAGCACCAGCAACTCCGGAGGCGCGTGCGGTGACATCCTCACGTGCGAGAAGACGTTCTTCACGGGGCTGAACGACGCTGCCGCCGCAAGCGGCTCCGTGAACCACGTCGGCTTCGTCGTCTTCGGCGCGGACGCCGTCCAGGCGGACATGACGCCTGCAGGCGGTGACGACGCGCTCGGCGCGCCGGCCGACGGCAACACCCCGATCGGCTCCGTCTCCATCACGAACGGAGGGTTCAACTACCACGTCGACCAGTACACGGCCAAGGACGGCAATGCGAACGGCACGAACTACGCGGCTGCCCTCCAGCAGGCCCTGAACGAGCTGAACGCGAGCACCGATCCGAAGAAGCTCCTGGTATTCGTCTCCGACGGGCTCAGCAACACAGGGAGCCTGGCGGACTTCAACTCGTCCGTCGCAGCGATCCAGGCGAGCGGAACGATCGCGAACTCGATCGCGATCGCGGGCGGGGCCTGCACGGGAGGCTCCGTGGGGAACCTCGCCGACATCGCCGTCAACGGCGGTTCGTGCATCAGCGTCCCTGACCCGAACGACCTCCCCGACCTGATCCCGAACCTGATCGGCTCGACGCTGACCAAGGTCGAGATGAGCGTCGACGGCGGCCCGGCGACGGCGGTGACGACCACGCCTGCAACGCCGCAGAACGGGCCCGCGATGGTCACGTACTCCACGCTGACGGCGGGACTCGACCCGGGTAGCCACCAGATCTGCGTGACCGCGTTCGGGACGGACGTCACGGGCGGTAGCGCCCAGACGAGCACGTGCGTCGACATCGGAGTCTACGACCTCGAGCTCGCGCCCGAGACCGCCACGAACGAGCTCGGCACGGACAACTCGCACACGGTGACGGCCACCCTCGAGGGACCATCCGGCGCAGTCGGTGGGTACCTCGTGGACTTCTCCGTGACCGGTCAGAACGCGGGCGCCACCGGCACCTGCGCTCCGGCGGACTGCAAGACGGATGCGAGCGGCCAGGTGACGTTCACGTACACGGTCCCTGTCGCGAACAGCAGCCTCGGCACGGACACCATCACCGCCGGGGTGACCCTCGCAACCCCGACGGGCGCGACGGACACGGAGGACGTGACGAAGGAGTGGGTCGACACGACCCCGCCCGTCGTCACGTGCACCCCGACCACCAACCCGGGCGGGCAAAACGTCCCGCCGGCGGGCAACAACCCGAAGAGCGGCCAGAACCCCGACGGCTTCTACCTGCTGTCGGCGACCGACCTCGTGGACGACAACCCCGAGCTCACGGTCTCCGACACGGGCTCGAGCTTCGTCGCAGGCCCCTACGAGAGCGGCACCAGGATCAAGCTGGTGCAGGCGCCCGGCGGCACGCCGAGCGTCAAGCCGGGGCCCGGGGTGATCGACTGGCACATCACCCTCAAGGGCGACGCCGAGGTCACGGCCACAGACTTCTCCGGAAACAGCGCGACCGTCAGCTGCAAGGTCCCGCCCCCGCCGAAGTAGGCCAAACACACACTCGCTCGACGGAGGGGCCCCGAGGCGGGGCCCCTCCCATCAATGGCCGTTGTGCGAGAAGTGCATGTAGTCCTTGGTCGCGCCAGACCAGTCGCCGCCCCACCCCCAGCCGATCGAGCGGAAGGCGGCGACGACCGCGGGCGTGACCATGCCCCTCCGCAGCCGGGACCGGTCGAGGTACCGCGCGCGGGTCGGATCGCGCGTCTGTCCGCATCCGACATAGGGATTCTCGGCGGGGTTGAGGTCGACCGCGAGCCCGTACGCATGGTTCGACCAGGTGCCCGTCCCCTTGCCACCCGTGCAGGGAGAAGGAACGGCCTGCCGGCACTCGAACGCGCCGCTCACGTCCCCGTCGGGCGGTCTCGCGCTTGCAGGGCCGTACATGTCGGCGAGCTGCAGATGCCTGATCGGGAATCCCAGGGTGTAGAGGCGACGGAACACCTTGGCGAGCGGGCCGGCCGCGGCACGGTCGACGACGAGCTGACCGCTGTGCGCGCGGCCGTCAAACCCCCAGTGACGGACCGTCAGCAGCCGAAGCTGTGAGAGGGGCACGGGACAACCCGACTCCCAGAAGCCGTGCCGGAGCGTCGACTTCAGAGGCGCAGGCAGCGGCCGGATCGTCGGCCCCTGCGGGTGGAGCGCGACGAGAAGCAGAGGAAGCGCCAGGAACCGGAGCACGCCTCGTCCAGGGTTGCTACGCGGCACCCTGCCGTCAAGGGCCACCCCGCGGCATGCCGGATCCCTCGGTCGGGGCGGTTGAAACGGGTACCCACGGGTAACGCACTGTCCATGGACACGACAATCGCGTTCCTTCGTCCTGCGAACGACGGTGCCACGGAGATCGTCGTCAACTTCGGGCTGCTGTCGGGCCGGGAGGCGACGCTCGCCGAGGTCGACCGCCTGGCACGGCGGCTCTGCGAGGTGATGCCCGAGGCCCGTGTCCACGCCGTCCGGACGCACGACATGACACGCAGCTCCGAATCGGTGGTGCATCAGGTCGTCGTCGAGGCCGGCTCGGCCGCGGGCGACGCGGAGAGGATGCGCTCGCTGTCGGAGCACTGGGCCAAGGAGTGCGCCGAAGACCGGTCGCTGGAGCCGCTTGGCATGTGACCCCGCGGATCCTGCGTCAGAAGGCCCAGAAGACGGGGACGAGCAGCACGGCGACCACGCCGAAGAGGACGGGCAGTGGCCGGCCGAGCTTCCAGTAGGTGTCAGCGCGGCGTGGGGACGGTCCGACCCGGGCCGCCGTTCGGTTACTCGAGTACTGCGGCGATGCCGAGCATCACGAGGGAAGCCACGAGCAGGATCCGCATCAGCGGGAGCATGAATCGGATCCACCTGTCGTACCGCACCCCTGCGAGCGCGATCCCGGCC
>Ga0207661_10001387_pt1 | contig 16263 bp, 12 predicted proteins | sample KBSC713LmetaG_FD_184337 | JGI IMG/M metagenome (GOLD analysis project Ga0207661, IMG submission 184337) | Corn rhizosphere microbial communities from Kellogg Biological Station, Michigan, USA - KBS C7.1-3L metaG (SPAdes) (version 2) | ecosystem: Host-associated > Plants > Roots > Rhizosphere ...
GTCACCGGAGGCGGCAATGGCATCGGCAAGGCGCTGTGCGAGGCCTTTCACGGCGCAGGCGCGGCCAAGGTGGTGGTGGCCGATCTGGACGGCGCGAGCGCGCGCAGCGTTGCGGCCGGCGTCCATGGCGCCGCGTTCCAGTGCGACGTCGCCAAGGAAAAGGATATTCTGCACCTGATCGACGAGACCGAGCGCCAGTTCGGGCCGATCGCGCTGTTTTGCTCCAATGCCGGCATCGGCGGCGGTTTCGATCCGTTGTCGGTCAATGCCGGCGGCACCTCGGATGAACCCTGGCAGCGCAGCTGGGCGATTCATGTGATGGCGCATGTCTATGCGGCGCGCCATCTCGTGCCGCGCTACAAGGCGCGCGGCGGCGGCTATTTCCTCAACACGATCTCCGCCGCCGGCCTGCTGTCGCAGGTCGGCAGCCCCGCTTATTCCACCACCAAGCACGCCGCGGTGGGCTTTGCGGAGAACCTCGCGATCTCGCACAAGGCCGACGGCATCAAGGTCTCGATCCTGTGCCCGCAGGGCGTCGATACCAACATGCTGCGCTCGATCCCGAAGGGCCCGCAATCCGGCGACGGCGATCTGACGCCGGAGCAGGTCGCGAAGGACGTGCTCGCCGGCCTCGAGCAGGAGATATTTGTGATCCTGCCGCACCCGCAGGTGCTCGGCTATATGCGCAAGAAGACCGAAAATTACGATCGCTGGATATCAGGCATGGCCAAGATCCAGGCCAGGATGCGCGAAGAATACGGGAAGTGACCGAAGGTCATTCCGGGGCGATGCGGTAGCATCGAACTATGGTGCGCAATTGCGCACCTGAGAATCTCGAGATTCCGGGTCTGGTCCTTCGGACCATCCCGGAATGACGAAAGTCGTTAGCCCTTCTGCGCGTAGAGCAGCGGCACGGAGGAATCGACGATCACCTCGACCAGGCTCGTGCCTTTGTGCCCCAGCGAGCGCTGCAACGACGGCACAAGCTCGGACGCTTTCGCGACGCGCACGGCGTTGCAGCCCATGCCTTCGGCGAGCTTCACGAAATCGATGTCGGGCAGATCGAGGCCAGGCACATTGCGCACCTGCATCACCTGACTGAACGAGCGCATGGCGCCGTAACCTGCATTGTTGATCACAACCACCGTCAGCGGCAGCTTGCGTTGCGCGGCGGTCCAGAGCGCCTGGATCGAATACATCGTAGAGCCGTCGCCGATCAGGCAGACGGTATGGCGGTCGCCGCGGCCGAGCGCCATGCCGACCGCGGCCGGCAGCGAATAGCCGAGCCCGCCACTCGCCATGGTGTAAAAACTGTCCTGCCCGCGCATCGGCATGAATTTCTGCATCGCCGGACGATGCGATGGGATTTCCTCGACCAGCGCGGCGTCGGCCGGCATCGCGCTCGAGAGCGAGTGCATGAGAAACTCGACCGGTATCGGATCGGCTGCCGATGGCGCGGGCGGCAAGGTGCGGCCTGCAGGCGCCGCGCGTTTGGTATCCGGCAGCATCTCCAGGAGCATCGACAGCGCCGGCTTCATGGTGGTGACGATGCTCGAGCCGGCGGGCGTCACCGCGGCGGCATCGGGATCGTCGGTGATCTGGAAGATCGTGGTCGTGCCGTCGAAGATCGCGGCGTGGCCTTCGACATGGAAGGTGAACACCGGCGCGCCAATCACGACCACGAGGTCGTAGGGACGCAACGCATCAGAGAGCTGGCCGGGCGAGGCGTGCAGGAAGCCGGAGAATTGCGGATGCCGCTCGGGGAAGGAACAGCGTGCCGAGAACGGGCTGACCCAGACCGCGGCTTTCGCCTTCTCCGCCACCTTCACCATCAGATCGACAGCGCCCGCACGATCCACGCCAGGGCCGACCACGAGCGCCGGATGTTTGCTGGCGGCAAGGGCTGCGACCAGCGCCTGCATCGCCTCGTGATCGGGGCCGATCTCGCGGGCGACCTTGCGTGCGGAAATTGGTGCGACCTGATGCGTCCAGTCGTCGATCGGCACCGAGACGAAGGTCGGGCCGCAGGGCGGCTGCATCGCCGTGTAATAGGCGCGCGCGATCGCCGCTGGCACGTCTTCAGCGCGCGCCGGCTCGACCGAGTATTTTACATAGGGCCGCGGAAATTCCGAGGCGCGGTCGGCATGGAGAAACGCCTGCAGCGGCAGGATCGAGCGCGCCTGCTGGCCGGCGGTGATGACCAGCGGCGTTTGGTTGCGGTGCGCGGTGTAGACGTTGCCGAGCGCGTTACCGACGCCGGCCGCCGAATGCAAATTGACGAAGCCCGCATTGCGCGTGGCCTGCGCGTAACCGTCCGCCATGCCGACGACGCTCGCCTCCTGCAGGCCCAGCACATAGTCGATGTCGTCGGGCCAGTCCGACAGGAACGGCAGCTCGGTCGAGCCGGGATTGCCGAACACGCGTCTGATGCCGAACGCGCGCAGCAGATCGAGTGTCGCCTGCTTGACGGTGAGGGATTTGGTCTTGGTACTGGCGGGCTTGCGGGATGACATCAGGTAACCCCACGGCTAACGGAACGTTCCGTCATTGCGAGGAGCAAAGCGACGAAGCAATCCATGCCTCCGCTTGCGGAACTATGGATTGCTTCGCGGAGCCTGTCATCGGGCCGCGCTTCGCGCGGACCCGTTGGCTCGCAATGACGGTCTACCACGTTGCCGTTCCCTTCATGGTCGGCTGGCCTGCGGCATTCGCGGTCCACAGTTCCAGGCCAGCGCCGTTCTCATTGGCGTTGACCGAGAACTCGCTGCCCTCGAACAGCGGCTGCACGCCGCGATAGGCAAGCTTCTTCGGCGGCTGGCTCTTGTGAAGCTTCGCCGCCAGCTCGACGATGAACGCCGCCTGCAGCGGGCCGTGAAAGATCAGGCCGGGATAGCCCTCGACCCTGGTGACATAGTCGCGGTCATAATGGATGCGGTGACCGTTGAAGGTCAGCGCCGAATAGCGGAACAGCAGCACTGGATCCGAGACGTGGGTCTCGCGATGCTTGGCCGCCGGCGGCGGGGGCGGCGCCTTCGGCGTGGCAGCTGCCGCGACGCCCATCTCGCGGTAGACGATGTCCTGGCGCTCGCGGATCGCCGTGCCGCGCGAAGTCGTCACGACATGCTCGATCGCGACGAAGCACAGCGTGCCGGTCGAGCCCGATTTCACCGTCACATCCGAAATGCGCGAGACGCGCGTGGCTTCGTCACCGACGCGCAGCGGATCGAAAAACTCCAGCTCGCCGCCGGCCCACATCCGCCGCGGCAGCGGCACCGGCGGCAAAAAGCCGCCGCGGGTGGGGTGGCCGTCAGGCCCCAACATCGACATCGGAAATACCGGCTGCGCCAGGCACCAATGCACCGTGTACGGCGCGGCATCGCCCGCCTTCGGCTCCCCGACATCCTGGAACAGCGTCGCGCGCAGGCCCTTCGCGAGCTGCGCGGTGACGATGTCGGACGCCTTCTCGCTCCGGCCGATCCATTGCCTGAGATGATCGAGGTCGAGCTTTTCGGTCATGACGTCTTCCGCAGGCGGGCCTTGGGCAACTCGGCGTGCTCGCCGATCGCGGGCACCGGGCCGTAGTGGCGCGGCTCGCCGACGAAGATCGCGGCCGGGGCGGAGTAGGTGACGACGCCCTTGGGCGTATCGACCTCGATGCGGCGCAGATGCGGATGCACGGTGAGGTCGGCCATCGTATTGACCTCGCCAAAGGCGATGTCCGCGTGCTCCAATCGCTGGATCAGCTCGTCGCGGCTCAACGATCCAAACACGTCGCCGACGATTTTGTCGGTGAGCTGCCGGTTACGGACGCGTTCGGTAACGTTCGCGAGGCGCGGATCATTCGGCAAGTCTGGCTGCTTCAAGACCTCGGCGCAAAGCTTCTTCCATTCGCGCTCGCTCTGGATCGAAATCAAAATGTCCTTGCCGTCCCTGGAGCGGAACACGCCATAGGGCGCGATCGAGGGATGGGCGAGGCCCATGCGCGTCGGCGGATTGCCGGCTTCCGAATTGAGCAGGGGAACGGCGAGCCAGTCCGCCATCACGTCGAACATGGAGATGCGGATGTCGGCGCCCTTGCCGGTGCGCGTGCGCGCAAACAGCGCTTCCAAGATCGAGGCATGCGCCGTGGCGCCGGTCGCGATGTCGACGATGGAGACGCCGACGCGCGACGGCCCTTCGGGGCCGCCGGTGATCGAGGCGAGCCCGCTCTCGGCCTGAATCAGTAGATCATAAGCCTTGCGATGGGCGTAGGGACCCTCATCGCCGTAGCCGGTGATGGTGCAGCAGATCAGCGCCGGATAGTCCTTTTTCAGCCGATCCAGCGAGAAGCCGAGCTTGTCCATCGAGCCGGGCTTCAGGTTTTGGAGCAGCACGTCGGCGCTGGCGATCAGCCCTTCGAGCTCTGCGCGCCCCTCCTTGGTCGCGAGATCCACCACGACCGATTGCTTGCCGCGATTGAGCCAGACGAAATAGCTGCTTTGGCCTTTGGCGGCGGCATCATAGCCGCGGGCGAAATCGCCCTCCGGTCGTTCGATCTTGATCACGGTGGCGCCGGCATCGGCGAGACGCGACGAGCAGAACGGTGCGGCAACCGCCTGTTCCACGGCGATGACGGTTATTCCCTCAAGCGGCAGCATGATCTTTCTCTTGTTTGCACATGTCCCTTGTCGGCGAACCGGTTCCTATTTCGCCGGGACAAGCGCGTCTCTCAATAGGAGCGGGGCATGCCCAGCACATGCTCGGCGACGAATGACAGCACCAGATTGGTCGAGATCGGCGCGACCTGGTAGAGCCGCGTCTCGCGGAACTTGCGCTCGACGTCGTATTCCTCGGCGAAACCGAAGCCGCCATGGGTCTGGATGCAGGCATTGGCGGCTTCCCAGGAGGCGTCGGCCGCCAGCATCTTGGCCATGTTGGCCTCGGCGCCGCAATCGAGCCCTGTCTCGTATTTGCGGGTCGCTTCCTTCACCATCAGCTCGGCGGCGCGCATCGAGGCGTAGGATTTGGCGATGGGAAACTGGATGCCCTGGTTCTGGCCGATCGGCCGGCCGAACACCGCGCGCTCCCTGGCGTAGTTGGTCGCTTTCGCAATGAACCATTTGGCGTCGCCGATGCATTCGGACGCGATCAGGATGCGCTCGGCGTTCATGCCGGAAAGGATGTAGCGAAAGCCCTTGCCTTCCTCGCCGATCAGATTTTCGGCCGGCACCTTCATGTCGGTGAAGAACACTTCCGTCGTGGAGTGGTTCATCATGGTGCGGATCGGGCGAATCTCAAGGCCGGCTTTCCGCGCTTCGCGCATGTCGACCAGAAACACCGACAGGCCCTCGGTGCGCTTCCTGGCCTGCTCCTTCGGCGTGGTGCGCGCGAGCAGGATCATCAGGTCGGAATATTCGGCGCGGCTGGTCCAGATCTTCTGGCCGTTGACGATATAGCTGTCATTGCCCTCGCGCTTCGCAAAGGTCTTCAGCGAGGAGGTGTCGGTGCCGCTGGTCGGCTCGGTGACGCCGAAGGCCTGCAGCCGCAGCTCGCCGCTGGCGACGCCCGGCAGCCATTTCGCCTTCTGCTCCTCGCTGCCGTGCCGCAGGACCGTGCCCATGGTGTACATCTGGGCATGGCAGGCGCCGGCATTGCAGCCCGCGCGATGTATCTCCTCCAGGATAGCGGTCGCAGCCGAGAGTTTCAGGCCGGCCCCGCCGTATTGCTCCGGGATCAGCACGGAGAGATAGCCGGCTTCCGTCAGCGCATCGACGAAGGCGGATGGATAGGCCATCTCGCGGTCGAGCTTGCGCCAATATTCGCCCGGGAACTGGGCGCAGAGCTTGGCTACGGCCTCGCGGATCTCGGAGTGTTCGTCCTGGTGGTCTTGCAGGTGTTCTGTAGCGGTCATGAGGCTCGACAGGCATATCGGGGGCAGACGCCAATCCGGCGCCGGCCTTGGTAGCAGGGCCGACCGGTCGGCGGTAGTCTCCAAATGCCGGTCCGACTAGCCGGGTATGCGCACCGGCAGAGTTTCGTAGCCTTTGATGAAGCTGGAATAGATCCGCCTGGGCTCGCCGACCACCTCGATCCGGTCGAAGCGTTTGAGCATCTCCTGCCAGATGATCCTGAGCTGCAGCTCGGCAAGCCGCATGCCGACGCAACGGTGGATGCCGAAGCCGAAGGACAGATGCGTGCGCGGTCGCGGACGATCGATGATGAACTCGTCGGGACGCTCGATCACCTCCTCGTCGCGGTTGCCGGAGACGTACCACATCACCACGCGCTCGCCCTTCTTGATCCTCTTGCCGCCGATCTCGGTGTCGGCCAGCGCGGTGCGCCGCATATGGGCGAGCGGAGTCTGCCAGCGGATCACTTCCGGCACCATCGATTCGATCAGCGCGGGATTGGCGCGCAGCTTCTCATATTGCTCGGGGTTCTCGTTCAGCGCCAGCACCGAGCCAGTCATGGTGTTGCGGGTGGTGTCGTTGCCGCCGACGACGAGCAGGATGATGTTGCCCATCAGATTGTCGGGGTCCATGTCACGCGTGGCGTCACTATGGGCCATCATCGAGAGCAGGTCGTTGCGCGGCTCGGAATTGATGCGCTCGTTCCACATGCGCGCGAAATATTCGCGGCACTCATCCATCTCTTTCCGGCGCTGCTCGGGCGATTCCACGATGCCGCTCTTGGGCAGCGCGGTCGAGACGTCCGACCAGCGCGTCAGCTTGCGCCGCTCCTCCCAGGGGAAGTCGAACAGCGTCGCCAGCATCTGCGTCGTCAGCTCGATCGAGACGCGCTCGACGAAATTGAAGGTCTCGTTGCGCGGCAAATTGTCGAGCACTTTCGCCGAGCGCTGGCGGATCAATTTCGCCAGCTCATCCAGATGCGTCGGCGTGAACATCGGCGACACCGTCTTGCGCTGGTCGGCGTGCCTGGGCTGGTCCATCGCGATGAAGCTCGGCCAGTCATAGCCGGGCGGCGCGTCCTTGATCGAGATGCCGCCGAGCGCGGCATCCGAGGAGAAGATGCCGTGACTGGTGTCGACATGCATGATGTCGTGGTACTTCACTACCGACCAATAGGGCTCGATCGGCGCATTGGTGCAGTAGTGCACCGGCTCTTCCTTGCGCAGCCGCTCGAACCACGGCCACAGCGTGTCGTTCTGGAACAAGCGCGGCGCGCCGGGATGGAAGTCTTTCAGCGGCGTCGAATAGGCTTCCTCGCGCGCCTGGCGCATGAGCTCGGCCTTGTCGGGGCGGATGGCGGTCTGGACGTTCATCGTGGTCATCCCCTTTGGATGGCGGCGCTCAGGCGGAAATGCGCACCGGCAGGTGCTCGATCCCCTTGACGAAGCTCGAATACACCCGCTTGGGCGGCCCCACCACCTCGATATTGTCGAAGCGCTTGAGGATTTCTTCCCAGATGATCTTGAGCTGCAGCTCGGCGAGACGGATGCCGACGCAGCGGTGGATGCCGAAGCCGAACGACAGATGCGTGCGCGGCCGGGCGCGGTCGATCAGGAATTCGTAGGGCCGCTCGATCGCCTCATCGTCACGGTTGCCCGAAACGTACCACATCACGACCTTGTCGCCCGCCTTGATCTGATGTCCGCGGAATTCGATGTCCTCGAGCGCGGTGCGGCGCATATGCGCAAGCGGCGTCTGCCAGCGGATCACCTCCGGCACGAAGCTGTCGATCAGCGCCGGGTTCTTCTTCAGCTTCTCGTACTGATCCGGATGCTGGCTCAGCGCCAGGATCGAGCCGCTCATGGTGTTGCGCGTGGTGTCGTTGCCGCCGACGATGAGCAGGATCAGGTTGCCGAGGAAGTTCTTCGGGTCCATGTCGCGCGTGGCTTCGGCATGCGCCATCATCGACAACAGGTCGCTCTTCGGCGGCTGATTGATGCGCTCCTTCCAGAGCTTCGCGAAGTAGGTCGCGCATTCCATCAGCTCGGCCTGCCGGTCGTCCTCGGTCGCGACCAGGCCGCCCTGGCCGGGTATCGTGGTCGCGACATCGGACCAGCGCGTGAGCTTGCGGCGGTCTTCCCAGGGGAAATCGAACAGCACCGCGAGCATCTGCGTGGTCAGCTCGATCGAGACCGTATCGACCCAGTCGAACACTTCGCCCCGCGGCAGATTATCGAGACATTCGGCCGAGCGCTTGCGGATATTGATCGCAAGCTGGTCGAGATGCGTCGGCGTGAACATCGGCGCCACCGTCTTGCGCTGCGCGGAGTGGCGCGGCTGATCCATCGCGATGAAGCTTTCGCGACGCAGATCAGGCGAGACGTCGCGAATGGTGATGCCGCCCAGCGCCGCGGCCGAGGAGAACGCCGCGTGATTGGTCTCGATGTCCATGATGTCGTTGTACTTGGTCACCGACCAGTACGGGCCGAACATGCTGTCCCTGGTGTAGTGCACCGGCGCTTCCTTGCGCAGCCGGTCGAAATAGGGCCAGAACGTATCGGTCCTGAACAATTCGGGGTCGCCGGGATCGAACTCGTCGATCGGCAGCAAAAAGGCGCGCTCGCGCGCGGCCTCGCGATTGCGGTCGTCGGCGAGATCGATGGTCTCATGCATGGGCGGCTCCCGAATTCTCTTCCCTGATGGCGCCTGGAAGGCGGCTTTGTCGCGAATTACATCCCCTTGCGCGCGGCCGCGCAAGCGGGACTTTGCCGTGAGCCAACAGGCCGCAGGCTGGCATTCCAGGGGTCGACCAGTTTCTCTCCGTTACAATCGTAATTCGAGCCGTGACAACCGCAATTCGAGCGAATAAGGCTGTTTCAAACAACGTTTGGTTTGCCGGAGGCATGACGCCCATGATCCCCAACGCGTACCGGATATTCAATTTCGACCTCGGCGAGACCGCAGATGCGATTCGCGAGACGGTGCAAGATTTCGCCAGCAACGAGATCGCGCCGCGCGCAGCCGAGATCGACAAGAGCAACCAGTTTCCGCGCGACCTCTGGCCGAAGATTGGCGCGCTCGGCCTGCACGGCATCACGGTCGAGGAGGAATATGGCGGCGCCGCCCTCGGCTATCTCGAGCATTGCGTGGCGCTGGAAGAGATTTCGCGGGCGTCCGCGTCGGTGGGATTGTCCTACGGCGCGCATTCCAATCTCTGCGTCAACCAGCTGCGCCGCAACGGCAACGAGGCGCAGAAGCGGAAATATCTGCCCAAGCTGATTTCCGGCGAGCATGTCGGCTCGCTTGCGATGAGCGAGCCGGGCTCGGGCTCCGACGTGGTGTCGATGAAGACCCGCGCCGACAAGAAGGGCGATCGCTATGTGCTGAACGGCAACAAGATGTGGATCACCAACGGTCCGGTGGCCGAAACATTGGTGGTCTACGCCAAGACCGATCCGAATGCCGGGCCGCGCGGCATCACCGCCTTCATCATCGAGAAAGGCATGAAAGGATTCTCCACTGCGCAAAAGCTCGACAAGCTCGGCATGCGCGGCTCCGACACCTGCGAATTGGTGTTCGAGGATTGCGAGGTGCCGGAGGAGAATGTACTCGGCGAGGTCGGACGCGGCGTCAATGTGCTGATGAGCGGCCTCGATTATGAGCGCGCGGTGCTCGCCGCGGGCCCGCTCGGCATCATGCAGGCCTGCCTGGATGTGGTGCTGCCTTATGTGCATGAGCGCAAGCAGTTCGGCGAGCCGATCGGCAGCTTCCAGCTGGTGCAGGGCAAGATCGCCGACATGTACACGACCATGAACGCCTCGCGCGCCTATGTCTATGCGGTGGCCAAAGCCTGCGACCGCGGCGAGACCACGCGCGAGGACGCCGCCGGCGCGATCCTCTACGCCGCGGAGAAGGCGACGCAGTGCGCGCTCGATGCGATCCAGCTTCTGGGCGGCAACGGCTACATCAACGACTATCCGACCGGGCGGCTCTTGCGCGACGCCAAGCTCTACGAGATCGGCGCCGGCACCAGCGAGATCCGCCGCATGCTGATCGGCCGCGAGCTGTTCGAGAAGTCGGCGTGAGGCCAGTGAAGTGGAGCGGGGTCGAGTCTTACCCTCCCCTGGAGGGTAGGGCTATCGCATATGGCTCTTGGCGGCTGTGGACACAGCCTGGCCTTATGGTTCGAGACGCGCCGCGAGCGGCGCTCCTCACCATGAGGGTCCAAGATTTCGCCGCGAAATAAGACCTCATCCTGAGGAGCCCGCCAAAGGCGGGCGTCTCGAAGGATCGGCCGCTTATAGCATAGTTCCAGCAAGTCCCGCAGCAGGGACCACGCTTTCAAGTAACGTTTTATCATAATCTAAACTTAAAGGTGCTATAGGCCAAAAACGGGTGTGTGACACACGGCACGGAGCGTTTCGTCGACGTAGAATGTTCGCAAAATCCGCCTAGGGTTTATCGAACCCGCACGGTTAGGGTCCGACCAACGGCTGGATTTCCTTGAAACCGCAATCTGTTGGATTGTTGGGAGAGTCGACGCGTGAACGACATGAATTGGGTGCCGTTGCACCCGCAGCCCACCCCACAACCGCCGCCATTGCCGCCGACGCCGGTGTTATTCGCCGGCGAGCGCAACGAATTCTTTCGGTTGGTAACGCGCGGCGCAGCGCTCGAACTCGTCACGGCGGGCTTCTACCGGTTCTGGCTGGCAACCGACATCCGCCGGCATCTCTGGGCCAACACCGTGATCGACGGCGATGCCGCCGAATATACCGGGCGCGGCAAGGAGCTCTTGATCGGCTTCCTGTTCGCGATGACGATCCTGGTGCCGATCTACCTCGTCTATTTCCTGGTCACGATCGAGGCGGAGCATTTCAAGGCATTCGCCAGCTTCCCCTTGATCCTCGCGTTCTACGCGTTCGGGCAATTCGCGATCTATCGGGCGCGGCGCTATCGGCTGACGCGCACGGTGTGGCGCGGCGTACGCTTCTGGATGGACGGCTCGGGCTGGGCCTACGCCTGGCGTGCGGTGCTGTGGAGCGCTCTCGCGATGGTGACGCTCGGCCTCGCGCTGCCATGGCGCGAAGCCGCGCTGGAGCGCTACAAGATGCGGCACTCCTGGTACGGCGACCTTCAGGGTGATTTCGAAGGAACAGGCAAGGAGTTCTTCAAGCGCGCCTGGGGGCTTTGGCTGCTGGCGCCCTTTGCACTGCTGTTGTTTCCGGCGTTTCCCTTCCTCTACGCTTACTTCAAGGCCATCGAGTGGCGCTGGTGGCTATCGGGCATTCGGTTCGGCAGCGTGCGCCTGGAATCGAAGCTGCCGCGAAATGCGCTGGTCGGGCTCTATTGGAAGGTGATCGGCTGGTACTTCCTGGCATCATTCGCCATCGGCATTTATTTCGCGATCTGTGGGGCGATCCTCGCGGCCTTCCATGGCGGTTTTCACCCAGGGGGAGCAGCGCCGGATCTCGGCAAGAGCATTCCATTTTTGATCATGGCCGTGATCGGCTACCTTGGTCTCATTCTTTCGCTCAACGTGGTGATACGCTTGTATCTGCTGCGCGATGTCTGGGCGACGGTGTTGCAGTCCGTGCAGGTGCACAACATCGGCGCGGCGGCCGATGTCACCGCGAAGGGCGAGCTCGCGAACGCGCTCGGCGAGGGCTTTGCCGATGGTCTCGACATTGCAGGATTCTGATCCGTGAGCCTGTTCGACGACGCCACCTCGCATCAGGACACGATGCCGACCGTTTATTTCGACGGGACGTCGAGCCGGCGGCGCATCGTGCGGCTTGTCCTCAACGACAGGCTCGAGATCAGGGAACAGGGCGAGCCACCGGTCCTCTGGGCGTATGACGACATCCGACCGGCCGACAGCCCTGCCGGGATCCTGCGTGTAAGCTGTCTGTCCGCGCCTTCATTGGCGCGGCTCGAGGTTCGCGACACGGCGCTCGCCGCTGCGCTGGCGGCACGCTGCACGCGGCTCGGCGAGAACCGGACGGACGGGCGCGCGGTCGCGAAGATCGTCGGCTGGTCGCTGGCGGCGGTGGTCTCCATTGTGATGGTCGTGCTGTTCGCCATTCCCTATGCCGCCGACCGGCTTGCGCCAGCGGTGCCGGAAGCATTCGAGCGGCGGCTCGGCGAAGCCAGTGACGTGCAGATCAAGGCGATCTTCGGCAGCCGGGTTTGCACCAATGCGGCAGGGCAGGCGGCCTTTACCAAGATGCTGACGTTGCTGCGCGGCGCCGCGGGCCTGGATTTGACGACGGTGCAATCCACTGTGCTGGACACCAAGGTGCCGAACGCCTTCGCCTTGCCGGGCGGCAAGGTCTACCTGTTCAATGGCCTGCTCGCGAAGGCGGAGAATCCCGACGAGATCGCCGGCGTTCTCGCCCACGAGCTCGGGCATCTGAAGCACCGCGATAACATGCGCGGCCTGATCTACAACGGCGGCACATCGTTCCTGATCGGTCTGTTGTTCGGCGACGTCACTGGCTCGGGCGCGCTCGTCTTTGCGTCGCGCTCGCTCATCACCGCCTCGCATTCGCGCGACGCCGAAGCAAACGCCGACACATTTGCCATCGACGTGATGCACAAGCTCGGCCGTTCGCCCAAGCCGATGGGCGAGCTGTTGTTCCGCGTCACCGGCACGGAAGAGAACAATCTGTCGATCCTGGCGAGCCATCCTTTGACCGAGGACCGGCTGAAGCGCATGACCGCGGAGGATCGCCAGCCAAGCGGCCCGCCGCTGCTGACCGACCGGGAATGGGCGGCGCTGAAGGGGATCTGCGGAGGTGCCGGGACCAGCGCACCAGCCGGGAAGAAATGAGACCGTTATGCGCGGGGCTGACCCGTGCGTCCTTTTTCGTCATTGCGAGCGAAGCGAAGCAATCCACGCCTCAACGCGGGGAAAAATGGATTGCTTCGTCGCTGCGCTCCTCGCAATGACGAGGACGATTCACTCCGACAGCTTGTTGACCTTCCGCACCCAGGCCCGCACATCGGCCAGCACCTCCGGCAGCACGGCCTTCACTTCCTCGACCGTCATGCCCGGCTTGATGCGTGGGTCATAGAGCAGGTTGAGGATGTACTGGTCGTAGACGTCGAAATAGCCCATCGAAACCTTGTCGTTGAACATGGTCCATGGAACCGAGCTCGTGTCGTTGATCGGGCCCAGCGATTGCAGCAGTTCTTCATAGGCGCAATCGAGGAAAACGAAGTCGCCATTGTCGACGGTGAGGATCACGTCGGAATGGGTGATCTCATACCGCTCGTTCTTGCGAAATCCCGACAGGCACTGCGGATCGAGCGAGCTCTTGATTTCGCGCGCCCGCTCGTTGCCATAGGATTTCGCGATGGTGGAGAAGAGATCGTGGTCGCGCACCATCTGCACCGTGATGGTGGAGTCCTCGCGGTTTTTGGCCATGGCGATGTCGAGATGCTGGACGCGGCTTCCGATGTCAGCGACGACTTTTGCGAGTTGCGCCTTGCGGTCGGCGCGTTTGCCCTCGGCGAACACCCGCACCGGGGTGACATATTTGCGGATGCGGTCGACCCGGCCGGCGAGCTGAAACTCGGCGCCGAAGGTGGTCTTGAAAAACCCCTCGATGATCTCGGCGTCGGTAAAGTTCTTCTTCTCGACGTGCTGGCGCGCGGCAATCTGGGGGATCTCCGGCAAGGCTGGCAGCGGCCACAGCAAAACGGCGATCGCGGCGGTGGCGATCGCGACACGAACCGACCGGAAGAGGCGCATCATCTGCCGACGCTGCCGTAACCAGCCGGCGTCTTCAAGGCGCGATGCCGCGTATGGCGCGCGTCTAATTCTTGACCACCACGGTGGCTCCGACCGAGACGCGGTTATAGAGATCGACCACGTCCTCATTGGTCATGCGGAAACAGCCGGATGATACCGCCTGCCCAATCGTCTCCGGCTCGTTGGAGCCGTGGATGCGATAGAGCGTCGAGCCGAGATACATCGCGCGGGCGCCGAGCGGATTGTCGATGCCGCCGGCCATGTGGCCGGGCAGATCGGGGCGGCGCCGGCGCATCTGGGCCGGCGGGGTCCAGCCCGGCCATTCCCGCTTCGCGCTGATGCGGTGCACGCCGCTCCAGCGGAACCCGTCGCGGCCGACGCCGATGCCATAGCGCAATGCCTGGCCGCCCGGCTCGACCAGATAGAGCCGCCGCTCGGCCGTGTTGATGACGATGGTGCCCGGCGCATAATTGGTAGGAAAGCTGACGGTGGTGCGCGGGATCGGGCTCACGCCACCACGGCTATAGAAATTCGGTCCGCCCCCCATGATGTCGCGTGAGTCTTCGAAGAAGAAGCCTTGCGCCCGCGCGTGGCCGGCGCCCGCCAACAGCGCGGCGGTCGCGACCAAACCAACAAACCCCCGGATCATTTTTCTCCCTCGCGGAAAAGCTGCAACTGCCGCAAACACTGGCCGCATCGGCGTCCTTTCGCAAGCCACGGCCGCGTGAGACATTAGGCCTTTCAGATGTCGCGGTTAAGAAGCCCTGCGCCGACGCGGGTGAACAATGCAGTGGCCCCCTTTGACGAACGCGCAGAACAATGGTTGATCAGACCAACACAACAACAGCCTCGCGAACGGGAGCGGAACGATGAACGGTGCGGAAAGTCTGGTGCGGACCCTGGTCGCGGGCGGCGTTAACGTCTGTTTCACCAATCCCGGCACCTCGGAAATGCACTTCGTCGCCGCGCTCGACCGGGTCGAGGGCATGCGCTGCGTGCTCGGCCTGTTCGAGGGCGTGGTGACCGGAGCGGCCGACGGCTATTACCGCATGAAGGGCACGCCGGCCTCGACCTTGCTGCATCTCGGTCCCGGCCTCGCCAATGGCCTCGCCAACCTGCACAACGCCAAGAAGGCCCGTTCCGGCATTGTCAACATCGTCGGCCAGCACGCGACCTACCACATCGCGCTGAACGCGCCGCTTACCTCCGACATCGAAGGCCTGGCACGGCCGATGTCGGAATGGGTGCGGACCTCACCGAACGCCAAGTCGGTGTCCGCCGACGGTATGGCCGCGATTGCCGCCGCCAGCGCCTCGCCGCCGCAGATCGCCACCCTGATCCTGCCGGCCGACACCGCCTGGAACGAGGCGGACGGCATCGCCCAGGTGCCGGCGCCAAAGCAGCAGCCGGGCTTCTCCACGGAAGCCGTGGAAAAGGCCGCCAAGGTGCTGCACTCCGGCGGTGACACCAATCTGTTGCTCGTCACCGGCGGCGCGCTGACCGAGCAGGGGCTGGCGCTGGCGCAAGAGATCGCCGGCAAGACCGGCTGCAAAGTGATGGGCCAGACCTATCATCCGCGCATGGCGCGCGGCAAAGGCCGCTTCTCCATCGACCGCATCCCCTATGTGATCGAATCCGCGCTGCCGATCCTGAAAAACTTCAAGAACATCGTGCTGGTCGAAGCCCGCGATCCCGTCGCCTTCTTCGCCTATCCGAACAAGCCGAGCATGCTCAAGCCCGAGGGCTGCGAGGTGCATCGGCTCACCGAATGGGGCGAGAACTCGGTGGCGGCGCTGGAGGCGCTGGCGGATGCGCTCGGCGCCAGGCCGACCGACGTCAAGCCGCAGAAGCTTGCCGAATTGAACAAGCCGACCGGGCCGCTCAATTATGCCTCGATCGCACAGGCGATCGCCTGCGCGATCCCCGAGAACGCCATCATCGTCGACGAATCCATCACCACCGGCCGCGGCTTCTTCCCGCCGACGGCCGCAAGCGCGCCGCATGACTGGCTGCAGAACATGGGCGGCTCGATCGGCTTCTCCACGCCGGTTGCAACCGGCGCCGCGGTCGCCTGTCCGGACCGCAAGGTGATCTGCATGGTCGGCGACGGCAGCGCGATGTACACCATCCAGTCCCTGTGGACCCAGGCGCGCGAAGGGCTCAACGTCGTCACCATCGTGTTCGCCAACCGCATCTACCAGATCCTGCGCGGCGAGTTCGACGGCGTCGGCGCCGGCGAGCCCGGCCAGCGCGCGCAGGACATGCTCAAGCTCGATCGCCCGACCATCGACTTCGTGGCGCTCGCCAGGGGTATGGGCGTCGAGGGCCGCGCGGTGACCACCGCCGACGACTTCAACAAGGCGCTCGCGGAGGCCATTGCCGCCGAAGGGCCGCGGCTGATCGAGGTGCAGTTCTAAAGGCAGGCGCATGACATGTGACCCCGCCGCAGAAATGCGATAGGGTCGTCATTGCGAGTCAATGGGTCGCGCGAACGCGCGCCCGATGACAGGCTCCGCGAAGCAATCCGGAGCCACACAAAAGGCTGGATTGCTCACATGGGGAATGTGTGTGTCAAGGATGAGCAGTCACCTTTTTGTTCGACTGCGGCCACCTCTTCGT
>Ga0207661_10001389_pt1 | contig 16260 bp, 16 predicted proteins | sample KBSC713LmetaG_FD_184337 | JGI IMG/M metagenome (GOLD analysis project Ga0207661, IMG submission 184337) | Corn rhizosphere microbial communities from Kellogg Biological Station, Michigan, USA - KBS C7.1-3L metaG (SPAdes) (version 2) | ecosystem: Host-associated > Plants > Roots > Rhizosphere ...
GCTGGCGTCGCGGTACGACGGAAGCGGTCTTCATCGAATGGGACCGCAACCTGATCTGGCTGTCGACGCACGCGGGACTCTATTGCTTGTCGGCTCCGTTCCTCGGCACGCCGGTGCTTCAGCCCACGGCCGTTGCCCAATGGTCGGTCCCGCATGTGAACGCCGGCTGGGAAGGATGAAGGGAGAAACAGGGGCGCGCGGCCCTGAAGAGTGAAGGTCACCCCGATTTAGGCCGGATCGCCCGGATGCCAAACCGACTTATTGCCCAGTCGCGTCCGGGCCACCCTCCATAATTCCGCTCAGCGGCGCGAGGTGAAGCCGCCACAGATGAGGGTCAGGAGGATTGCTGCACTTGGCGCACGAAAACGGGAGTCGGAGCCGGGTCGCCATTTGCAACCGTCGATCCTCGCTGCGTGTAAACGAGCCAGCCCATCAACGCGCAGACGAAAATAAGTGTCAGAAGCGAAAGAACGCGCATCACGTCATGCTATTGCACGATGAGCGGAACCTCTATCCACCTTTAGATGCGGGTGTGGAAAGAGGCGCCGACCGAGGGCGGCCCCGCCGGTGCGGTGAAAAGCAGCGATTGCCTGATCTCAAACCGCAGCACTTCCGGGGGGGGGGACCCAAGAGGCTCCCGCTATCAACTTCCTACAGCCGGCCCCCCTCAGGAAACGCCGGGTTCGGCGGCGCACGAAGCATGTCCGAGAGTAACCAATCCACCCGAGGACGGGGAGGATGCATCCGCCTCTCAACGATGGCGATTGAGGCAAGCGGAGCAGTCAGTATCGATTATGCCGCGGTGAGAAGATCCGCGGCGCTGGCGCGCATATGCGTACCGCGGGTTGATCGGAACTGCTACGTCGCGACAGCTGTCGGCGCGGAAGCCACGCAGTCGAGAACAGCCAATAGCCCGCGGAGAATCTCGAGCGGTGGGGGCGGGCACCCGGGGACATGAAGGTCGACCGGCACCACCTCTCCCACGCCTCCAACCACGGCATAGCTGCCGGCAAAGCACCCCCCGTCGCGGGCGCAGTCGCCCACGGCCACGACCCACTTCGGATTGGGCATTGCGCTATAGGTCCGCTCCAGCGCCACGCGCATGTTCCTGGTCACCGGTCCGGTCACCAGCAGCACATCCGCGTGACGCGGCGACGCGACGAAGCGCAGGCCGAAGCGTTCGAGATCGTAATAGGCATTGTTGAGCGCGTGGATTTCCAGTTCGCAGCCGTTGCAGGAGCCGGCGTCGACCTCGCGGATCGACAGGGAGCGGCCGAGGCGCCGCCGCGCTGCCAGTTTTAGCGCCGCGCCCGCTTCGGCAAGTGCCCCGTCGTCGATCGATGGCGCCGGCTCCGTGAGCGGCATCTGCACGAGGCTCTGGAACAGCAGCTTTCTCATCTAGATATCTTTAAAGGTCTTGGCCCGAGTAGGCGCAGTTGAACGATTTGTTGCAGAGTGGGAAATCGGCAACGATGTTGTCTTCGATGGCGGCCATCACCAGCGGCCATTGGAACCAGGAAGGATCGCGCAAATGACAACGCGCGATGCTGTTGTCGGCATTGAGCCTCAGCCAGACCAGAATGTCGCCGCGAAAGCCCTCGACCAGCGTCATGCCCTCGCAGGGCTGGCGAGCTGTGGGCAGATCGATCCGCAGCTCGCCTGGCGGCAATTTTTCCAGCAACTGGCTCACCAGCTTCAGACTCTGATCGATCTCGCGGATGCGAATCCACACGCGCGCATCGACGTCGCCGGCATCAAGCACGGGGATATCGAAGGCGAGCTTGTCATAGGGCGCATAGGCAAAATGCTTGCGGGCATCGAAGGCGCGGCCCGACGAGCGGCCGATGAATCCGCCGGGCGCGTATTGGCGGGCGAGGTCTGCCTTCACCTTGCCCGTGGTGACGGTGCGGTCCTGGAGTGAAGCGGTGTTGTCGTAGAGTTCGACCAGGGCGGGAAAGCGAGCCTTGATCTCGCTCACCAGCGATCGGATTGCCTGGATGCCGTCACCGTCGATATCCGCGGTCACCCCGCCGGGCTGGATCTGGTCGCGCATCAGGCGGTGGCCGAAGGCCTTGTGTGCGGCACGCAGCACCTTCTCGCGCAACACGCCGCAATGGGCCAGCATCAGCGCAAATGATGCGTCGTTGCAGATCCCGCCGAAATCCCCGATATGGTTGGCAAGACGCTCCAGCTCCGCCATCAGGGCGCGCAGGTAGATGGCGCGCGGCGGAGCTTCTGCTCCCAGCGCTGCCTCCACCGCCCGCGCGAAGGCCAGTCCGTAGGCGACCGTGCTGTCGCCGGAGGTGCGTGCCGCGAGCTTCGCCGCCGTCGTCAGATCGGCGCTGGCCATCAGACCCTCGATCCCCTTGTGAGCATAGCCCATACGTTGTTCCAGCCGCACCACCGTCTCGCCGTTGGCGGTGAAGCGGAAATGGCCGGGCTCTATGGTGCCGGCGTGGACCGGGCCGACGGGAATCTGATGCAGGCCGTCGCCTTCGGCGGGAAGGAACGCATAGGCTTTGCTGATCGGCGTCGGCTCCGGCTTCGCAGCCAATGGATGCCGCACTTCCCAATTGCCATGATCGAGCCAGCCGCGAGGGTCCGGCAGGCCGTCCGGCTCCAGGCCGTAAAGGTCGCGGATGGCCCGCTCCAGCCGAAGCGCCGGCGGGTGATGCAGACCGACCGACGGATAGCGGCGCTCCGGGCAATCCAGCGTGACGACGCCGATCGCCGCTTTCGGCTCGTCGAGCAGCGCCATATGAACGCAATCTGGCTCGCCCCAAAGGCCCAGCAATCGCCAGTCGGCGCCGGCAAGTCCCGCGATCGCTTCGTTCCAGGTCGCGGCGCCGATGACAGCGCGCGGCCAGGGACGATGGCTCGATGCAAGCTTGCCTTTCCGAAGGAGTTCGTCGAGGCCCATCACCGTCACCCCAGAATGTCAGCGACGTGCCGAAACCACGTGACCAGCGTGGGCGGAAGCAGGATTCCGGCGATGAGTACGAGACCGAAATGCAGGACCATCGGCGTATAGGAGGCGTCCGAAGCGGCAGTGCTTCCGGTCGGCTCGCCAAAGGCGATGCCATTGAGATGATAGAACAGCGCGCCGAGCGCGACCAGGATACCCAGCACGAGCGCGATGGCGAGCAGCGGCTCGCGCGCGAAGGTCGAGCTGACGACCAGGAATTCGCTCATGAAGACGCCGAACGGCGGCAATCCCGCGATGGCGACGACACCGATCACAAGGCTCCAGCCGAGCGCTGGATGGGTCACGGTCAGACCGCGGATGTCGGCGATCTTCTGCGTGCCCTTGATCTGCGCGACATGGCCGACGGCAAAGAAGATTCCCGATTTGGTGAGGCTGTGCATCGCCATGTGCAGGAGCCCGGCGAAATTCGCGACCGGGCCGCCCATGCCGAAGGCAAAGGTGATGATGCCCATGTGCTCGATCGAGGAATAGGCGAACAGGCGTTTGATGTCGCGCCGCCGATAGAGCATGAAGGCGGCGAACACCAGTGAAACCAGCCCGAGCGTCACCATCAGCGGGCCGGGCGCGACGGCGCCCGGGCTTGCCGCCAGCACGATCTTGAAACGAAGCACCGCGTAGAGTGCGACATTGAGCAGGAGGCCGGACAACACCGCCGAGATCGGCGTCGGTCCTTCCGCATGCGCATCCGGCAGCCAGGCATGCAGCGGCGCCAGCCCCACCTTGGTGCCGTAGCCGAGCAGCAGGAAGATGAAGGCGACGTTGATCAGCGCCGGATCGAAGCGCGCGGCATGCGCGACCAGCACGGTCCAGACCATGCCGTTGATGCCTTCGCCCACGACGGGAAGCGCCGTCATGTAGACCAGGATGGTGCCAAACAGCGCGAGCCCGATGCCCACGCTGCCGAGAATAAAATATTTCCATGCCGCTTCCAGCGCTTCATGGGTGCGGTAGATGCCGACCATCAGCACGGTCGTCAGCGTCGCAAGCTCGATGCCGACCCACATCAAGCCGATATTGTTGGAGGTCAGCGCGAGATTCATACCACCCATCATGACCTGGTACATGGCGTGGTAGAAGCGCAGGTACGTCGGCGTCAGCCGCCCGGTCGCCAGCTCGTGGCCGATATAGCTTGCCGAAAACACGCTGGTGGTGAAGCCGACGAAGGTGTTGAGCACGATGAACGCGATGTTGAGTTCATCGACGAACAGGTAATTTCCGGGCTGGCTGTGATCGGCGAAGAACAGCGACAGCGATGCCACGAAGGTCAACCCCGACGCCAGCATGTTGAGGCGGGCGGAAAGCCGATAGCCGGGAAGCAGGGCGAGCACCGCGGCCGCGACCACCGGGATGACGAGAACGAGGACGACGCCGTCGCTGGCGGAGAAGGTCATCGGCGCTCTCCGCGAAAGCGATCGAGCGCCTGCACATCGACGGTGTCGAAGCGCTCGCGGATTCGGAACAGGAAGACGCCGATCACGAAGAAGGCGATCAGGATCGAGAAGGCGACGCTGATCTCGACCACCAGCGGCATGCCGCGCGCGCCGGTGCCGGCGAGCACCAGCCCGTTCTCCAGCGACATGAATCCGACCACCTGGCTGACGGCGTTGCGCCGGCTCACCATCATCAACAGGCCGAGCAGCACGACCGACAGCGCGAACGCAAGGTCCTCGCGCGCGAGCGGATCGGCGGTGGGGGTGACTTTCAGCATCACCGTCATCGAGAGCGCGACAAGTCCCATGCCGGCCAGCATGGTCATTCCGGAGCCGATCACGGTTTCGATCTCGCGATGAATGCCGAGCCGCTGGATGATGCGATGCAGCCCGACCGGCACGATCACGCCCTTGAACACCAGCGCGATCAGGGCGGTGACATAGAGATGCGGCGCCCGCTGGACGTTGGCCTGCCAGGCCACCGACGTCGCCAGCAGCACAGCCTGCAGCGCAAAGGCGTTGAGCAGGGCGTAGAGCCGGTGCTGCGTGATCATCAGGAAGCTGACCAGCACGAGGCTACCCGCCAGCAGGTGCGCGACGTCGAATGTCAGTCCGTGCGCCATGATCTACAGGCTCCTCGATACGAACAAGAGCAGCGTGCCGAGCAGGCCGAGCATCAAGGCGCCGCCGACGAAATCCGGCAGGCGGAACACCCTCATCTTGGCAATGGCGGTCTCGAACACCCCGAGCAGGAAGCCGAACACCGCAAGCTTGGCGAGATAGCCTGCGAATCCGGCCAGATAGGTTGCGGGCGCAGCACCGGGCGCAGCCAGCGTCCACGGCACGAAGATGCAGCCGATCAGCGAGATGTAGAGCAGGAGCTTGACCGCGGCGGCGAGCTCGATCATCGCGAGATGGCGACCGGAATATTCCAGCACCATGGCTTCATGCACCATGGTGAGCTCGAGATGCGTTGCCGGGTTGTCGACCGGAATGCGGCTGTTTTCCGCGATGGCGACGATGATCAGTCCGACCATCGCGAGGCCAAGGGAGACGCGCAAGCCGACGCCCGATGAGGCCAGCAGATCAGCCACGGCCGATAGCTGCGTCGAGTGCGCGACCAACGCCATGGTGAAGACGACCAGGAGCATGGCCGGCTCGGCGAGCGAGGCGATCATCATTTCGCGACTCGAGCCGATGCCGCCAAAGCCGGTGCCGATATCCATGCCGGCCAGCGCCAGGAAGAACCGTGCGCTGGCGAGCAGCGCGATGATGGCGATGAGGTCAGCGGACCAGCTGAACAGCAATCCCTTGGCAAAGGTCGGCACCAGCGCGGCGGCGACCCAGGTCGCCGCGAAGATCAAATAGGGCGCAACGCGGAAAATCCACGATGCATTTTCCGCGACCACGACCTCCTTCTTCAGGAGCCGCAGGATGTCGCGATAGGGCTGCACGATCGGCGGGCCGCGGCGGCGCTGCAGGCGCGCTTTCACCTTGCGCACGAAGCCGGTCAGGAGCAGTGCTGCCAACAGCACCAGCAGCATCTGCGAGACCTGAACGAGAAGAGCGGAAATCAGCTCCATATCGCGAGCACCAGCAAGAGCAGCACGAGGGAGAGAAAGACGAGGCTGAGGTAGCGGCGGATGGTGAGGAACTGCAGCCTGTTGAGCTGCAGGGCGGTGCTCTCTACGACGTCGGCGAAGGGCTGGTACAGCCAGTCCCACACCGGATCGGCGATGGTGAGCGTGAAGCGGGCGGCACGCATGTCGCCGGGGGCGGACATGGTGACCTCTTCGCTCGTGAGAGGCGTCCGCGCCAGGAACACGCGGCGGATCGGCTGAACAAAACTCGAGCCGGAATATTGCGTGAGCGGACTGGGATCGGGAAAGCCGCAGTCCCAGGCCGGGCCGCGGCGGATCGCGTGCGAGGCGAAGCGGTGGATCGCCCACACCGCCAGAAGCGATGATGCGGCGATGAAGAGAAAGACGAGCAGGCCGTTATACGAACTGCCGCTTTCGGCCGCCGGCACGATCGTGAGCCAGGGCTGTCTCGCCTGTAGCGGCAGCGCCGCGCCGGCCAGCTGGCGCGTGATCGGAGCCATGGCATCCATGATGAAGCCCGGAATGATGCCCGCGATCAGGCAGAGCAGGGCAAGCGCTCCCATGGCCGAGAGCGAAAAGCGGTCTACTTCCTTGGCTTTTGCCGCCTCAAGGCTGCGCGGGCGGCTGAGGAAGGTGATGCCGAAGGTCTTGACGAAGGCCGCACCAGCCAGAGCCGCTGCGAGCGCGAGCAAGCCGCCAGCTGCCGGGACCATGACCTTCAGCGCCCATTGCGGCAGGTCGGGACTCTGTAGCACGGCCTGAAAGGTAAGCCATTCCGACACGAAGCCGTTCAGCGGCGGCAGCGCCGAGATCGCCATGCAGCCGACGAGGAACAGGAAGCTCGTCGCCGGCATGCGGTGGATCAATCCGCCGAGGCGATCCATGTTGCGCTCGCCTGTTGCGGTCAGCACCGCGCCAGTGCCGAAGAAGAGCAGGCTCTTGAAGAAGGAATGGTTGAGGACGTGCAACAAGGCCGCCGTCATCGCCAGCGCGGCCGCCGCATTCATGCCGTCGGCGCGGAACGCCAGCGCAAGACCCAGCCCGATGAAGATGATGCCGATGTTCTCGATCGTTGAATAGGCGAGCAGCCGCTTGGTGTCGTCCTGCATCAGCGCTTGCAACACGCCTAGGACCGCGCTCAGGCTGCCGACCGCCAGCAGCAGCGCGCCCGACCACCAGGGCAGCGGACCTGCAAGGTCGAACACGATACGGATGAAGGCGTAGATCGCGACCTTGGTCATGACGCCGCTCATCAGCGCCGAAACGTGACTTGGCGCCGTCGGATGCGCCAGCGGCAGCCAAGCATGCAACGGCACCAGTCCGGCCTTGGATCCTGCACCGATCAGGACGAGCACCAGCACCATCGCCGAAGTCAGCGACGTTCGTGCGCCATGCCTGATCGCCTCAAAGTCGTAGTTGCCGTCCGCTCCGGTGAGCAGGCCGAGGGCGAGCAGCAGCGCGAGCGTGCCGAGGCTTGCCATGATCAGGTACACATAGCCGGCGCGCCTGTTCTCCGGATCGCGATGATGCGCGATCACGAGCGCCCAGGAGGCCAGCGACATGAACTCCCAGGACAACAGATAGCTGAACGCATCATCCGCCAGCACCACCAGATTCATGCCGGCGAGGAACGCTGGAAAGAACGGCAGCACGCGATGCGGCTCTTCCTCGTGCGCGCCGTAGCCGAGCGCGTAGAGACTTGCCGCGGCGCCGCCGATATTCACGACCGCGAGAAAAAAGGCTGCGAGCGTGTCGATCGCAAAGTGCGCGCCGATCCAGGGCAGGCCGAGCGGCAGAACCAGGCTGGTCGGAGCGCCGGCATGGCCGGTGAGCGCGGCGATCGAAAAAACGGTGGCCGCCACGCACAGCACCAGCGTGGCGCCGTAGATGAAGCCGGTCGTCGCATGCATGCGCGCCGTCGCCACCGCCAACAGCGCAACCCCCAACATCGCTGCCGCGCAGAGCATGAGGAATGCAACGACACTCATCGAATAGAGTCCAACGTCTTCCTGGCCGTACCCTTGGTTTGCGAGGGCACGGCGGTTTTGAGCCGGACGCCGCGTCCTCCGCCCTCGCTGACGGCGTTATCGCCGATCAGCTCGATGCCGTTCTGGTTGAGCGCTTCGATCAATTTCACCAGCGAATCGACGTTGCCGCGCACGACGCCATCGCTCGCTTCCATGCGTTGGATGGTGGGCACCGAAAGACCGGACAACTCCGCGAGTTGGCGCTGATCGATACCGAGGAGCGCTCTGGCCGCGCGTAGTTGTGCTGCGCTAATCATCGTTTGGATGGCAGTTCTGATATCTTGCACATCAATGATGCGGATCGAACGCTAGATATCACGCGTGATTATATCAATTAAAGGTTCTTGTATAGCTATTTTGAAGTTTTAAACATCACATTTCCCAGAAAAAGCCCCAAGCTCGGAGGATGCCCGAGCCTGGGGCTCCTTACATAGCGGTCACGAGGGCCGTGTGGACCGCAGCCGACAACAAGCGCGCTCCGGGCGATGTTCCTGCGCAGCTGCACCGGTTGGTGCAGTCTAGTGCGGGTATTCGATTGGCGCCGGCTCGATCAGATTGCGTCGGCCCAGAAACAGGTCCGGCTTGGTGGCCAGCATCTCCCAAGTCCTCTGAAGCGCGTCGTAGGACCGGCTTAACACTCTTTCATCAGAGTCCACGATCTCGTCGTGGGTAATCTTCTGTTGCGGAGAAGGATACATGGTACGCCCCTCACTGCTCGCTTTAGGAGTAAGAGCCTAGCCCGATAGGACCATCAAAATGTGACGCCGGAAACAGAAAATCTCGTTCTTTGGTCGGGGCCGGTTCACTCACGGGGCATCGCCATTCGCACCGCTCTGGGTGCCAGACTTTCGGCACGGGCAAGTTGAGCAGGTCTTCGGATAGGGCGATGTGTTTGAAAGATCTCCGGAGCTGCTGCTGTGTCAGAAGGTTCCCGGCCCGGACACGGTCGATCTTCACGGCAACATACTTTGCAATCCGCTCCGGAATGTCGTCGGGCATCTCTTCTCCACCGCCACCGCCCGTCCTCGACATAACGCTTCAGGCTTTGCGCCAGAACGCTAGTTCCTTCGCGCGGTCCAATAGCCCGAGCAACGCGCATTTCCGGAATAGCCTCTCCATGTCCCGCGGCCGGAATTGCTTGAGAGCCTGCCTGAGCCGGAAGCGTACTTGTCCTGGACGGTCACGGAGGCGCGAACTGAACCCGAGCGCGCCACATAGCCCCTGAACCTCACCAGGTTCGGGTGCGTGACCACACCGTTGGTGATATTGACGATGAAATTATAGGTCGGATCGCACGCGCCTGTTTTCGTGACGAAAACAAGGTCCCAGGATCCGTCGAAGGACGAGCGCGCCTCCGCCGCCGAAGTCAAGGCAACAAAAGCGATCGCGGCTGCCATGCAGAGCAGTGGATTTTTCATTGACCTATCTCCCCAACGCTAATCGGGTTCTCAGGGATATATGGGGAGGAAGGGCGAACGCTCGTCCAAGATTCGCACGGTCGTGTGAAAGCGAGCAGATCGGAATTGGTCACGTCTGCATTCGCGCACGGGCCTGGCGCTGCCGCAATCGGAGGCGCTGCCTGTCGAGCGGCGCGGGTCAAGCAGACTGAAGCAGCACCCGGCCAGCGTCGGTGTTCAGGCAAAGACCTTCGGCCGCAACGGATCCGCCTTGGCGTAGGCTTCGTCGACCAGCCGCATGATCGGGACCATGTCGGACAGTCTCGCCAGCGGCGGACGCGAGGTGCGGACGCGGTCGAGCACGTCGCGCATGAAGGTGCGATAATGCGCCACGTTGGTGGTGTGGCTCGCGATCATCTGTCGTTCGCCGGAATTGCGCACCAGCTCTACCGTCTCGGGGTCATGCGCAACAAGATATTCGTGCGCCGTGCGCACGGCGTAGTGCATGTCGAAGGTGCTGGTGGGGGCAGGATAAAGATATCCGGTCTCGATCACGCAGAGATCGGCGCCACGTTCGAGCACCACCAGGCTGTAGTCTTCGATCGGGTGCCCCCAGGCGGCATTGGACATCGTCGCATGGCGAACGCGCACGTCCGCGCCCATCAGGAGCACGGCGAGATCGAAGAAATGGATGCCGAGATTGATCGTGCTGCCGCCGCCGGCGAGCGCGGGATCCAGCATCCAGTGGCAGTTGGCCTCTTGGTAGCGCACGGGAAAGCCGGCGATGAAGCGATAGCTCATGTACTGGATGCCCCGCGCCGACATGTCGCGTAGGCGCGCGGTGAAATCGCCGTTGCGGAACACCAGCGGCACCGCGGCGAAAGTGCCGGTGCGCTGTTCCAGCGCGGCAAGCTCGATCGCATCGCGCGCATCCAGCCCACACGGCTTCTCCAGCGCAAAGGGAATGCCTTCTTCCAGCAAAAACGTCGCCTCTTCCACCATGTCGCAATGGCGCCCGAGCGCGACGACGAAATCCGGCCGCGTCTTGCGGCACAGCGCCCGGAAATCGATATCGCCTGCGCAGGAAAGCCGCGCCGCGAGCGCCTTGACGCAAGCTGCGTCGGGGTCGCTGACGCCGATGATCTCTACGCCATCGATCTCGCGAGCGGGCTCGAGATAGAGCGGCAGGTGCCAGTGCGAGGCGCCGATGAAGGCGAGTTTCATGGGATCTCGTCCGGTGCTGAGGCCGTCGGCTGCCTCAATGAAAACTCGGTTGCGAACCTGTATAAGGATGCGCGGGCAACCCGTTAGGCAAGAGAAAAGGAAGTGCAGATGGGGGGAGTTCTGGAGGGCGTCCGCGTGCTCGATTTCGGACGCTATATTGCGGGGCCGTATTGCGCGACATTGCTGGCCGAATTCGGCGCGGAGGTCATCCGCGTGGAGAAGCGGGACGGCAGCGAAGACCGTTTCATCGTGCCGGTCGGCGAGGGCGGTGAGGGCGCGCTGTTCCTGCAGGTCAACCGCAACAAGAAAAGCATCACGCTCGATCCGATGACGGCGGAAGGGCAGGAGGTGATGCGCCGGCTGGTCCTGACCGCCGACGTGGTCGTCGCCAATCTGCCGCCGCAGACGCTGCAGGCCATGAAGCTCGATTATGAATCGTTGAAGGCGATCAAGCCCGACATCATCCTGACGACGGCGACCGCGTTCGGCAATCCGGGTCCCTGGTCGGACCGGGTCGGCTTCGACGGCATCGGGCAAGTGATGTCGGGCGCGGTCTACATGACGGGCGAGGGCGACCCGCCGTACCGAGCCGCCGTGCCCTGGGTGGACTTTGGCACGGCGCTGCATTGTGCTTTCGGCACGCTGATGGCCCTGATCGAGCGCGGCAAGTCCGGACGCGGGCAGGTCGTCGAAGGCGCGCTGCTGGCGACCGCGCTCACCTTCGCCAATGCGACGCTGATCGAGCAGGCCGTGATTGCGGTCAACCGCGTGCCGACTGGCAATCTCGGCCAGACCTCCGCGCCCGCCGACATCTACCGCACCAAAGACGGCTGGATGCTGTGTCAGGTCACGGGGCAGCCGTTGTTCGTTCGCTGGGCAAGATTGATGGGCGAGGATCATTGGCTGAAGGACGCGCGGTTTTCCGACGACATCAAGCGCGGCGACAACGGTCGCATCATCAGTGAACGGATGGCGCGCTGGTGCGCCGAGCGCACCACGCAGGAGGCCGTCGATACGCTCGCCGCCGCGAAAATTCCGGCAGCGCCGGTTCTGAGCCCGCAACAGGCGCTGGACCATCCGCACATTCGCGCCACCGGCTTCCTGAAGGACGTGGATTACCCGGGTTTGCCGAAGGCCGCGCCGGTGGCGCGCGCGGCGGTGCGGCTGTCGCAGACGCCGGGCGACATCGTCGCTCGGGCACCGAAGCTTGGCGAGCACACCGATCTCGTGCTGAGTGATCTCGGCTATGATGCCTGTGCCATCGCCAAGCTACGTGAGAAGGGCGTGGTGTAGAATCGCTTCACGCCCCGTGCCAGCTCCGGACCGATCAAAGCGGCGCGCGCTCGCATGCGCGCCAAGCAGCTTCGGATCGACGTCTATCGTCGCCGACACCGAGGAAGAGACAAAGCCGATGAAATCGACCTTGCCACTGAGGTGATAGGCAAAGACGCGCAGTTACAGGGTCGAAGCGCGTCCCTCGAACATGGCTCGCAGGGTGGAAATCACGCGGTCAGAAGCGCTCGCCTCGAGGCCGCGGAAGCGTAGCAGCGTCACCCGAGCTGACCGCTGGGTGATCGCGTTGCCCGGATAGATCTGATTGCCGACCGACCGGTAGACCTTGGTCTTGCTGGTCACGCGCCGGGTCCACGGGCTCGAGTTCTCGCCGGCCACGCGCTTATACACGGCGCTTTCGAGCACCGATTCCGACTCCAGATCATATATCGCGAGGTATTTCGGCGTCGCCGCAAACCGCGGCAAGCGCCAGCGAGCGCCTTCCTTCTCCCGGATATGACGATATGATCGGCGCCGCTCAGCGCGCGGAAAATTGCCGCTGCAGACGATGGGAGGCCACACATGACGGATGCGGAGGCGGGACGTACGCGTGACTTTGTCGGATACGGCCGAAGGCCGCCGGATCCGCGCTGGCCGAATGCCGCTCATGTCGCGGTCAATTTCGTCATCAACTATGAGGAGGGCGGCGAGTATTCCGTGCCGGACGGAGACAAGGCTTCCGAGGCGGCGCTCACGGAAGGGGCGACCGCCGCCGTCGGCGGCCGCGACCTCGCGGCCGAAAGCATGTTCATGTATGGCAGCCAAGCCGGCTTCTGGCGCTTCTATCGGATGTTCACCCGGCGAAACATTCCCTGCACCGTGTTTGCCGTCGCGCGTGCGCTCGAGCGCAACGCGGAGGCATGCGCGGCCATCCGCGAGGCGGGCTGGGATGTCGCCGGCCATGGGTTGCGCTGGGAGATGCATGTCAATCTCACGCCCGAAACCGAGCGCGAGCACATTCGTCTTGCCACCGAGATCATCACCAAATGCATCGGGACCCGCCCCCAGGGCTGGTACACGCGCTACGCTCCATCGCTTCATACACGAGCCATCCTGCTCGACGCCGGCTACTCCTACGATAGCGACGCCTATGACGACGAGCTTCCCTACTGGGCGAAGGTCGGCTCGAGCGACCAGCTGGTCGTTCCCTATTCGCTCGTGCACAACGACGTTCGCTTCAGCCGGCAGGGCATCACCACGGGCAACGACTATTTCGACTACATCCAGAATGCCGTGCAATGCGTGATCGGCGAGGATCCGCCGCGGATGCTCAGCTTCGGGCTGCACAACCGCATCATCGCGCATCCGGGTCGCGCCTTTGGCCTCGCAAAAGCGCTGGATTGGCTTGGAAATCATCCCAAGGTGTGGCTCACGCGGCGCGTCGATATCGCGGCGCATTGGCGCAAGTTGCATCCAGCACCGCGCGCGGCTTGACGCGCGGCGCTGCCGGCCGCGAGAGGATTACTCCGCCGCCTGCGGAGCTTGCTGCAGAGGATGGAGGCCAAGGGCGGCCTGCATCGACCGATGATAGTGAATCATCGCCGGCTCGTTGCGTCCGAAGACGGTATGCGTCTGCGCGCCCGAAGTCAGGCCGATCTGGATGCTGCGGCCGGCCGGGAAATCCTCACCGGTTACGACGTCGAGGACAAGCTGCATGTTCTTGTCCCAATGGGTCCGCTCCTCGTCCGTGCTGGGCGCCTTCGGCACATAAAGTCCGAGATCCATGACGGCGCGGTCGACGCGACCTTCGCAGGGGAAAACCCGCGCGAGCTCGGCATGGTCGCCTTGCAAGAGCAGGATCGTATTGGGGAATAGCGAATAGACCAGCGTGGTGTTCCACATCAGGTCCCATTTCTCCTCGGGCTCGGCCTTCAGCCGCCCGAGCTTCTTGCGCGGGAAGGTGAGGCGGTGATTGAAGCCGAACGCCTCGAAATCGGTGATGTTGCCGTGAAGGATATCTCGCAGGGAATCCCGGTGCAGAAATCCGACGTGGTAGCCTTCGTGAAAGGTGTCGACGAGAATTTTCCAGTTCATTGTCTCGGGGATCAGCCGCCGGTCGTAGAACGACCATGACTCGAACTTGAACGAGGCGAGCTCGCTTCCAAGCCCGTTCAGCCAGGGATCGATATCGAAGCCGGTCGATCCGTCAGCCGCCGGCGTCGGCATGACCCAGACCAGGCCGTGCTTTTCGCAGAGCGGCAGCTCCGTGAGCGAGGCGCGTTCGGCGCGCACATCGGGAAAACAGCGCTCGTCGGGAATGCCCATCACCTTGCCCGAGAGATCATAGGTCCAGGCATGATACGGACACGAGAACATTCGCGCCGTGCCGCAGCCTCGCGCGACCTTGGCGCCGCGGTGCCGGCACACGTTCAGGAACGCCCGCAACTTGCGGTCGCGCCCGCGCACGATCAGCACACCGACATGGTCATCGCTGCGGAAGTCGCCGGGGCTGGCCCATTCGGAAGCGAACCCGATCAGGATCGGGTATTGCCGGAACAGCACGTCCTGCTCGCGGGCGAAGTGCGCCGGATCCGCATAAACCGACACATCGTTGCGCCATGGCCTTTCCGCCATGGAGGTGGTTCTGCCTTCAACGTAGTTCAGTAGCCGCTTCAAGAGGCCGATTCGAGCCTGCCGGTCCATGGGAATCTCCGCTGTTTGTCTGGAGACGTCACCCTGCTGCGCCATCGTCGATACGGTACCGTATCATGATGGTCCAGGCTTGGCAATACGGTCCCGTATCAGCGCGTTCGTCACGGGCAACCTAGGCGGGCGCGGGGACGGCCGCGGCTTCTGCGTTGGCAGGCGAGGGCGCCCTGAACTCGATCTCCTGATAGCCCTTCGCGGCCACGTCCTTGATGATGCCAACGAATTTCGGCGTGCCGCCGTTGTAGACGAAATAGCGGACCGTGCCCTCTTCGTGGCCGGCGACATTGGAGTTGTAGCCGGTGAACCACGACTTGGCTTTGCGCATCAGCATGATCTCGTACATCTTGACCACATGTGCGGTCCAGCGCTCCTGCGCTTCGCGCGTGGCATCGGCTCTGATGTAGCCGCGGTCCCACACATATTGCAGCAGGTCCATGCACCAGTTGACGCCGTTCTCGATGCCGCGCGGGAAATTCGTCGAGGCGGACGCGCTTTGCGGTCCGGTCGGCATCAACAGATTCGGAAAGCCATGGACGAGCATGCCGAGGAAGGTGGACGGCGCGTGCTTCCATTTTCCGGCCAGCGTTTCGCCGCCGATGCCCCTGATGTCGATCAGGTCATAGGCGCCGGTGATGGCGTCGAACCCGGTGGCGTAGACGATGATGTCGAATTCATAGTCGCGCGCGGTGGTGCGCAGGCCGTTCTCGGTGACGCGAACGAGCGGCGTCTCGCTGATATCGACGAGACGGACGTTATCGCGGTTATAGGCCTCGAAATAATTCGTCTCCAGTGGCAAGCGTTGCACGCCAAAGCCGTGATCCCGGGGGATCAGCTTTTCGGCCACCCTGGGATCCTTGACGCGGCGGCGGATGCGACCTGCGATATATTCCGACAGCTCGGCATTGGCGGCTTCGTCCATGAAGATCTCGCGGAAATTCGCGAGCCAGATGCCGAAGCCGGGCTCGTCATAGAGCTTGTCCCACAGTTTTAGCCGTTCCTCGCGCGTCACTTCGTAGAAGCCGCGGCGGTTGGGCCCATGCAGGAAGCTGCCCGGCGTCAGCGCACAGGCAGCGAAGATATCGTCATAGCGCGCGCGAATGTCGGCCATTTCCGCTTCCGAGATCGTGCTGTTGTTGAGCGGCGCACTCCAGTTCGGCCGGCGCTGGAATACGGTGAGCTCGCCGACCTTGTCGGCGATCTCGCCGATCAACTGAATGCCCGTGGCGCCGGTGCCAATCACGGCCACTTTCTTGCCCGCGAGATCGACGCCCTCATGCGGCCAGTAAAAGGTGTGGAACGAGCGACCCTTGAAATCGTCGAGGCCTTCCAGCCGCGGCATCGTCGGCGCGGAGAGCAGGCCGATCGCGAGAACTACGAAACGGCACGTCAGCTTGCGGCCGTCTCCGATACTCACGTGCCACAGATCGCGGGTTTCGTCGAAGCGCATCGCCTCGACCCTGCAGCCAAACTGCATATGCTTGCGCAAATCGAACTTGTCGGCGACGTAATTGAGATAGCGCAAATTCTCGGGCTGGCCGGAAAAGCGCTCCTTCCAGTGCCACTCGTCGAGCAGCTCGCGCGAGAACGAGAAGCCGTAGGTGTAGCTCTCGGAAT
>Ga0207661_10001390_pt1 | contig 16260 bp, 15 predicted proteins | sample KBSC713LmetaG_FD_184337 | JGI IMG/M metagenome (GOLD analysis project Ga0207661, IMG submission 184337) | Corn rhizosphere microbial communities from Kellogg Biological Station, Michigan, USA - KBS C7.1-3L metaG (SPAdes) (version 2) | ecosystem: Host-associated > Plants > Roots > Rhizosphere ...
GACCTTGCCGGTCGCCGCCGCGGTCGTCTCCGAGCCGAGCGTCGCGCCGAAGAAGACCCCGTTCATCCAGTTGAACGCCTGCATGACGAGCGGGACCGTCGTCGCGCGGCGGCCGCCGAAGATGATCGCGCTGATCGGCACGCCTTCCGGATCGTCGTAGAACTTCGAGAGGCAGGGGTTGTTCGTCGCCGGCGCGGTGAAGCGAGCGTTCGGATGCGCCGCCTTCTCCGTCGACTTCGGGTTCCAGGGGTTGCCCTTCCAGTCGATGAGCTCCGCAGGGACGGGGCCGTCCTTGCCCTCCCACCAGACGTCGCCGTCGGGCGTGCGCGCGACGTTCGTGAAGATCGTGTCCTTCGAGATCGTCTTCATCGCGTTCGGGTTCGAGTCGTAGCTCGTGCCCGGCGCGACGCCGAAGTAGCCGAACTCCGGGTTGACCGCGTAGAGGCGGCCGTCGTCGCCGACGCGCATCCACGCGATGTCGTCGCCGACGGTCCAGATCTTCCAGCCCTTGAAGCGCTTGGGCGGGATCATCATCGCGAAGTTCGTCTTGCCGCACGCGCTCGGGAACGCCGCTGCGACGTACGTCATCTCGCCCTCGGGCGACTCGACGCCGAGGATGAGCATGTGCTCCGCGAGCCAGCCTTCCTTCTGCCCGAGCGCGCTGCCGATGCGGAGCGCGAGGCACTTCTTCCCGAGGAGGACGTTGCCGCCGTAGCCGGAGCCGACCGACCAGATCGTGTTGTCCTGCGGGAAGTGGCAGATGTACCGGCGCTCCGGGTTGCAATCGAGCGTCGAGTGGAGCCCGCGGTTGAAGTCGTTCGACTCGCCGAGCATCGCCAGCGCGCTCTTGCCCATGCGGGTCATGATCCGCATGTTGAGGACGACGTAGACGCTGTCGGTCAGCTCGATGCCGACCTTCGACATGTTCGAGCCGACCGGTCCCATCACGTACGGCACGACGTACATCGTGCGGCCCTTCATCGAGCCGTCGAACAGCTTGCCGAGCTTCTGGTAGGCCTCCTTCGGATCCATCCAGTTGTTCGTCGGCCCGGCCTCGTCCTTCGTCGGCGTGCAGATGAAGGTGAGGTTCTCGACGCGCGCGACGTCGTTCGGGTTCGAACGGTGCAAGTAGCAGCCGGGGAGCTTGTCCTGATTCAGGGGCTCGATGACCTTCTCGGCGACCGCTTGGTCGGTGAGTCGGCGCTTCTCGTCTTCGGAGCCGTCGCACCACACGATGCGATCGGGCTTCGTGAGCTTCGCCATCTCTTCGACCCAGGCGAGCAGATGGCGGTTCTTCGTGAGTGATTCTGCGGGCACGGCCGTCATGGAAACCTTCCTTACCGCGAAATCGCGCGCCTTGCATCACGGTCGCGGTTGCCGCAGATTCTGCGGGCCTTGACCAGAACCATCCGATTCGAAGGACCCGGCAAGAATGCGCTCTCCACCGAGCTCATGGAACGCGTGCTCGCCGAAGTGCGCGGCGCCGCCGAAGGCGACGCGCTCTTCGTCACCGGAGCGGGCGATTGTTTTTGCGCCGGACTGAATTTGAAAGAGGTCGCCGCGCACGACGTCCCCGCGATGACGAAATATCTCGGCACGCTCGAGGACCTCGTCTCCGCGCTCTATCACCATCCGGGACCGGTGGTCGCTTGGCTCAACGGTCACGCGATTGCCGGCGGCTGCGTGATGGCGCTGTGCTGCGACCTGCGCATCGTCACCGCGCGCGAAGGCGTTCGCATCGGGCTCAACGAGGTGGCGCTCGGCTTGAAGTTCCCGCCCGTGACGCTCGCCATGTGCCGGCGCCGCGTGTCCGGCCCCGCCCTGCAGCGCGCCATCCTCGAGTCTGCGCTCTACGATGCGAAGACAGCGCAGAGGCTCGGTCTCGTGGACGAGATCGGCGAGGAGGCCGACGCGCGGGCGATGCTCGAGAAGCTCGCCGCGTATCCGCGCGCGGTCTACGCCGAGACCAAGCGTGCCCTCGCGGGCACGCTCGACGTCCACGCCGACGATCTGCGCCGTTTCCGCGAGGAGACGATCCCGTATTGGTGCTCCGCGGAGATCAAGGAACGCGCGCGAAGCGCGCTCACGAAACGTTGATGCCCTTCGCCGCCTTCTCGAGCTCGCCGACGATCTCCGCCGCTTCGCCGCGATTGCCGTAGCGGAGCGCGGCGTAATGCTCGAGGGCCTCCGCCGCGCCCTTCGACCACGGCGCGGTGATCGCACGGAGCCGTCGCGCGAACGACTCGATGGGCTCCGATACGCGCCGGGCATGACCCGCGCGTGCGAGCTGGTCGGCGAGCGCATCGAACGCGGGGTGCGCGGCCTCGAAGTCGCCGAAGACGTTCCTCGAGCGTGCTCGCCGTTTCGCGAGACGACGCGTGATCTCGCGGATGACGTAGAGGACGACGACCGCGCTCGTCAGATAGAGACCCCACTCGAGCAGCGTGATGCGTGAGAGGGCGTTGAGCACTCGCTCGATCGCGTACGTCGCGACGTCGACGGCGGCGCTCCCGCTGGCGCTCTCGCGCTCCATGCCGTCGATCGGCGGCGTCGGATCGTACGCATGCCAGGCGCCGTCGACCCACGCCTCGACCCACGCGTGCGCGTTGCGCTCGCGTACGACGGTGTAGCCTCCGAGCTTGTTGAAGTCGCCGCCGCGATAGCCCGTGACGACGCGCGTGGGGATGCCGGCGCGGCGTGCGAGGATGGCCATCGCCGACGCGAAGTGCTCGCAGTGGCCTTCGTGGTGGAGGGTGAGAAAGTCGACGACCGGATCGATGCGTGCGTTGCGGCGGACGTCGAGCGAGTAACGGAAGCGACCGAGCTCGCGTTCGATGGCCTCGAGCTTCTCGCGGTCCGTGCGCGCACCGGCGGTCCACTTCGCGGCGATGGCGGTGATCTCCGCCTCGAAATGGACGTCGACGTCGAGGTTCGCGTCGGTCGGCGGCGCGAGCTTGACCGGTACGCGCGCGCATTCGGAGGTGCGGTACCAGATCGTCGTCGGCTCGATGGCCGGCTCGGGATGCACGATGCCGGCCTGGTCGAGCGAGACCTTGCCCGAAGCCGTTCCGAGATCGCACGCGCCCACCGGCAAGAACCACCGAGCTTCGCCGCCGCGCGAGACGCGCGCCGATCGCGCGTACACCATCTTCGACGTCGCCGTCTCCGGCGCCATGCCTGCGGGTGTCACGACGCGCACGTCCGGTATGTCCGTGCTGCTCGTCCAGGACATCTCGTTCATCCGATATTTGTCGAGCACCGCGCCGCGCAGGTACTCGTCGGCGTTCCCTTCGATGCGCATGACGACGCGATCGCTGAGCAGCATCCCGTGGGTCGATCCGAGCCGCATGTTCGACGCGAACCCAGTGATCTCCTCGTCGTCGATCGCGCCGAGCCACCGTGCGATGCGCCGCTCCATCGCGGCGTGTGCGTTCGGGAGCTGCCACACGAGGAGACCGCCGACGACGAACGACCCCGCGGCGAGGACGATCGACGCTCGCATCCGGGCGCGGGCGGGAAGGGGAGCTCCCGACGTGCGCGGCGCGCGGAGGCATGCGAGGCACACGCCAACGAAGATCGTCGCGCCGAGCGCATAGCGGCCGCCCGCATGCACTTGTCCCGCCGCGATGAACGCCGCGACCGCGAGGGCGACCGTCGCGTGCGCGCGCAGGTCCGGCTTCTGCACGACGAGCGCGGCGAGCAGCGAAGCGATCGCGCACGCGATGCCGATGACGCGCGCAGCGGCAGGCGGTGGACCGCCGATGATGACGAGCGCCAACATGACGCCGGCCGCGAATGGCGGCGCGAAGCGGAGGAAGAGGCGCATCACCATGCGACCGGCTCTCCCTTGCGAATCGCCTTCGCGAGCGATTCGTCGACGGTGATGCTCGAGCAGACGGCGCCGCGGTTCTCGATGGACCGCACGAGGAGGTTCCGCTCCGTGTCATGCGCGGTCGTGATGACGAAGACGGTCGATAGCTTCGCGAGGTGCGCATCGATGCGGCGGAGCAAGTCGACGGCGCGAAGCTTCGGACCGCGCTCGACGGTCGCGAGGAGCTCGAGGGCTTGATCGAGGTATCCGAGGCTGCGTCCGAGGAGCATCTCGTGGACGCGATCTCCGACGACGATCACGTCGACGAGCGCCTCGCCGCGCGAGAGATGAGCGATGACGCCGGCCGCGAGCTCGATCGCCGCCTCGAGGCGATCGGGGTCTTCGACGTCGGTATCGAGCACGACGCCGACGCGCGTGAAGTACTCCTGTTGGTACTCGCGCACCGCCGGCGTGCCCGTGCGAGCCCAGCTGCGCGCATGGAGATCGCGCACCGGATCGCCGGGCCGGTACGGCCGTACGCCGAAGAGATCCATCGACTCGCCGCTCTTCGATGCGAGCGCGACGCCGCCCGGTTGATGACGCGTCGCCACGACGGCAGGCAGGCGCGAGACGTTGGCGATGCGCGGAACGACGTGCACCTTCGTCGCGTCGGTGCGCAGGCGCGGCCCGCAGGCGAGACCGAGCGGTGCGACGGCGGAGACGGTGAACGGATCGAGGTGATGGAGGCCCCGCGCGACGAACTTCGCTTTGAGGATCGCCTTCGCGACGCCGGCCTCGCTCGGCGCCACCTCGCGCTGCGCGGTGTCCGTCCAGACGCCGTCCCACGGAAGAAACGGTCCGCGCACGCGTAGCGGCGGCATCTCTTCGTCCGATCCGCGCACGCGCTTGCATGCGACGGTGAACGAGACTTCCTCGCCCACGGTCACGCGCCTCGGCGCCGAGGCTGCGACGTGGACGTGATCGATGCGCAAGAACCGCGATGCTGCGAGCGATCCGATGATGATGCCGGCGAGAAGCGAGAAGAGGACGTAGACGCTCGTGTGGCGCACGTCGACACCGAAGGCGCCGACGACGAGCGCGAGGATGGCGAGCATGCGGCCCTCTTCGGTGAGCGACCACCAGATCCCCCCGACGCGCGACGCGACGCGTCCGAAGCGGCTCGACCGCCAGCGGTCGCGCTCCTCCTTCGTCTTGGGGATCAAGACGTGGTTCAGTCGTGCGAAATCGATTTTCACGTCGGTACTCTGACGTCACCCACGAGCTCGCCGATGACGGACTCGGCCGTCACTCCACCGTAGCGCGCCGGCTGCGTCAGCATCACGCGATGCGCGAGAACGGGCGCGGCGAGGGCGTGGACGTCGTCGGGGCTCGCATACGTGCGCCCCTGGAGGAGCGCCCGCGCCTGTGCTGCGCGATAGAACGAGAGCGCGCCTCGCGGCGAAATGCCGAGCTCGAGCTGCTCTGCTTGTCGCGTCCGCGCGACGATCTCGAGGAGGTAACGCACGACGGCGTCCTTCACCTCGACCTCACGCACCTCCGCTTGGATGCGTACCACCGTCTTCTCGTCGCAGACCGCTTCGACGCTCGTGAGCGGATCGGTCGTGCGTCGCGCGAGAAGCATCGCGAGCTCCGCCTCGGGTGCGGGATAGCCGACACCGATGCGCAACAGGAAGCGATCGAGCTGCGCCTCGGGTAGCGGATAGGTGCCCTGGTAGTCGGCCGGGTTCTGCGTCGCGACGACGAAGAACGGCGACGGGAGCGCATGCGTGACACCGTCGACGGTCGCCTGCGCCTCGTTCATCGCCTCGAGCAGCGCCGACTGCGTGCGGGGCGACGCGCGGTTGATCTCGTCGGCGAGGAGGACGTTCGTGAAGATCGGTCCCTTGTGGAACGCGAACGTGCCGTTCTTCGGATTGAGCACCTGCGATCCGAGGATGTCGGTGGGCAGGAGGTCTGGCGTGAACTGCACCCGCGTGAACGTCATCGCGAGCGCGCGCGCGAGGGCTTTGGCGAGCGTGGTCTTCCCTACGCCGGGGACGTCCTCGACGAGCACGTGCCCCGAGCCGAGGAGGCCTACGAGCAGGAGATCGATGACGTCGTCCTTGCCCGAGAGAACCCCACGCATCGCCGTGCGGAGGCGGTCGATGGTCGCAGGCGTGGAATCCGGAGGTGCCACGGCAGAGGTCCGGGAAGAATACATTCGAATGGCCAACGCCGTCGTTTCGTCCAACACTTACGGAAGCGCGCATGAGCCTTTTGCGAACCTTTGCCCTTCTGGCGCTTGCCGGCTGCTCGACCGCAGCCGCGGCGACGCCGCCGAAGCCGGTCGCGCCGGCCTCGCCCCCGAAGGACGACGGGAAGTCGGCGCAGGCGCACGGCCAGCAGGGAGGCGAAGCACACGCGGCAGCGCTCGAGCAGCTCGTCGTCGCGCCCACGGGCAACGTCACCGACAAGCAGAACAGCGTCCTCATCCCGCTGCCCGACGCACCGCATTGGACGCGCGTGCGCTTCCTCACGGTGAAGAGCCTCGCCGGTTTCCGTTACGGCAAGGAGCATCACGCGATCGTCGCGGCGTTCATCACGAACGTCGACGACAACCAGGTGCAGGGCGCGTGCAACAAGAGCTTCGAGCAGTGGGCGACGCCGTGGATCGAAGCGTTCTCGGTCGACGTGCAGCACGATCCGCCGAACGCGTTCTCGTGGAGCCCGCCGGCGTTCGACAAGAAGAAGCCGAAGACGGTTTCGATCGTCGACATCGATCCCGTCCACGCGAAGACCGCGACGGTGCTCGCGCGCGAGCAGTACTCGGCGGCGTGGGCCGCGTATCCGGCGTGGGACAAGGCGTGTCTCGTCGTGGGCGTCGCGATTCCGGCGCGTGACGACGAAGCGCGCGCGACGGCGGTGCGCGATCGATTCGTGAAGGACGTCTTCCCGAAGCTGACGGTCACCACCGCGACCGAGCCGAAGGACCGATACTGAGGGACGCGGTCCTCCTCGTCGTCGCCGCACTGGCGTTCGCGACGAGCGGGCCGTTCGGAAAGATGGCCGCGGGCATCCCGCCGATCGCCGTGGCGTCGGCGCGCACGGGCATCGCCGCGCTCTTGCTCTTCATCTTCGCGCGTCGAGCGATCGTTCGTAGCGTCGTCGTCCTGACGAGACGGCAGCGCGCCGGCGTCGTCTTCGCAGGCACCCTTCTCGCCGGGCACTTCGCGCTCTTCTTCGCCGGGCTTCAATCGACGTCGCTCGTCGCGGCGGTCTCGCTTCTGTCGCTCGAGCCGATCGCCGTCGTCCTCGCGTCGTTCGTGGCATTCCGGTTGCGGCCGACGCGGCTGCAAGTGCTCGCGCTCCTCGTCGCGACGGTGGGCGCCATGATCGTCGCGAGCGCGGCGGGGAGCGGAGAGCATCGTCTCGCGGGCGATGCGATGGTGCTCGGCTGCGTCGTTCTCTACGGCGCGTACGTCGCGTCGGCGCGCGGTCTCCGTGATGCGATGCCCGCCGTGCCGTATGCCGCCTGCGTTTACGCGGTGGCATCGATCGTCCTCTGGCCTCTCGCGATTCCGCTCACCGCCTCGGCATGGCCGCTTCCAGAGCCGGCGATCGGATACGTGCTCGCGTTGGCATGTATCCCGACCCTGATTGGGCACTCGCTCGTGCAGGTGGCCGCGCGGCGAATGGCGCCGGTGTATGTGGCCCTCGTATCACCCGGAGAAACCGTGGGATCTCTGGCGATCGCCGCGTTTCTCATGCACGCGGCGCCGACGTTGGTGGAGGGCACGGGCGCGGGCTTGGTCCTGCTCGGCGCGATACTCGCCGTGGCTGCGCGACGCAGATAGACTAGATGCATGGGGACGCGAGCGCGCCTGCTCATCGGGGCGAGTCTGTTCGGTGCAGTGTGCGTCGCAGTCGCCTGCGGCTCGGACGCCAACGAGGACGCGAGCAGCAGCAGTGGGGCGTCGGGCGGATCGTCGAGCGGGACGTCCGGCGGTTCGAGCGGCTCGTTCACCACGAGCGGCGGGCCGGGCGACGGGAGTAGCGGCGGATCGAGCAGTGGAAGCTCGGGTGGAAGCTGCACCGCGCCGGTCGACATGTACATCGTGCAGGATCGCTCCGACAGCATGGGGACCGACTGCAACATCGGAGCGACGACGAACTCGAAGTGGTGTCACTGCGTGAACGCGCTCTCGGGTTACTTCAACTCGATGGGCGCGACGGGTCAGGCAGCGGCGCTGCAGTTCTTCCCGATCGGCTCGAGTCAGACGCTGTGTGACTTCCCGCAGTACGGGACGCCCGCGCTGCCGACCGCCGGCGCGTACACGACGCTGCCGAGCAACTCGTTCGACGCGCTCCTCAATTCGACGAACCAGGCGGCCGGCACACCGACGCAGGGCGCGATCGAGGGGATCAAGGCGTTCACGATGGCGAACCGCCGGCCGGGCCACGTGACGATCGGCATCCTCATCACGGACGGCGACCCTACGAAGTGCCCCATCCAGGATCCGACGATGCTCGGTCAGCTGCTCGCCGATCACTACACCGCGACGAAGATCCGTACGTACGTGATCGGCATGACCGGCGCGACCGACAAGAACCTCGAGCTCATGGCGAAGAACGCCGGCGGTCCGTCGCACCCGGCGACCATCGGCACGGCGACGGGGCTCTGCGGATCGACTCCCGCGCCGTGCTTCCACTGGAACGTCGGCGACGGCAATCCGGCGGTCTTCGAAGCGGCGCTCGCCGCCATCCAGGAGTCGGCGGACGGCTGCAAGGACGGCGGCGGTTTCATCAACCCGGTGAACTAACCGTCGAGCTCGGCGACGACCGGTGCGTGGTCCGACGGGATGGCGCCGGATGCCTTGCCCTTCTTTCGGTAGTCGCGATCGACGAACACGTCCTTCACGCGCGCCGCGAGCGGCTCGGTGGCGAGCAAGAAGTCGAGCCGCATGCCTTCGTTCTTGTGGAACTGCCCCGCGCGGTAGTCCCACCACGAGAAGCCGGCGACGTCGGGATACTTCGCGCGATAGAGATCGACGAGGCCGGTGTCACGGAGCCGCTGCACGAGCGTGCGCTCCGCGTCGGTGTGGAAGATGTGGCCGGCGAAGCGCTTGCCGCCGTACGAATCGAGATCCGTGCAACATACATTGAAATCGCCGCCAACGAGCAGAGGGGCGTTGCGATCGGCGCGCGTTTCGAAGTGCTTGGCCAACGCTTCCAGCCACGAGAGCTTGATGGCGTAGTCGGGGTGCTTCACCGACTTGCCGTTGGGGATGTACACGCTCGCGACCTCGATGCCGTGCACGCGTGCGAGGATGAAGCGCGCGCCGTGGTCGGCGGTGCCCGGAAGCTCCCGCGTGACGAGCTCGGGCCGCTCCTTCGCGATCACGGCGACGCCGTTCCAGCCCTGCTGTCCCGAGAGCACGGCGTGGTAACCCGAAGCGCGGAGCTCGAGGTGGGGGAACTCGTCCTCCACGATCTTGAGCTCCTGCAGGCAAGCGACGTCGGGCTGCCGCTCGGCGAGCCACTCCGCGAGGCGCTGCGAGCGCGCGCGGATGCCGTTGACGTTCCAGGTCGCTAAACGCACGAACGCCGAGTCTCCTACTCGGAAACTCGGCGCCCGTCATCCTCAGCCGTGCGTTACTTGCGCTTCAGCACGTAGAGCAGGTTCGAGGTCCCGCCGTCCTTGGGGTCGCCGAGGTAGTAGAGGATGTCGCCGCTCACGCAGTACTTCCCCGTGTCCCCGCTCGCGCTCGTCCACGTCGAGCCGTTCGTCGTGTACGTCTCGGGCGCCTTCGCCGCCTGCTGCGACGAGTTCGGATACTCGCAGTGGCAGTTGCCGCCGCCGGTGTCCGTGCACGTCGAGCCGTTGCCGCCGCCCTGCGAGCACATCGTGAGGCCGCCGTCCGAGACGTCGCTCAGGCACTGGACGGGGTAGTCACTCTTGAAGTTGATGTTCACGGTGCCTGCGCTCGACGTCACAGTCGTCGCGTCGATCGTGATCTCTTCGCTGTTGGTGTACTCGACGTACCCGACGAAGCCCGCGCACTTGCCGTTGAACGGATCGGGAACCTTGGTCGTCGCCGGATCGGGACAGAAGTCGGCGAAGAGCCAGGTGCCCGTCGGATCGCCGCCGCACGCCGTGAAGTTCGCGCGCGCGTCGGTGCAGGTCGACGGAAGCACGAGCGTCGGCTTGCCGTCGACGAGGACGATCGTGAACTGCGTGAAGTGCTCGACCGGCGCGGTGGCGACGCCGTTCGCGTACGTCGAGCCGGCGATGGCGGTGAAGTTACCGCCCGTGCCCGTCGCGACGGCGAGCGTCTTGCCGTTCGTCGCGAGCGAGGCGTCGGCCTTCATCGTGATCGTCGCGGGCTTCAGGAACTTCAGGCCGTCGGGCCCGTAGTCCGCGATGTCGACGAGCGCCGTGCCGCTCTTCGCGGTGATCTTCAGCGTGATGTCGGTGTCCTTGTCGAGCGCGCCCGGCGGGATCGCGAGCGATGCCTTGCCGTCCTTGTCGGCGACGGTTCCGCCGTTGGCGGCCGAGACGTGGACGGTGACGGTCTCACCCGTCTGCCCGCTCGAGCCCGAAGAAGAAGACGAAGACGACGTGGACGTGTCATCGCTGCTGCAGGCAATGAGCGAGACGACCCCGCTCGCGGTAAGTGCAAGGAACGAGATGCAGAAAATGCGCTTCATGGACATTCGGGACCCTTCCGTAGAATGAGGCTCAGGGTCGCACATAGAACACGAATGCGATCGTATGTCTATCCCGTCAGATATCGGCGAGGCTCGCCATGCGCGGCCCCGGCGCTGCGCCGGCGATTCGGCGGCCGTGCTCGTCGAGACAGCGCACCGCCTCTTCCGCCGACGTCGTGTCGAGGAGCGCGGTGCGCGCCGCTTCGTCGAACACCGATCGCGCGAGAGACGCGAGGACTCGCACCTCTTTCTCGTACGACTTCGGTGGAAGGAGAAGCAGGAACACGATCCGCGCGGGTCTTCCGTCCGGGGCGTCGAAGTCGATGCCGTCGCTCGACAGGCCGAGCGCGACGATCGGACGCGACAGTCCCTCGACCGCCGCGTGCGGGATCGCGACGTCGTCGCCGAGGCCGGTCGCCGCGACGAGCTCGCGTTCGAGCACCGAGATGAGCGCCGGTTCGACGAGGTCCCCGATGACGGGACGCAACGCATGACCGAGCTCTTCGATCGCGCGCGCGGAGGTCGTCGCCGAGAGCTTCGCCACGAATGCGCCGCTCCGTACCAGCGCTGCAGCGTCGTCCGCGGTGGCGCTCTTTTCGTAGAGCAGGCGTTTCATCGTCGGTCCCGCGAGCAGCGAGGTGCCGATCGCCATCGTGACGAGCGCGACGAAGATGCGGTCGTCGACCAGTCCCGCCTCGCGCGCGAGGAGCGCGAGGATGATCTCCATCGCGCCGCGCGCGTTGAGGCCGAACCCGATGGCCCCGCTCTCGCGCCAGGGAATGCCCGACAGCCGCGCGCCGACCGTGCAGCCCACGATCTTCGCGGCGGACGCGACGAGGAACACGACGAGGCACAGAACGAAGTCGAAATTGGCGACGAAGTCGACGCGGAGCGCGACCGACGCGAAGAACACGGGCGCGAACACGTTCGTGACGAATTGCAGGATCGTCTGGCGCGTGCGCTCGCGAAGGCGAGGGGAGTCGCCGATGGTCACGCCGACGATGAAGCCGCCGAGGACGGCGTGGATGCCGATGCCTTGCGTCGCGCTCGCGCCGAGCACCGCCACGACCGTCACGAACGAGAGAATGCGACCCGGCGCGAGGTCGGGTTGTCGTTCGAGCCGCGCGAGCACGCGGTCGACGAGGCGGCGTCCAGGCAGCAAGCACAGCGCGGCGAAGACCGCGGTGAGCCCGATGGTCACGCCGAGCTTGCCGAGCTCGATACCGCCTCCACGCATCGGGCCGAGCAGCAAGCTGAACGCGACCCAGCCGAAGAGGTCGTTGAGCATCGCCGCGGTCATGACGAGGAGACCGATGTCCGTCTTGAAGAGACCGAGGTCGAGGAGCGTCTTGGCGATGACCGGCAGCGCGGAGATGGAGAGCGCGACACCCATGAAGAGCGCGAACAGACCGCGGCGGTCCGGGCTCACGAGCACCGAATCGGGCACGAGATGGCCGAGCAGGAGGCCGCCGAGGAGCGGCATCACCATGCCGAGCGCGGCGACGTACACCGCGCTCTTTCCGCGGCGCTTCACGATGCCGAGATCGACCTCGAGCCCGGCGACGACGAGGAGGAGGACGACCGCGATCGTCGTGTAGCCGCCGAGCATCGCGGCGGGCGCCCCGGATTCCGGCAAGAGCCAGTCGTAGAGCGGAGGACTGAGACGACCCAGCCCCGTCTGGCCGAGCAGGATGCCGGCGATGATCTCGCCGACGACCATCGGCAGCCCGATCATGCGCGCGAGCTCGCCGAGCAGGCGCGCGACGCCGAGCAGAACGGCGAGCGACAACAAGAAGACGAGGGCTTCGTGCTCGTGCACGGTTCTCCTCAGGTCTTCGCGATCGTTTCGCAGAGCGTGCGCGTGAATTCGTCGGTCGATGCCGTGCCGCCGAGATCGCCCGTGCGGATGCCGCGCTCGAACGTGTCGAGGAGACCGCGGTCGATCCTCTGCGCAGCTTCGTGCTCGCCGAGGTGATGCAGCATCATGACGCCGCTCTGGATGAGCGCGGTCGGGTTCGCGATGCCTTTGCCGGCGATGTCCGGCGCCGTTCCGTGCACCGCTTCGAACACGGCGGCGTCGGTGCCGATGTTCGCGCCCGGGACGATGCCGAGGCCGCCTACGAGCCCGGCGCCGAGGTCGCTCAGGATGTCACCGTAGAGGTTCTCCGTGACGATGACGTCGAGCTTGTTCGCGTTCTTCACCATCTGCATCGCGCAGGCGTCGACGATGATCTCGTAAGGCTCGATGCGCGGATACTTCAGCGCGACTTTCCGGAAGCACTCGAGCAGGAGCCCGTCCGAGAGCTTCATGATGTTCGCTTTGTGGACGACGCTCACGCGCTTCCGGCCGAGCCGCATCGCGTAGTCGAACGCGTACTCGCAGATGCGCGAGCACGCGCGCTCGGTGATGAGCTTTATCGATTGCGCGACGCCCGGCATGATCATGAGCTCGTGGCCGGCGTAGAGGTCCTCGGTATTCTCGCGGACGATGACGATGTCGGTGCCTTCGAAGCGCGGCTCGATGCCGGGCAGGCTCTTCACCGGGCGCACGTTCGCGTAGAGATCGAGCGCCTGCCGCAGCGTGACGTTGACCGACTTGAAGCCCTTTCCGATCGGCGTCCCGATGGGGCCTTTGAGCGCGACCTTGTTGCGTCGCACCGAGGCGAGCACTTCTTCGGGCAGCGTGGTGCCGCGTTTTTCGGCGATCGCGGCGCCGGCTTCCTGCACCTCCCACGCGATCTTCACGCCGGTGGATTCGAGAACCCGGCGCGTGGCGTCCGCCACCTCGGGGCCGATCCCATCCCCCGGGATGAGCGTGATCGTGTGGGCCATGCGCCGCCGTCAGAGTACGATCCTCGCTGATGAAAGTCTCGGCGAACGGCCTCGACCATCACGCACTTGCGTGGGGCACGTCGGGACCGACCGTCATCCTCGTGCACGGTTACATGGATGCGGCTGGGACCTGGGATCGCGTGGCGCCGGCGCTCGCCGATGCGGGCTTTCGCGTCTTCGCGCTCGACATGCGCGGCTTCGGCGAAGGGCCGCGCGTGCCGCGGGGCGGCTACTACCATTTCGCAGACTACGTCTTCGATCTCGCCGACATCGTCGACGCGCTCTCGCCCGATGCGCCGGTCATGCTCGTCGGTCATTCGATGGGCGGCACGATCAACACGCTCTACACCGGCACGTACCCCGAGCGCGTGTCGAAGCTCGTCTCGATGGAGGGCCTCGGTCCGCCGGACAATCCGTACGAGATGGGACCGCATCGCATGCGCGCGTGGATCGACGGAGTCCGGAAGATGCGCGATCGCGAGCCGGGCACGCTCTCGCGCGAAGAAGCGCGCAGGCGTCTCGCGGGCAACCACCCCAACGTTCCGGCCGACGTCCTCGACAGTCGCTTCCCGCACCTCGTGAAAGACATGGGCGACGGTCGCGTGGCGTGGCGCTTCGATCCGTTGCACCGCACGACGTCGCCGATGCCGTTCTTCACGGCGCTCTTCCGCGAATTCGCGAAGAAGGTCGCGTGTCCGGTCCTCTACGTATCCGGGGGGCCGACGGGTTGGCATCCGCCGGACGAAGAGGAGCGGCTCGCCGCTTACCCGAACCTCGTGCGCACGGAGATCGCCGACGCGGGCCACATGATGCATTGGACGCGTCCCGACGAGGTCGCGCGTTTCCTCGTCGCGCATCTGCGATGAACGGCGTTCGCGTTCGCGCCATCCCGGTCGACGAGGTCACGCTCGAAGCGTGGATCGTGGCCGTGCTCGGCGGGCTCTGGTCGATCGCTTACCTCGGCGGCGGCAATTACGATCTCGTGCCGTTCGTCGGCAAGTGGTGGGGCGTGTCCGTCGTTCTCTGCACGTGGATCGCGGGCACGCTTCTCGCGACGCGCCGTCGTCCGTTCGTCGCTCGCGCGGTCGTCGAAAAGGGCGTGCTTCGCGCCGGCTCGTTGCGCATCCGCGTCGACGACGCAGCCGCACGCATCGCGCGCGCCGAGCGCGGCTACAGCGTCGCCATCTCCCGCGCCGGTCACGGTGCGTTCTTCGAAGTCGAGAGCGAAGCCGATGCGCGGCGTCTCCTCGCGATGATCGGTGTGCCGTGGCCGGGTCACGGAACGGTCGCCTTCAACCAACGCCAACCGCATGTGCGGCTCGTGCAGCGGCTGTGCGCGATGGGCGGCACGCTCTCGGCGTTCCTCTACGGCGTCTTCGTCGCGGGCCTCGAGATGCACGACGCGAAGGGTGTGTTCGGCATCGGCGCGCTCGTGCTCGGCGGTCTCTCCTCGCTCCTCTTCGTGCTCGACCCGTTTTTTCGCGCGTTCCTCCGGCCAGGCGCTCGCGAGCGGCATCTCCTCGGCCGCGACGACGTCGACGCGCACGCCCGTCTCCACGATCTCTCGACGGTCGATCCCGACGCCGCACCGCCGCGCGAGGCAGCCACGCCCCTCGCCCGCGAGGCGATCCTCGCCGCCACGAACGAGACGACGCGGGCGTGGCTCGACCGCATCGACCAGATGGCGCGCGGTACGGGCGGCTATCGCGGCGACGCCCCCGCGCAAGAAGAGCTCTACGGCATCCTCGAGAATCCGTCAGCCGACGCGAGCGCGCGCCTCGCCGCCGCGCGAATGCTCGCCCTCGCCCATGGCAAAGGAGAGCCGGAGCTCCGCGCCCGCATCGCCGACGACGCCCTCGCGCCGCGCGTGCGCATCGTCGTGGCGGAAGACGCCGACGCCGTCGCCGACGAGCTCGACGTCACTGCGCCGGCGTTTCACTTGGGCCGCGGCAAGAGCTCGCCGTTCTTGTAGCCGCCCATCACCTTGCGGATGGCTTCCTCGCGCAAGATGTACGTCCACGAGTCCTGCTCGACCTGGTCGTCGAGCAAGAGGCCGAGATGGAGGTGCGGGACGCCGTTGCCGATGCCGGAGACGCCGATCTGCTCGCCCGCTTCGACGTGCTTCCGCTCCGTGGCGCCCTCGGCCTGCTCCGAAGTCAGCTTCGATAAGTGTGTATAATACAAATGGGTGACCTTCTGGCTGCCCCAGGCGATCGGCTCGTCGAGCTTGATACGCACGCTGAAGGGCGTGTCCCGACCTCGGGTCCACAGCGTGTGGCCGCGCTCGGAGTAATCGAGCGTCCCGGCGGCGAGCGCGTAGACGGGCAAGTGGTCGCCGGCGATGTCGAGCCCCGTGTCGCCCTGCCATCCCCCCAAGAAACCGCCGGGCATGGGGCTATGGAGCTTCGGGTTCCGGAGCTCCGGCGACTTCGCCGGGGGCTCGGCGGCACCGCAAGTGAAGAGAACGAGCGCAGCGAAGGCGAACCGCCGAAACGACCAGGTCACCCCTGCTCGTCGCGCAACCCCTACGAATCGTGACCGCCGTCGAGGTAGACGCGCGGATCGCCCACCTTCTTCCGCGCGGCCTTCGGCGTGGGCGGCAGCGGCTCGGTATCGGGCTCGTCGGACGGCACGGGCGTCGTCGGCTTGGCGTTCGGGTCGTACCCGCTCGCCGCGACGCATGATGTGAGCAGGAGGACGACGAGCGCTCTCACGGCTTCCTCGTGCGATGCGACGCGCGCCACTCCGCCTTGTACTTCACATGACACTCCTGGCAGGACTCGCGCGCGGCGACGAGATCGCCACGCCGCGCGGCCTCCGCCGCGCCATGCGCGAGGTCGCCCCACTTCCACGACGCATCCGGCGAGTACTTCGCGACCTCGTCCATCGCGACGGCGACGTCCTTCGCA
>Ga0207661_10001391_pt1 | contig 16255 bp, 15 predicted proteins | sample KBSC713LmetaG_FD_184337 | JGI IMG/M metagenome (GOLD analysis project Ga0207661, IMG submission 184337) | Corn rhizosphere microbial communities from Kellogg Biological Station, Michigan, USA - KBS C7.1-3L metaG (SPAdes) (version 2) | ecosystem: Host-associated > Plants > Roots > Rhizosphere ...
ACCTGCCCCAGCTGTGGCGCGGCGAAGGTGCTCAAGCAGCTCTCGTCGTTCGCGGTGCAGAGCTCGGGCTCGAAGCCGAGCCGCGTCGCTTCGTCGGGCGGTGGCGGCTGCTGCGGCGGCGGCTGCGGCTGCGGCCACTAAGAACTCGTTTCAAATGACGCTTCGTTGCCGGGGCGTGCTGGGCGAGCGCGATGCAAGGACGCAGGGAGCCCCGATATGCGGGCATATCGGGGCGACCGAGGACGCCGCAGGGCGCCGCCCAGCGCGACACGGCGGCACAAGGCTTCATTCTGAAACGAGTTCTCAGACCCCGGCCGCGTCACGTCTCAGTGGGTCGCGCTCGGCGACGCCTCCGGCGCGCCCGTCTCTCGGATGCCCCGGAGGAACACGACCGAGCCGGCGAGGAGGATCAGGGCGACGACGAGGATCGCCCAGGTGTCGTCGCTCGTCGGCTTCACCGTCATCGCGAACACGATCGCGAACAGGAAGAGCAGGTCGACCCGGAGGAGCGCGAACACGCGCCGGATGAGGCGCTGTCCATCGGACGTGTCCGGCCCGACCTCCTCGATGCGCTTCGCCGTCGGCCCGAGCACGAGCGCCCCGAGGAGGAAGGAGCCCGCGAACGCCACGAGCGCGAAGACGACCCACAGCCTGCCCCACGGCCAGTCGCCGTTCAGCATCAGGCCGATCCCCGCGAGGACGACGACGAGCGACGTCGGGACGAAGAGCCGCTCCCCGATCCGGCCCGCGTTCCCCGCGAACCGCGCGATCGCAGCGGTGTCGCGCGAGCGCAGCTCGACCATGCCGTACACCTGGAACAGGAAGCCGCCACCGATCCAGATGATCGCGCCGCACAGATGGACGAACAGCAGGAACTCGTACCAGGTCACACATGCCTCCTCGTGGTGGGCCGCGAGGGCGAGCTTCCGACATCTGTTGGTGCGAGTCAAGCGCGACGGCACGACCGACCGGGCCCGCCCGTAAAGTGGGGTCCTTGGACGCGTCGGAGCGTGCAGCGGCCCTCGACGCGGTGGCCGCCGAGGCCGCCGGGTGCGTCCGCTGCCCGTTGGCCGACGGACGGACCGCGGTCGTGTTCGGCGAGGGCGACCCCGATGCCGAGCTCGCCCTCGTCGGCGAGGCGCCGGGGTTCCACGAGGACCGCGAAGGCCTGCCGTTCGCGGGGCGCTCGCGCGAACTCCTCGCACGGTTGCTGGCAGGGATCGGCCTCGCGCTCGACGAGGTCTACCTCGCCACGGCGCTCAAGTGCCGAACCGCCGGAAGCAGGGACCCGTCGCCCGAGGAGACCGCCGCGTGCGAGCCGTTCCTCTACCGCCAGCTCGAGCTGGTGCAGCCACGCGTCGTGGCCAGCCTCGGCAGCTTCGCGACGACGCTGCTTTCGGGGCGCGCGCTGGGGATCACGCGCGTCCACGGAGAGGAGCAGGAGGTCACGCTCGGAGGACGCTGCGTAACGCTCGTCCCGCTGTATCACCCGGCGGCCGCGCTCTACACCCCGACGATGCTCGAGGTGCTCGAGCAGGACGTCGCGCATCTGGGCGAGATCCTCGGCCGGCCTCACGTCGAGAGCTCGGCGCCACTGCCCGAGCCGATCGTGATCACGCGACCCGTCTCGCGCGAGCCGGCGCAACTCGGCCTCTTCTAGACGTGCCCGAGCTCGAGCTGGTGTCCGGCTCGCCGGAGGAGACCGAGGCGCTTGCGGGCAGGCTCGCGCGGCGCCTCGTCGCGGGCAACGTCGTCCTGGTCTCCGGGGAGCTCGGCACGGGGAAGACGACGTTCGTCCGGGGCGCGTGCCGCGCGCTCGGGATCACGGGTCGAGTGACGAGCCCCACGTTCACGATCGGCCACCGGTACCCGGGCTCTCCCGACGTGTCGCACCTCGACCTCTACCGCTTTCGCGGGCTCTCGACCGCGGAGTGGGGCGACCTCGAGCCGTACTTCGACGATGCCGTCGTCTTCGTCGAGTGGCCCGAGGCCGGGAGCGGGACGCTGCCGCCGGAGCGCGCGTGGGTGCGCCTCGGGCACGTCGCACCGAAGCGGCGGACGATCCACGTGGACGCGGCCGAGGACGCCCTGCTACAAGCTCTCACGGGTGCTGATCCTGGCCTTCGACACGGCGACTGAGGTCGCGACGAGCGCGCTCGTCTCCGACGGGGAGGTGCTCGGCGAGCGCTGCTCGGTCGCTGCGACGCTCCTCGAGGACGTCGACGCGCTCTTCCGGCAGGCCTCGGCGAGGCCGCGGCAGCTGGACGCGATCGTCGTGGGCACCGGGCCGGGGAGCTTCACGGGAACGCGGGTCGGCCTGTCGGTCGCCCGCGGGCTCGCGCTGGCGCTCGGCGTGGACGGCGCGGGGATCTCGACGCTGGACGCGCTCGCCGCCGGCGCCGAGGGCGGCATTCCGCTGATCGACGCGCGGCGCGGCGAGGTCTTCGTCCAAGGCCCAGAGGCGTGTCGCCCCGACGAGGTCGACGTCGCCGGGAAGCTCTGCGTCGGGAGCGGCGCCGTTCGCTATCGAGAGCTGCTCGAGGCTGGAGGGGCGGAGGTTCCGCCCGACCACGATCCGCGTCATCTCCCGCGGGCCGCCTTGCACGTCCGGCTCGCGGAGGCCTACGGCCCGGTCGAGCGAATCCAGCCCGTCTACGTACGCGAGCCCGACGCGAAGCCGAGGGAGGCGTGAACGGCCGATGAGCATCTCTCTGCGGCGGCTCGAGCTCGGCGACCTCGACGAGATCGAGCGCATCGAACGGGCGTCGTACCCGACACCGTGGTCACGCGCGATGTTCGCGAGCGAGCTGGCGAAGCCGAGCTCCGTGTCGCTCGGCGCGGTCGACGACGCGGGTGCGCTCGTTGGATATCTCGTGCTCTCCCGCTACGTCGACGCCTGGCACGTGATGAACGTCGCGGTCGCCCCCGAGCGCCGTCGGGAGGGAATCGCGTCGGCGCTCCTCCGGCAGCTGCTCGACCAGACACGAGGCGACGCGAAGCGCGGCTACACCCTCGAGGTGCGCGTCTCCAACGTCGGCGCGATCAGCCTCTACGAGCGCTTCGGCTTCCGTCCGAAGGGCGTGCGCCGCGGGTACTACACGGACAACCGCGAGGACGCCTTGATCATGTGGCGGGACGCCGACACGGCCGAGCAGGAGGCGGCAGGCGCGTGAGTGGGCTGGTGCTCGGGATCGAGACGTCCTGCGACGAGACGGCGGCGGCGCTCGTGAGCGACGACGGCCGGATCCTCTCGTCCGTCGTCGCGTCCCAGGCAGACCTGCACGCTCGTTACGGCGGGATCGTTCCCGAGGTCGCCTCGCGCCGGCACCTCGAGCTCCTCGCCCCGGTCGTCGCTACCGCGCTCGACGAATCCGGGGCGAGCCTCGACGATGTCACGCAGGTCGGGGTGACGCAGGGGCCGGGCCTCGTCGGGGCGCTGCTCGTCGGGCTTTCTGCGGCGAAGGCGCTCGCGTGGGCGCGCGGCCTGCCACTCGTCCCCGTCGACCACCTGCGTGGCCACGTCGCGACGCTGTATCTGGAGCCCGACCCGCTCGACCCGCCGTTCACGTGCCTCCTCGCGAGCGGTGGGCACACGATGGTGCTCGCCGTGCGCGACCGCTCGGGCTTCGAGGTGCTCGGCTCGACGATCGACGACGCCGCCGGCGAGGCGTTCGACAAAGGCGCCCGTCTGCTCGGGCTCGGCTACCCGGGCGGCGCGGAGCTCGACCGGGTCGCGCGCGCGGGAGACCCGGACGCGTACGCGTTCCCGGTCGCGCGTGTGCCCGGCCTCGACTTTTCGTTCTCCGGATTGAAGACAGCGCTTCTCTACGCCGTCCGGGACCTTGCCTCAGACGAGCTCGAGACCCGTCGCGCGGACCTCGCAGCCTCCTACCAGCGTGCGATCGTGCGGGCGCTCGTCGGCCGGCTGCGTACCGCCGCCGAGCAGACGAGGTATCGGACGGTGGCCGTGGTGGGCGGAGTCGCGGCGAACTCGGAGCTGCGGGCCGCGCTCCCGGACGCCCGCTTCGCGCCCCTGGCGCTTTGCACGGACAACGCAGCGATGATCGCCTCCGCCGCCCGGTTCGGTCGCCCCCTCGTCTCGCCCGGGTACCTTGCGCTCGATGCGTACGCATCCGCGTAGCGCACGCGCCCTGACGGCGGTCTGTGCCGCGGTCGCCGTCCTCCTCCCGCTCTCCGTCGGTGGAGGCGCCGGCGCCGCGGGCGGCGACGCCGGTGGCGCCGCGGGCTGGCAGGGCCTCCTCGGCAGCAGGCCGCTCCCGCAGCTCGGGGGGCGCTGGATCGTGGTGCTGAAGGCGCCCTCGCTGGCCGATCGCGTCGCCCGCGCGGGCGGACGCGCGACGGAGAGGGAGATGCTGGCCTGGACGGCGGCCGCAACCGATGCCCAGCGGCGCGCGATCACGCGGCTCGCCTTCCATGGTGCGCCCATCGACCCCGAGCAGTCGTACGTCCGTGTCTTGAACGGCTTCGCGGCGGCCATCGACCCGCGCCTGCTGCCCGCCCTCGAGCGGGACCCGGGAGTCGCCGGCGTCTACCCGGCCCGCGCCGTCTACCCCGCGGCGCTGCCGAGCCCTGCGGTCGACGCGAACCTCCTCGAAGCGGGCGCCGACACGCGCGTCGCCGTGTCGCTGCCGGGCTCCGACGGCACGGGCATCACCGTGGCGCTGCTCGATACCGGGGTCGACACGCGCCATCCCTACCTCCAGCGCGCGCTCGTGCCGGGAATCGACGAGCTCGACCCGGGGAGCGACGCCTCCGCCGAGCAGAACCCGACGCTGCCCGGTCGCCCCGAGCGCCACGGGACGGAGCTCGCGGGCCTCGTCGCGGGCTCGCATGGGCCGGCGGGCCTCCACGGCGTCGCCCCAGGAGTCTCCCTGCTCCCGATCCGCGTGGCGGGCTGGCAGCCCGATGCGGAGGGCGGTGTCTCGATCTACGGACGCTCCGACCAGCTGCTCGCCGGGCTCGAGGCGGCGGTCGACCCCAACGCCGACGGCGACGCGCACGATGCGGCTCGCATCGCGCTCGTCGGCGTGGTCGAGCCCTTCGCCTCGTTCTCGGACAGCCCGCTCGCGCGCGCCGTGAGGGGCGCGCTCACGCTCGGCACCCTCGTGGTCGCACCCGCCGGGAACGACGGCCCCGCCGGGCCCGCGTACGGCAGCGTCGCCTCTCCAGCGGGCACGTCCGGCGCGCTCGGGGTCGCCGCGACGGATTCCCGCCGGCGTAGCCCCACCGCGCACGTCCTCCTCCGAGCGGGGCTGGGCGTGCTGGCGTCGGGCGAGACGCCGCTCGGCGGCGCGTTCGGCCCGGGTCAGGTGCTCGAGGCGCCCGTGGTCGCGCTCCCGCGTCGCCAGGTCGTCGCGGTCACCGAGGGCAACGCGCTCGACCGGCTCTTCGATCCTCGGGGCTACAGCAAGGTTGCGGGCACAGCGGCGCTGCTCCCGCCCGGGCCGACGACTCCGGAGGTCGTTAGCGAGCTTTCGGCAGCAGGCGTCCGCGCGGTGCTCGTGCAGGGCCCGCTGCCGGCGGGTTCGCTCGGGCTCGACGACCCCGTCGACGTCCCGATCGTCGGGATCCCGCTCGCTGCCGCGACGACGCTCCGTGCCGCGCTCCGCCGAGGGGTCCCCGCCCGGCTCTCCGTCGGCGCCTCCGCCTTCGACGCGAACGCGCAGTACGGCGGCGTGGCACCGTTCTCGAGTACCGGTCTCGCGCTCGACGGTGGGGCCCAGCCCGAGCTCGGCGCGCCTGGGGTCGGCCTGGTCACCGCCGTCCCCGGCCGAAACGAGGGCGGCTCGGCACGGTACGGCACGATCAGCGGCTCGAGCGCTGCGGCGGCCGTCGTGGCGGGCGCGGCTGCGTTGCTCGCCGACGCGAGGCCCGATCTCGACGCGGCCGGGCTGCGCGGCGCCCTGGTCGCTGCGTCGCGCCGCGGAACGACCGGCTCGGCTGTCGGTGTCGTGAACCCCGAGGGGGCATCGGCCGTGGAGCTGATCGCCGATCCGCCGTCGGTGACCATGGGCACACTGCTCGCGCGCCGAAGGGGGACGAAGGGCACGTTGATCCTTCGCAACGTCTCCCGCCGGCCGCTTCGGGTCCGGCTCACCGCCACCGCCTCCTCCGCGGGGATCACCGTCGAGACGAGCCGCGTGCGGCTCGTGCTCCGCCCGGGCCAGACGGCGACGGTCGGTGTCCGCGTGCGCGCTGAGACCCGACCCTCCGCGCCGACCGCGCTCGGCGGCGTTCTCGTCGCAACCGCGGGGCGGGGCGTGCGCCTACGGATCCCCTGGACCGCTGCGGTCCCGCTCACCGCACGACCGGTGATCACCCGGGTCGCGCTCTCGCAGGAGCGCTTCGCCCCGAACGACCGGTCTCCGACCGTGCTGTCGTTGGTGGCAGGCCGCGTGGACGGCCCCGCGGAGCGGCCGGAGATCCTTCCACTGGCGCAGCTCGACGTCGAGCTCTACCACGGCGCCCGCCGTCTCGGCCGGCTCGTTCGGCTGCGCGACCTCCTGCCGGGCCGCTATGCGCTCGGCGTCACCGGCCGCGGTCCGATGGGGGTGAAGCTGTCCGCCGGCCCGTACGTGATCCGTGTGACCGGCGTGCCGATCGGCGGAGGTCGGCCGACGGTCGTGAACGTCCCCTTCACGCTCCGCTAGAGTCGGCCACGCGGTGGCAGCACCAGCCCGATGAGCGCGACCGAGACGTCGACCCACCTCCGCGAGAACCCGTTTTCGCTCGTGCGTGCCCAGCTCGCTCGCATCGGCGAGACGTTCGGCGTCGACCCGAACTTGATCCGGATCATGCAGAGCTGCAAGAAGTCCGTCGAGGTCTCGGTGCCGGTGTCGATGGACGACGGCTCGGTCCGTGTCTTCGAGGGCTTCCGCGTCGTGCACAACGTCACGCGGGGGCCGGCGAAAGGCGGCATCCGCTACCACCCGAACGTCACGCACGACGAGATCAAGGCCCTGGCGATGGGGATGACCTGGAAGTGCGCGCTCATGGGCCTCCCGTTCGGCGGCGCCAAGGGCGGCGTCGTCTGCGACCCGAAGGTGCTCACCTCCGACGAGCTCGAGCGGCTGACGCGCCGCTACACGACGGAGATCATCAACGAGATCGGGCCGGAGAAGGACATCCCGGCACCCGACATCGGCACCGACGCGCAGGTGATGGCGTGGATCTTCGACACGTACTCGATGAACGTCGGCCACTCCGTGCTCGGCGTCGTGACCGGCAAGCCGCTCTCGCTCGGCGGCTCGGTCGGTCGGGACGGGGCGACTGCGCGCGGCGTTCTCTACTGCATCCGGACGGCACTCCAGAAGGATGGCCGCCGGTTCCCGGACACCCGTGTCGCGATCCAGGGGTTCGGCAACGTCGGTCGGAACCTTGCCCGCCTGCTCGCCGAGGAAGGTGCGCGGGTCGTGGCGCTCTCGGACTCGAACGGCGCGGTCGTCAACTCGTACGGGCTCGACGTGCCCGCGGCGATCGTCCACAAGGCCGAGCACGGCGTGCTCGCCGGCTTGCCGGGCTCCGACGAGGCAACGAACGAGGAGCTGCTCGAGTTCGAGTGCGACGTCCTCGTGCCGGCCGCGCTCGAGCAGGCGATCTCCGTCGACAACGCCGCCCGCGTGCGTGCGCACATGGTGTGCGAGGCGGCGAACAGCCCGACGACGCCGGGTGCCGACGAGGTCCTCGAGGACCGGGGCGTGCTCGTCCTGCCCGACGTCCTGGCCAACGCCGGAGGCGTCGTCGTCTCGTACTTCGAGTGGGTCCAGGGGCTCCAGGAGTACTTCTGGAAGGAGTACGAGGTCAACGCGAAGCTCAACGACATCGTCGTGAGGGCGTTCGAGGAGACGTGGTCGGCGCGGGAGCGGCTCGGCACGAGCATGCGCACTGCCGCCTATGGCCTGGCGGTGCTGCGCGTGGCCGAGGCGACGACGACGCGCGGGCTCTACCCCTAGTAGCAACGTGGACGTTCGCGTGTTCGTCGCGGACGGCTGTCACCTCTGCGACGTCGCGGTCGCGGTCGTGCGGGACGTCTGCGGCGAGGGCTTCGGGGTCGTCGACATCACCGACGTCCCCGAGCTCGAGCGCCGGTACCGCGCCGTGATACCGCTCGTCGAGATCGACGGCGTCGAGCGCTTTCGCTACGAGGTAGACGAGCAGGCGCTCCGAGCAGCAGTGTCTGGCATCTCGGCGTAGCCGATGTGACGGTTCTCCGCCTGCTTCCGCGGCGCCCGTCGGCACAATGCGCCGCGTCGTGACGAATCCGCAGGAAGGACGCTGGTGGCGGAACGGTTGACGGTGGGTGTTGCCGCCCGCCTCAGTCGGTACCTCCAGGTGCTGACGCAGGCGAGGAAGATGGGCAAGGACCGGATCTCCTCGCAGGAGATTGCGGAGTACACGAACATCAACGCGACGCAGATCCGTCGCGACCTCTCGATGTTCGGCAAGTTCGGCAAGCGCGGAGTCGGCTACTCGGTCGACTCGCTGCTCTCGGAGATCCGCAAGATCCTGCGCACGCAGGGCCAGCACAACATCGCCCTGATCGGGGCGGGCCGGCTCGGCGGCGCGATCGCGTCCTCGCCGATCTTCGCCGAGCACGGGATCACGATCTCGGCCGTGTTCGACGTCGATCCGAAGAAGATTGGCTCCTCCCTCGGCGGCGTGCCCGTCAGCCCGCTCGAAGCGCTCGACGAGATCGTCCACGACCGGAGCATCGTCGTGGGAGTGCTCGCCGTCCCGGCCGAGTCCGCCCAGGACGCGGCCGACCGCCTCGTCGGCGCCGGCGTGAAGATCGTCTTCAACTACTCGCCGGCCCTGATCGACACGCCGTCCGACGTCCAGGTGCACACCTCGAACCCCGCCGTCGAGCTCCTCTACGCGCTGTACTTCCACCTCACCTGACGGTCGACCCGGGGCAGGATGTCGCCAGTCCGGATCCTGCTGTGGCACGGATACCTGCTCGGCGGGACGGGCTCGAACGTCTACACCCGCCAGCTCGCCCGCGAGTGGAGCCTCGCAGGGCACGACGTGACGGTGCTCAGCCAGGAGCCGCGGCCCGAGGCCTACGACCTCGGCCACGCGGCCGTGGTTCGCCCGGACGTCCACGGATTCCTCCCGGTCTTCGTCCTCGACCGCTACGAGGGCTACGAGGTCCGTCGCGTCCAGGACTGCGCGCGCGAGGAGCTCGACGCGTGGGTCTATGCGAACGCCGCTGCGATCCGTGCGCTGCTCCCGGCCGACCTCGTCTTCGCGAACCACGTGCTGCTCGGCGGCCCCGTCGGCGCCGCGACGGGGGCGCGCTATGCCGTCAAGGCGCACGGCTCGGAGCTCGAGTACTCGATGAGGGGTAACCCGGAGCTCGAGCGCTGGGGCCGCGAGTCGCTCGAGCGCGCGGCCGCGACGTTCGTCGGCTCTGCGCACATCCGCACGGTGCTCGAAGAGGTCTGCGGCAGGGTCGAGCGAGTCCACGAGGTGCCGCCGGGCGTCGACGTCGAGCTGTGGAAGCCCGAGGAGCGCGGCGCCGCGCTGCAGGCAGTCGTGCGCGAGGCGCGCCTCGACGCTCCCAATCCCGGCAACGGGGACGAACGGCAGCCGGACGAGGGAAACGCAGCGCGACTCGAGGCGTTCCTGACGGCGGACGGGCCGACCGTGGTCTTCTTCGGCAAGCTCATCGAGCAGAAGGGCGTCGACGTCCTTCTCGACGCGTTCGCGGGGCTCGACGCGAGGCTCGTCGTGGTCGGCTTCGGCCCGGAGCGCGAGCGCCTCGAGAGACGCGCACGCGCCGAGGGCGTCCGCTGCCTGTTCACGGGGCCGCTCGAGCACCGGCACCTTCGCCATCTGCTCGCGCTGGCGGACGCCTGCGTCGTGCCGTCGGTCTTCCCCGAGGCATTCGGGATGGTCGCCGCCGAGGCCGCGGCCGCAGGCTGCCCACCGGTCGTCGCGCGGCATTCCGGGCTCGCCGAGGTCGCCGCCGGGCTCGAGGGGGCCCTGCCGCCGGACCTTGCACGCCTCGTCTCGTTCCCGAACGGGGACGCGGCGGCTCTCCACGACCGGCTCGCGGCGCTTTGTGCGCTCGGCCCGGACGACCGCGCCCTGCTCCGGGCCACCGTTCGCCACGTGGTGGAGGAGCGCTGGAGCTGGGCGAGCGTTGCCGAGCAGCTCCTCGCGGCGTCCCGCTGAGGCGAGCGCCCGCTATCGAATGGGAAGCGTGAGCGTCTAGCCTTCGCGGGACATGCACCCGTCCGATCACGTCCCGCCCGAGCGGCTGCTCGCCGAGGCCCGCGAGCGGTTCGAGGAGGCCGAGGACTTCACCGTCTCCGTCGAGGAGGAGTTCGCGCTGCTCGACCGCGAGACGCTCGACCTCGTCAACCGGTTCGAGGACGTCCACGCTGCAGCGCAGGACACATCGCTCCAGCCGAACCTCGTCGGCGAGCTGATCGCGTCGGAGGTCGAGGTGAAGACAGGCAAGCAGGCGTCGTTTGCCGACGTCCCCGCCGCGCTTGCCGAGCGGAGGGCGCAGCTCGGCACGCTCGTCGATTCTCTCGGCCTCCTGATCGGCGCAACGGGCACGCACCCGTGGTCGAGCTGGCGCGACCAGCGGATCATCGACACTCCCCACTACCGCCGGAACGACGAGATCCTCAGGTACGTCGTCTGGCGCAACAACACGTTCGGCGTGCACACGCACGTCGCGATCCGCGGGGCCGACCGCGCGGTCCGCGTCACCACCGCGCTGCGGAACTGGCTCCCGGAGCTGCTCGCGGTGTCGGCGAGCTCTCCGTTCCACGAGGGCGTCGACACGGGGCTCCACTCGGCGAGAACGCAGGTGTTCACGCGGTTCTTTCCGCGTTGCGGCGTCCCCGACGCGCTCCACTCCTGGGAGGAGCACGCGGCGTACGTCCGCTTCCTGTACGAGACCCGCTCGATCGACGAGGCGACGCAGCTGTGGTGGAGCGTTCGGCCCCACATGGACTTCCCGACCGTCGAGATCCGGATCTGCGACGCGCAGCCCACCCTCGAGGAGGCGCAGTCGCTCGTCGCGCTGATGGTCTCCCTCACCGCCCGCTGCGCGCGCGCGATCGACGAGGGCGAGCCGTTGCCCGAGCAGCCGCGCCGCCTGATCGAGGAGAACCTCTGGCGCGCGATCCGGTACGGGCTCTCGGGCGAGCTGATCGACCTCGAGCGCGGCGACGTGCTGCCCGCGCGGGCGCGCGTCGAGCGCCTCGTCGAGTGGGTGCTGCCCGTCGCGGACGAGATCGGCGCGACGCCGTGGCTGCGACTGCCCGAGCGGAACGCCGCCGAGCGCCAGATCGCGCAGCGCGCGGCCGGCGCGACGCTGGAGGAGATCTACGCGGGTCAGGTCGGCGCCGTCGCCCCCGTGCGGTGAACCGGGGCACGACCCCGGCGCCTTCTGCATAATCCCCCGCGCTGACGCCAGATCGGCGTCTCTTTGTGTGGGCGCTCACCCGGAGGATTGATGGACTTCTTCGTTGACCATGCCGTGCTGTTCGCGCTCGTCTGCGCCGCAGTCGCGATCCTGTACGGCCTCTACCTGACCTGGTGGCTGCTCAAGCAGCCGGCGGGCAACGAGCGGATGCGGGAGATCTCCCGCGCGGTGCAGGAGGGCGCAGCCGCGTACCTCCGCAAGCAGTACACGACGATCGCGGCCGTCGCCGTCGTGCCGTTCCTGCTGATCGGGTTCTACAACGACCTGGGCTGGGGGACGGCGATCGGCTTCCTGTTCGGCGCGACGCTGTCCGCCGCGGCCGGCTTCATCGGGATGAACGTGGCGGTGCGCTCGAACGTGCGCACAGCGGAGGCCGCCCGCGAGGGGGTCGCACCCGCGTTCCGGGTCGCGTTCCGCGCCGGCTCGGTCACCGGCCTGCTCGTGGTCGGCCTGGGGCTCCTCGGTGTGGCCGGGTACTACTGGATCCTCACCGGGTGGATCGGGAACAGCCCCGACTCGGCTGTGGACGATCTCATCGGGCTCGCCTTCGGCGGCTCGCTGATCTCCGTCTTCGCGCGGCTCGGCGGCGGCATCTTCACGAAGGCCGCCGACGTCGGCGCCGACCTCGTCGGGAAGATCGAGGCCGGCATCCCAGAGGACGACCCGCGCAACCCCGCGGTGATCGCGGACAACGTCGGCGACAACGTCGGCGACTGCGCGGGAATGGCCGCCGACCTGTTCGAGACGTACGCCGTGACCGCGGTCGCCGTGATGCTGCTCGGCACGGCGTTCCCGTCGGGCCAGCTCTGGCTCTATCCGCTCGCGCTGGGAGGTATCTCGGCGCTCTCCTCGGTGATCGGCACGTTCTTCGCCTGGATCGGCCGCGGCGAGAACGCGATCATCAACGCGCTCTACAAGAGCATCATCGTCGCGTCCGTCCTCTCGGCGCTCGGGTTCATCCCGGTTACGACCGCATTCGACGGCGATCGTTTCTCGTTCTGGCAGCTGTACGTGCCGGCGCTGATCGGCCTCGGGGTGACGTTCCTCCTCGTGGCGATCACCGAGTACTACACGGGCTCGCGCTGGCATCCCGTGAAGAAGATCGCCGAGGCCTCGCAGACGGGCCACGCGACGAACATCATCGCCGGGCTCGCGTACGGGATGCAGGCAACGGCGGCGCCCGTGCTCGTGATCGCCGCGGGGATCGTCGGCGCGTACTACGCCGCCGACCAGTCGATCTTCGGGATCGGCGTCGCCGTGATGGCGCAGCTCTCGATGACCGGCCTGATCGTCGCGCTCGACGCGTACGGGCCCGTCACCGACAACGCGGGCGGCATCGCCGAGATGGCGGACATGCCCGAGTCGGTGCGCGGCGTGACCGATCCGCTCGACGCGGTCGGGAACACGACCAAGGCCGTGACGAAGGGCTACGCGATCGGCTCGGCGGGTCTCGCCGCGCTGATCCTCTTCGACGAGTACGTCCGCCGGCTCGCCGACGAGGGCCTCGGGGTGAGCTTCGACCTCGAGAACCCCTGGGTGATCGCCGGGCTCTTCGTCGGCGGCCTGATGCCGTTCCTCTTCGCGTCGATGGCGATGACCGCCGTCGGCCGGGTGGGAGGCGAGGTGGTCGAGGAGGTGCGTCGCCAGTTCCGCGAGGACCCGGGGATCATGGAGGGCACCTCGCGGCCGGACTACGCGACCTCGATCTCGATCGTCACGGGCTCCGCGATCCGGAGCATGCTCGCGCCCGCGCTCGTTCCCATCCTGTTCCCGATCATCGTCGGGATCATCAAGCCCGAGATGCTCGGGGGGCTGCTGATCGGGACGATCGTCACGGGTCTCTTCCTCGCGATCGCGATGACCTCGGGCGGTGGCGCCTGGGACAACGCGAAGAAGCTGATCGAGGACGGCGCCTACGGCGGCAAGGGCTCGGACGCCCACGCCGCAGCCGTCACGGGCGACACGGTCGGCGATCCCTACAAGGACACGGCCGGCCCGGCGATCAACCCGATGATCAAGATCGCCAACATCGTCGCCATCCTGATCATCCCGCTCATCGCGTCCATTCACGGGTAAGCGGCCGGCGGATGCGCTCTGGCACTTTCGGGCCGGCTGAGCCGGCCCGAAAGTGCCAGGGAACCGCGGCCGCCGCCGTCTCTAAGCTCTGCCGGTGCCCGGGACGAGACGGCGCCGTGAGGTGCGTATGGAGCGGGTGCTCGGGACGCCCGCGCTGTTCGCGACGGCGTACGGGAACGTCGGCTCGTCGATCTACTACGCGCTCGGCGTCACAGCCTCGTTCGCGCTCGGGCTGACGCCGCTCGTCTTCGCGATCGCTGGCGTGATCTTCGCCGCGACCGCCGCGAGCTACGCGGAGAGCACCGTACGCTACCCCGAGGCCGGCGGGTCGTCGAGCTTCGCCCGCCACGCGTACGACGAGCTCGTCTCGTTCGGCGCGGCGTGGTCGCAGACGCTCGTCTACGTCGTCACGATCGCGACGTCCGCGTTCTTCGTCCCGCACTACCTCTCGATCTTCTGGGAGCCGCTGCGCACGAACCCGTGGGACATCGTCGGCGGCGCCGTCGTGATCGTCGCGCTCGTCGCGCTCAACATCGTCGGCGTGCAGGAGGCGGCGCGGCTCTCGGTGGTCCTCGCCGTCATCGACTTCGCGACGCAGGTGCTGCTCGTGCTGATGGGGGTCGTGCTCGTCTTCAGCCCGCAGGTGCTCGTCGACAACATCCACTGGGGCATCGCGCCGACCTGGTCGAACTTCGCGGTCGCGATCCCGATCGCGATGCTCGCGTACACGGGAATCGAGACGGTCTCGAACCTCGCGGAGGAGGCCCGCGAGCCTGCGCGCACGATCCCGGGTGCGATCAAGCTCGTCGCGATCGCGGTGTTCGCGATCTACCTGACGCTCCCGCTCGTCGCCCTCTCCGCGATGCCCGTCCAGCGGATCGACGGTCAGCTGACGACGCTGCTCGGGCTGCCGCCGGAGCAGGGCGGGTACGCGAACGACCCGGTCCTCGGGATCGTCGACAACCTCGGTCTCCACGGGGCATTCCTCAACGGGATGCAGGTCTACGTCGGGCTTCTGGCGGCGACGATCCTCGTGATCGCGACGAACGCGGGTGTGATCGGCGCCTCGCGGATCACGTATTCGATGTCGAGCTACCGGCAGATGCCGGAGATCTTCCGGAGGCTCCACCCGCGGTTCAAGACGCCCTGGATCACGCTGCTCGTGTTCGCCTGCATCGCGCCGATCATCGTGCTCCTGCCCGGCGACGTGACGTTCGTGGGAACGCTCTACGCGCTCGGCGCCACGCTCTCGTTCACCGTCGCGCACGCGTCGACCATCGCGCTCCGCGTGCGGCGCCGGGACGCCGAGCTTCTCTACAAGTCGCGTCCGAATCTCCGCATCGGGAGCGTCGACTGGCCGCTGTTCGCGATCTTCGGCGGTATCGCGACGGGGATCTCGTTCGCGGTGATCGTCGTGCAGAACCAGGCGACGCGGTACGTCGGGCTCGGGTGGTTGCTCGCGGGGTTCGTCGGCTACCTCGTCTACCGCCGCTACGTGCTGCACGTCCCGGCGCGCCAGACCGTCAAGGCGCCGCCGGCCTTCGGCGCCGCCCTCGCGCTCGAGTACCGGCGCATCGTCGTCCCGATCGTGCCCGGCCGCCCCTCGGACGACGCGCTCGACCTGGCGTGTCGCCTCGCCGCGGAGCGCGGCGCCCGGATCATCGCCTTGACCGTCATCGAGGTGCCGCTGGAGCTCCCGCTCGACGCCCCCATGCCGCACGAGGAGCGGGTCGCGAACGACGAGCTCGACGAGGCGGTCGCGATCGGGGACACGTACGGCGTGCGCGTGCTGGGACGCCTCGTCCGCGGGCGGAACGCCTCGGCCGAGATCGTGCGGGTTGCGGAGCGGCGCGGCGCGGAGCTCATCGTGCTCGGCTCGCCGCGCAAGAGCCTCGTCGACCGCCGCCGAGGCGTGTTCGGCACGACCGTCGACCGCGTGCTCCGCCGGGCGCCCTGCCGGGTCATGATCGCGGCGGCGACGAACGGGGGCCGGGCATGAGCTGGTACAGCGGGTCGATCGTGGTGTTCTCGGCGATCTTCGTCGTGATCGGGATCGCGCTGCTCGTCGTGACCGCGGTGAACGGCGGTGGGGTAGTCGGCTTCGTGCTCGGCGGGCTGTTCGTCGCGCTCGGCGTCGCCCGCTTCCAGCTCGAGAGAAAGCGGCACGAGCGGTGAGGGGCCGCTAGGTGGCGCGGAAGATCCGCGGCTTCGAGCGCGCGCTGGACGCGCCGGCGGTCTTCGCCATCGCCTACGGCGAGATCGGCGCCTCCATCTACGTCGCCCTCGGCATCGTCGCGAGCGCCGCGCTCGGCCTCACGCCCGTCGTCCTCGCCCTCACCGGCCTGCTCTTCCTCGTCGTCGCGCTCTCGTACGCCGAGGGCACCGCCTCGATGCCCGAAACCGGCGGGGCGGAGACCTTCACGCGTCGCGCGTTCAACGACCTCATCGGGTTCGTCACGGGCTGGGCGCTCTTTCTCGACTACCTGATCGTGATCGCGCTCTCCGCGCTGTTCGTGCCGCACTACATCGGCTCGGGGCTCGAGATCGAGACGCTCCGCCATGCGCCGTGGGACAACGTCACGGCCGTCCTCGTGATCGCGGGCGTCGCCACCGTGCGCCTCCTCCGACGCAGCCGGCTGCACACGCCTGCGCTGGTCGTCGCGCTGCTCGACCTGGTCGTGCAGTCGCTGATCGTGATCCTCGGGCTCGCGCTCG
>Ga0207661_10001392_pt1 | contig 16248 bp, 15 predicted proteins | sample KBSC713LmetaG_FD_184337 | JGI IMG/M metagenome (GOLD analysis project Ga0207661, IMG submission 184337) | Corn rhizosphere microbial communities from Kellogg Biological Station, Michigan, USA - KBS C7.1-3L metaG (SPAdes) (version 2) | ecosystem: Host-associated > Plants > Roots > Rhizosphere ...
AAAGGATTATCCCAAAACTGGATAATGAGATTCGTCTGAGCTATCAGACCCTCGTAGAGGTAGAGGGAGGCGGATTTGGCTAGTTCTCATTGTGGAAGCTGTGGAGCCGACGCGTTCAGAAACGCAACTTGCTGTGCTGAGTGCGGGGTTCGAAGACCAGCGAAGGTCATTTCAGATTTTTTACCGAGCGAGGCGAGACAGCCGCCATCCCACACCAGCGTACTCAGGCTCTTATTCCTGTCGACCCTCTTGTTGTTCCTGCCGTCCCATGGCAGGAGTGCACCTTCGAGCGGTTCCGGCCAGACCGCGGGCCAGGATCAATATGTTTCCTTACCAGAGCAAGAAATTAGGTTTTGTGAGATCACTTCCAGTGCTGCTGCGGAATAATTCGATCTTGCTCGCAAGGCGAAGGCAGCGCGGGACAATAAGAACGGCATTTTGGAAAACGAAGCGCAGAAGGCAATGACGGCGACAGCAAACGAGCGAAGTATTGATGTCTCAAATCTACTGCAGCAAACCGGCCTTTCGTTCGAGAGTTGGGTGGTGGACCTGCTAGAGATTGAAGCGCCCAAACGAGATCAAAATCACTTTCTCGGTTAGTCCATCATGCTCTAAGGACACTATCATTCATATCTCGGCTCCGGCTAAGGGACCACACATTGCGACCCTATCGACGAAGCAGAAGGGGGACACGTTAATCGTATCGGGAAGGTTTGATGAACGGGAGGGCGGAAACAGAAATCAGAAGCCTGTGCGGCTCGAAGGAAGCATTACCGAACGTGGCTCGATGGAGGAGCCTGAATACCACGCAACGCTTCGATGAGGGGCTAGTACCCCTCGATGTTTCCGAGTGCGATGGCGATTCCATAGCAGAACGTATCCAAAAGGTCGTCCTCTCTGTCACTGTCTTTGTCGCCGATCCGAAAGCTTTCGATTTGTTCGACGAGGTGATTTCTGGACTTCCGTTTGTAGATCGAGGTTTTGTTGAAGGCGTGATCTGTGTACTTCACAAGGCGACGGTGCACGTACCCAGATACTGAAAATGCGCGTTCGTCCTTGCCTAATGCCGTCAGTTTTGACTCGATCGGATGTGCATTCAGTCCCCGTCGGAGCGATTGTTGCAGCAAGATGATCCCTGAGTTCTTGTCTTCGATCCAAGCGCCCAATGATCCCGATCGCGCGTGGCACAACCTGGATAGCTCCTCAAGCCGTCTAAAGACACTCGGCAACCAATTTTCTAGAGTAGCTCCCTCAATCTGAGCGATATCCCAGTCGAGGATCAGAAGTGGGAAGTCGCCGTGCCCATTGATAGCAAAGTAAGTTACAGCGGTCGCATCATTATCGGTGCCGGTTTTTGAGGCGGTATCAATGACGGCAAAGACGCCGTCGCAGGTCGCGGGGTAGGGGACCGGTCGATTGTTGTCGAGCAGCTTTTCGCGGCTGAAGAAGGCGACGCCGGACCAGTCGACGAATTCGGCCAAATGCTCCTGCGCGTAGACCAAGGGATCATTGTTCTTGACCAGGTCTTCCTGAAGCCGTCTTCGGCGTTCGAGCCAAGTCGCTTCATCTTCATTCGCTAGCCGCTTCGGGAGCAGCGGATTGTCCATGGTTGTTGCATGGTACTCGCGGAACCCGTACTGAGGATCGGTACAGATGTTGTAGAAGAAGTTGTTCGGGTTTTTGCCAGCCGAATTTGAGCAAACGAGGACCTCTCCGCCGTAGTCGTAAAGGGTGGGTTTGATCGACTTTTCGAAGATGCTCATCATGGAGCCTTCGACCTTGTTGTCGCCGTCCTTTGCAAAGGCGGCTTCGTCGATGACGATACGACGATAGCGTCGACCGCGGCCGGCGATGGGGTTTTCCAGAGTCCAGAAGTCAAGGCGGCCACCCGTTCTGACCCGCATGACGGCGGCTTGCTTTGAAGTCCTATCGAGGATTGGACGTAGGTCGACTGCGAGCTCGGAATAGACTTCGGCCCACGTCCGGTGTTGAGGTGAGAACCACGCGCACTCCCAACCTCGAACGAGCCCCTCGCAAATCCAGATTTTGGCGAAATCTGTCTTGCCAAAGCGTCTACCGCAACGGAGGGCTTTGAATCGGTGCTCGTGGAGTGCCCAGAATGCATTCACTTGTCCCGAGTGAAGGGTTCCAAGCGACAACCGAGTTGTCGAAGATCGGTGTCGCTGCGATAGCGAGCTCATCAATACGCGTCCACAAACGCAATGTTACTCAGACGTATTCGGTTCTGCGTCAGGCGGGTTTTGCTGCCACCAAGCCGGAGAACTTAAAGTGCTGCCGGCGGTAACCTCCTGCGTCTTTTGCTCCGCCGTCTGTTTGGGGTAGTCCGGAAGCCAGCCGCTGATTTCAAAGGTCTCGATCCCGAGGTCGCCGTGGCCTTGTGCTCCAGCGCGAATCTTCAAAATATGGTCCGCGGCCGCGATATCTCCCTTGACCGCTTTCTCGACCATCATCTTCAGTCCGAGTTCAGTCCGGGTGGTCGTTTTAACGCGTCCGTTGTTGCGATATTGTATGGGCGCATTAAGGGTGTTTTTGATCACGTCCGCCGCGACAACCGGGGTTCGCTTCGGTCGCCCTTTGGGGTTACCGGACGCGCCGGGCTTAAATCGGAACTGCTTGGGCGGCCTTCCATAGCCAATCGAATCGTCAGCCATTGTCACGCTTCGGAGTGCCATGCGATACGGCGCTGCTATAGTCGTTATCGACGAAAATGACCTGGAGCTGCCTTTCAGAGTGCTGGTTGGCGAACTCTCGATATTTCAACAGAACGCGCGAGGCGCGCGCATTACCGGCGATTTCCTTTAGCTGAAGTTGCGAAACGATCGCTTCCAGCGCGGGGACGTGTTTCGTCTCGCCATTTAGCGACAGTTTGACGGGCGCTAACAGTAGGCGATCGACGATCTCTGCGATGCTTTCTTGTTGTTGCCGAGGCCGTTTCCGTGGATTGCCACTTTGCCCCTGTTTCCATCGTGTCTGGAGGGGAGGGCGGCCGTACCCGACCTTGTATTCGTTGGAGGCGTCTGTCACGCGTTAGTCCTCCGCTTCGCCTTGATGAATTCAAACGTCTCCCCGAACGGAGTGAGCGCCTTGTGTCCCGTCATCCGCTGCCAACGCTCGATCGCGGTGTCTACATAGAGCGGATCGAGTTCAATCCCGTGGCACCTCCGACCTGCGCGTTCGGCGGCTAACAGAGTTGTTCCGCTTCCGATAAACGGGTCGAGAACGATGTCATTACGTTTTGTGCAGTCTAAAATCGCATCAGAGACCATCAGCACAGGCTTGACGGTCGGATGTAGATCAATACTGCGCTGAGCCCCTCTTCGCGCGAAGGAATTCGACCCTGCGTAGTTCCAAACGTTGGTTCGATTGCGCCCGAACCTACCCAACTGAACATTGTTCTGATGTGGCTCCGGGCCGTTCCTAAAGACAAAGACAAACTCGTGGCGAGACCGATAGAGGGAGCCCATGCCACCGTTGTTTTTGACCCAGACACAGAGATTCAGGAGGTCGCAGCCACAGGCCCGGCCGGCGGTAAGCGTTTCCGTCATGTGGCGCCAATCCATGCAGGCGTAGATCAGGGAGCCGGGCGTGGTGTGCCGGCAAATGCCTGTCATTGCCGACGTCAGAAACGCCGTAAATTCGGCTTCGGACATTTCACCGGTCGCCATCGGGAATTCGCGATGCTGGACCTTACCCTTGCCGCTGACGTGTCCGTCGATTTTCACATTATAGGGCGGGTCCGTGAATGCCGCAGCGGCCTTTGCACCGTTCAACAGATGTGTAAGCACCGTGTGGTCGAGGGCATCGCCGCAGAAGAGGCGATGATCGCCGAGATGCCAGAGGTCACCTAATACGGACACCGGCTGGCCCGTGGCTAGTTGGAAACTGTCAGCCCGATCGATTGCTGCGGTGTCCTCGAGCGACTGAATCCGGAAATCGATTTCGGGAGCTTCAAAACCGATCGCTTCGATTTCGAAGTCGAGCGCCATTTCAGACATTTCTTTGAGCTGAATGGCGAGCTTTGTATCGTCCCAGCTCGACATGTCCGTCAGCCTGTTATCGGCTAACATATACGCCTTGGCCTGCTCCTCAGTCAGATGGTCCAAGAAGATTACCGACACCTGAGTCATGCCGAGCGTCTGTGCCGCCAACACCCGCCCGTGGCCGGCAAGGATATTTCCGTTCCTGTCGGCAAGCACTGGCGCGTTGAAGTGGAACGTTTCGATACTCCTGGCGAGCCCTCTAATCTGCGCGGGAGTGTGCTTGCGCGCGTTGTTCGGGGAAGGATGTAATTCGGACAGGTTCACAATCTTGAACCCGTTGCCCGAATTGAGAAAGCGGTCCGCAGAAGACTTGGGTTCGTCCATTTGGTTTCACCTTCAGATCTCAGCCGAACGTCGGCAGAGGTCGAGGCGAAACCTAAGGGCCTTGCTTGTTACGTTGAAGCGCGCCTTTTGCGCAATCTTTGGGACGTTAAGGCGGATCGTGAAGCTCGAGGGGATGCCTTGGTTGCCAAGGCCGCGCCAGTCAATGTGGCCGCTGTTCCATCCAGACGCTTTCCAAACAGCCTTTCCATTTTGTCGCTGATTAGGATTTGTACGGCTCGCACAACCGGGTCACCCCGATGCTTGTCAACGACGAGTAGATCGTCGGGTCGGCGCATTACGGTTGTGAAGCGCTCGAGACGGTCGGCAACTCTTGTAAGTCTCTCCAGGTCTTCGAGCGCTTCGGCTGCGGATGGTGATCCATCAATAGCCAATGCACCCAGTACAGCAGGTCGTTTGAAATCCTGGGCAATTTGACGAAACCATGCAGCCTCACCCTTCCAAAATTGCTTCTTTTCCGACACTTCTTCGAAAGTTGTGACGGCGACGCGATCTGTCGCGGCACACACAACCAGCTCAAGCAGTTCAACGATGGCTTCAAGTTGGGCTTCATCAGCGGAATGACGGGGCTGGCGGCTCTGTGCAGCGTGATAATAAGAGCCTGTTTTCCGATCGAACCGGAGGAGCTCTCGGAACACGTGCTCCATCTGAGGGTCTTGCATTAGCCGATCAAGGACGATGCGTCGGGCGCCAGAAAAGGCGGGGTCGACGTACATTCTTTGGAGGTGCGGCCTTATGGAGCCGGGTATCCAGCGTTGAAAAATCATGACTGAGACCGAGATTATTCCAGCGGCCGATGCCGATCAAAATCTGGGGGCAATTCTGTGGCGGATTGGGATACGACTGTCGCGGCGTAGCTGAGAATCCACAGAACAATCTCGGGGTAACAAGGCCTTAGGGTAACAAGCGCCGGCCCACGCTGGTTTCGCGGAATGAGCGGTTATGGAATGTTGGGATGCGGCTCATTAGAAACCATCAAGCTTTACCGAGCACCAGTTCTATAGTTCGGAGCCACGATCCCTGGATCGGGCCCAGCCTCATCCGCTTGGCTGTAGCCGGTACCTGCCTCCCCAGACATCGAAGAGAAGCTGACGCGTAACGAAAGAGTGGGGACAGACTGAGGAGACTGGCACGACGATGCCGATAGCTGATCTCTCCTATACGATTGATGTCCGCTTTCAGCGTTAGAACGGACATGTGCAAGGTGCTCATTGTGGCCGAGCCGGAAGTAGCTGCCATCCATTCGCGAGCGTGAGGACGGCATGCGCGATCCGCATCCAATCAAGCTCATCGACGCCAATATGCTCGCTGTGACCGGCGGGTTGGAGCGCACCCAGGCCGAGTACGCATCCCTGCTCGCCGGCGCGGGGCTGCCACTGGAGCGCGTCATCTCGGCCAGCCAGCCGATCTCCCTTCTTGAGGCGGGCCCGGTCTAAGCTCGATTCAGCGGATGCCCGACGCTGGAATCCGCTTAATACCTCAAGTCTGGCGTTGGGCCCAAAAAGGATTAAAACTAGCCACATCGAAAGGCGCTGTTTCCGCAGAAATTCGGTTCCGTACTATCAGGCGCGGTACGAAGGCTGCGGAAAAAAATCCGTTTTCCGGACCCATTACGGGCCTACTTGGACAGATGTGCGGATTGTGGATGGCGTGGCACTCATGTCTTCGCATAGGACTCAAGATAACCGCACATCGAGCAGCGAAGCGTTGCGACCACCAGCGGCTTCCGACCAAACATGAAAGAAGCGCGGTACGTCGTCGGTGGCTCTCCCTCATACCAAACCTGCTGGCCGCGTGCGGGATTGGGTATGAAACCTAACTCCATAGCGCTTTGGCACCTGAGACAAGGCAATTGACTATCTGCCATAAGCTTCCTCTCTGCGATTTATTCCCAGCCCGCAAAATCGTCGTTCGACTCAGCGGGGGGTATCCCGCGAGGGGGCAGGGCAGGCGGGTACTTAGTCAGAGCCTCCTTTACAGCGATCTTAGCATCCAGCGAAGGGGTTCACACACTCCCCCAACCAATTCCTGCCTATAGTAGGTGGGGTCGGTGTGATATCGAACGGCTTCTTATCTACGGCAGGCCGTTGGAATGAGAGCGCCTTCGCCCCGGGAATCGGCTTGTTCATATTCGGTGAGTACGCCCTATCTGGCGGTTGGTTAGCTTGTTATTCGGCGTAGGTAGATTGAGCTGCTATGGGGTTAGACTGGGTGCTCGCCAGCGGCCGGAATTGAAGACAACAGGCCGAGCGCTGCTACTGCGGCTGCGAAATATACAAATCCGACGGCCAAGACTTGAATGAGGGCATCCGTGAAAAGACGCACATTCATCTTGCTGCTCGGCGGAGCAGCAGTGTCTCCGTTCGTGCTGTCGATAGCAGCGCGGTCGCAGACCGCGACACCTGTCATCGGCTTCCTCGATAGTGGATACGCCGATCGTATGGATGCCTACCTCGGCGGCTTTAATCGCGGCTTGAGGGAGGCCGGATATACCGAGGGGGAAAACGTCGTCATCGACTATCGATGGTCCGAGGGAGATGCGAACCGATTGAAAAGGTTCGCGGCCGAACTGGCGGCGCGACCGGTTGATGTCATCGTCGCTGCGCGCGGCCCCGCGCCTGGACTTGCGGCGAAGGCGGCAACCTCGACCGTCCCGGTGGTGTTTCAGACCGGCAGCGATCCCGTCGAGATCGGCCTCGTCGACAGCATGAACCGTCCGGGAGGCAACATCACCGGGGTGACGCGAATGTCCTCGGCTTTGATCGTAAAGCGGCTGAGCGTGATGCGGGAACTGGTGCCGCGAATGTCGATCGTTGCGCTGCTGGTTAATCCGAATAGTTCGCAGACGGCAGAGCAAGTGCGCGAGCTGCAGGAGCCGTCGCGCGAGCTCAGCTTGCAGATCCACCCCGTCAAGGCCAGCAAAGAAGATGAACTCGAAGCGGCGTTTGCGGAAGCCAAGAGTGCGGGAGCCCAAGCCCTGATTGTAGCCTCCGACAATCTGTTCATTGGCGCGCGCAACCGGGTGGTCGAGCACGCCGCTCGCCAGGCAATCCCGACCATCTATTTCGAGCCGGAGTCTGTTCGGGCAGGTGGATTAATGTGCTATTCGGCGAGTCTTACGGATTCGTTCCGGCAGGTTGGCGTCTACACCGGCCGTATCCTGAAGGGAGCGAAGCCGGCCGATCTCCCGGTCCTGCAGCCGGACAGGTTCGAACTCGTTCTCAACCTGAAAACCGCTAGGAATCTTGGAGTCACCGTGCCCTCGACCTTGCTCGCAACCGCCGACGAGGTGATCGAATGAGGCGCCGTGACTTGATAACTCTGCTTGGCAGGGCGGCGGTATCGTGCGCTTGTTTGCCATTGGCGGTGCGCGCACAATCGGATGGCCGAATCAGGCGGGTTGGCGTGCTGCTGCCGTACAACGAGCAGGACGCACGGTGGGCGTTCTTCACAGCATTCAAGGAGCGCCTTGCGCAACTTGGTTGGGTTGAGAACCGCACCATCCATATGGCGGTCCGTTTGACGAGCGGAATACCCGAGGAGATCGGCAAGGCGGCGGCCGAACTGGTCGCCACGTCGCCCGACATAATCTTCGGCAACACCAACGCGGTCACGGAGGCGCTGAAGAATGCGACGATGACGATCCCCATCGTGTTCGCGGGCGTCTCTGACCCAGTCGGTGGCGGCCTTGTCACGAGCCTGTCCCGTCCGGGCGCAAACATCACCGGCTTTCAGAGCGGCGAAAGCGAGATTGCGGGGAAATGGCTGCAGGTCCTCAAGGAAGCCGCACCCGGCATTCGCCGGGTAGCTTTCGTCTACCATCCGATCGAGCCGGTCAATGTCGCGTGGCTTCACGTTGCGGAAAACGTCGCTCCCTCTCTCGGTATCGCCCTGACAGCGGTCCCGGTGCGCAGCGCTGCTGAGATTGAGCACACGCTCACGGCCTTCGCCCAGGAGCCGAACAGCGGCTTCGTTGTAGCGCCGCATTCAGTTACCACGGGAGCCAGTCAGATTTTTATCGCTCTCGCTGCACGGCTGCGTCTGCCCGCGATCTATTATTTCCGAGTGTTCGCCGCACACGGAGGCCTCATTTCTTATGGTCCCGATATTGCGGAGCTGTACCGAGGCGGCGCGAGCTATGTCGACCGTATCCTACGCGGGGCCGTGCCTGCAGAGCTCCCCGTGCAACTGCCGACCAAATATCACCTGGTCGTCAACCTCAAAACGGCTAAGGCGCTCGGCCTCGATATATCGCCGACACTGCTTGCTCGCGCCGATGAGGTGATCGAATAAAGATGCAGTCTTTGCTGCGGTGCGTGAGTCCGGAATTGGCCCGAATGCGAAGTCTAAGCCTGCTCCTAAATTGTCGGCTCGAGGGGGTAGACCGGAAATATTAATCCGGCCCTGCCATCGGCGCTTTTGACCCGACTCGGACCATTGATGATGTCTGCTCGGAGTAGCGCGTCGTCAGGTCGATTGAAGGCGTGCCGACGGTCGGCCTCTAGACGCTAGGCTTAGGCATTCGGAGTGTGACGCGGCAACCCTGATCCAGATTTTCGTGGTTGATCGTGCCACCGAGTTGCTGCGATAGCAGGGATACAACCCGCGATCCGACGCCTTCCGGCTGCTGAGTTCGGATGCCGATGCCGTTGTCACTCACGGTGAGAACCACTTCGCCATCAGCGTGAAGCTCGATGTGGATGTGACCCGGCCGGCCGTCCGGGAAGGCATACTTGAGGCTGTTCGTAACCAGCTCATTGACGATGATTGCGATTGGGACGGCCTGCTCGCTGTGAATGTACAGCTCATCCGCCCGAGCCGTGATCGCTACGGGGCTCGTCCCGCTGATCGACGCGGAGAGATGCTGGCATATTTCCGTGAGGTACTGCTTGGCATCGACAACCTTCCGCTCAGCCCTGATCGTAAGGTGATCATAGACCTGCGCCATCACTTGGATGCGTGAGGCCATGTCGCCGAGCGCGTCCTCCGCGCTCACGTCAGCCCGCTTGGCCTGCAACCGCATCATCGCGGATATCATGGCTAAATTGTTCTTAGTGCGATGCGCTAACTCCATTAGAAGAACCGTTTTCGCTTTCTCAGCGGCAACCACCTTCTCCATCTCGTTACGAAATCCCTCGGCGAGTACGCCGATAACGATGCCCGTTGCAACGAAAAATCCAAGAGGTAGAAGATGCGCAGTCCATGGTGCAGCAGGCGCGGCGTACACCGCATATACCGTGGCGAGCGCCGTCCCAAAAAATGAGGTACCTCGATCGAATAGAATGCCGCATAAAAAAATCCCGGGAAGAAGGAAGAACAATCCGCCGAAGCCGCTCTGCGATTGCAGACCCATCTGCACAAGAATGAAGAACACCATGATGAGGGCGCTCGTCCCAAACCGGATATAGGCAGGCTGCGAACGAGCAGGCAGGAAATAGAGCAGGCGTTCCATCGAACAGAAACCGTCAGGCTGCGCCCTAAGTTCCCAAGCTCCCGGCCAATGTCCCTATCTGTGAGTGGCCTTGCTCCGGCGGTAGCCGGCTGCAGGGCACGCTAGAACAGGGAATTTCGTCAAAGATGGGCGAGACCTTCTTCGTCGGCTCCTGGCCCGTTGCGACGAAATCCAGCGTGCGTCTTCATGTCGGCTGTCAGGGGTAAACCCGACATGGCGAGGGCGGCGCTAAATCGACGCGAATGACCCATCTGCGACATGATGGTGCATGTGCGAGGCTAAGCAGCGGCGAAAAAAATGTTGCGTCCCCACGCCGCTCATGATGTGCTTGCACGGGAACCGTAACAGCAACGCAACGAGAGATGACGCTATGGGCAGTGGCTTTGTCGGAGCAAGAAGGATTCTGTGCGAGGGAGACGACATCGTCGGCGCCCTAAATGACGTCTTCGATAAACAGCCAGGAGACCCGAAATATGACGAAGCCATGAAGGCAATTGACGCCTTTACGCTTCCGATCAACACGGGCAATCCGAAGCACCTCCTCGGCGCCTATATGGCCGCTGGAGTTCAAGTTACTTCCTGGCCACACTGGGAAGACTATCTGGTTTCGCTGGCTGCTGGGGATGCGGACAATATTAAAAAAATCGCCCGAGCGCGCCGCGAAGGCTTGGCCGCGAGCAAGAAAATGAAGACAAAAAGACACCCTCCTGGAGGCGACCACACGGTCCACAAGACGAACAAACCAGACGGGTCAATCGAAATAGACTCTCCTTTCACACCTGACTCCCTCTGCCCTTGACTTGGGCCTCGCCCGTCCAGCTTTGTCCGGTTGGGAAAAGCCGGAAATGAATACCAGCTCAGCCGATGTCTGCTCTTGGCGTGCGCCGTGACAAGGCGGCGTTTTCCAGTGGGTGCAAGTCCCACCCGGCAACCGCTCCAGCCGGAAGCAACCGGAGCAGTCATGGAGGTAACGAAGTGGCTGAAGCCTCTGGTTAGCGTGTCACGATATACGGTGACAGCACGAGCATCTGCTCGAGGCTGTGCAGCAGCGCCTTGATGCAAATCCACAAGCCATGCGCCAGCGTCGAGAAACAGTCGAGCATCCGTTCGGCACGATGAAGGCCCGCATGGGAGCGACGCACTTCCTCACCAAAACGCTTCCGAAAGTGGCCGCCGAAATGGCTCTCTCCATCCTGGCCTACAATCTGACACGGGTCATAAATATCGTCGGGACCAAGCCGCTGATGAATGCGATCGCGGCCTGAGACCGAGCCGGTCATGGCTTCTGACTGACCGCCTTGGGAACGGTGTTTTTACACAACCAAGACCCTAAGCTGAAGTGAGATGGAGCGGTGACACTTGTCCGGGCCGGGCGCGCCCTCATCACGATCGGCGCAATAGGAGGTCTCGCCGGTGTAGACCGAGTGCTCCCCAGTTGCTCGAATTACCACCGGAAGTTCAGCACCTGCTTCGGGAGCAAGCCAACCGGATTCCCCGCCCGGCGCGCGCCTAGATCCGGCTCAAGAAAAACGTCTCCAGTTTGCCTTTGCCTCTCACGTCAATGCTGCCACGCGGTTCCAGCGCGAAGCGACTGACGAGGTGGCGGGCTGTATCCTGGGACACATGGATTCGATTGGGCAAAGAATAGGCCTCAAGCCGGCTGGCGACATTTACTGTATCGCCCCACACGTCATAGATGAAGCGGTGCGCGCCGATGATGCCGGCAACTACGGGACCGGAATGTATACCGATCCGGATTTGCAAAGACCAGCCGAAATGGCGGTTGACGCGGTCAAGCCGATCGATCATGCCAAGCGCCATCTCGGCGATCGCTGCGAACGGATCGGGGTTTGGATCGGGCAAGCCGGCGACGGCCATGTAAGCGTCACCGATAGTCTTGATCTTTTCGACACCGAGCTCGCGGGCAAGCTCGTCGAACTCGGAGAACAGTCGGTTCAAATACTCGACGATTGCTGCAGGCGTGATCCGCGCCGAATGCGCCGTGAAGCCCACCAGATCGGCGAACAGAACGCTCACGCCCTCGAAGCGATCGGCGATCATGGCTTCTCCGTGGTTCAGGCGGCCAATCACCTGTCTCGGCAGGATGGTCAACAACAGCCGCTCGAACTTGGCTGTCTCGTCCTCGATGCGGCGGAGATATCTCTGTTCGCGGTCGCGCCAACGCTTCTTGTGCAAGCAAGCATTGATCCGCGCGCGCAGCAGGACCGGATCGAGCGGTTTCGGCAGATAATCCTCGGCTCCGGCCTCGATGCAGCGGATGGCGCTCTCGGTCTCCGCCAAGGCCGTGACCATGATAACCGGAATGCGGCGCAGCCGCTCATCGGCCTTCATACGCAAGAGCACGTCAAACCCGTTGATATCAGGCATCATCAAATCGAGCAGTACGAGGTCGAACTCATCGTCGGCGAGCGCCTGCAGCGCCTGCTGACCACCGGCCACCGAAGTGACGCGATGACCCTCGCGGGTCAGTCGGCGCGACAGGAGATCGCGGTTGGCCTCGATATCATCCACGACGAGAATGGAGCCGGTTTCGGTGATAGCATACGGCTCATGCCGGATTGGTCCGAGGCTGCGCATCAAGTCGCTAACGATGACCGCGCCCGCCTGATCCGGGGCCAGGCTCGTCTCCTCGACATCGAACGAGAATCGCACGATGCGATCGAGGCGCAGCAGAAGGTCCGTGACTGCCGCCAGCAGCCGGTCTAGATCTGCACGCAGCGAGTCGCTTGAGAAATTAGCCACATCTTCGCGCAGCATCTCCCCATAGCCCTTGATCGCGTTGAGGGGCGTGCGCAGCTCGTGACGCAGCTCCTGCTCTTGCGTAGCAGCCGCTGAGCCGGGCGGGGTCTTGGCGCGATCGCTGTCCAGCAGCCGTTCGATCTTGCCGGCGAGATCCCGGGCAGCGCCGAGGATGCGGTTCATATCGGGGAGGATGTCCGGGTGCCCTTTCCGGGAGGCTTCCTCGTGCATGATCTCTGCATAGCCGAGCAAGGCATTGGCCGGAGACAGCAGTTCCTGGCGAAGGTGAGCAAGCCGAATGCGCCAGGCGCGCGCGGTGTCGGTGTCAGTGATGCTCATGGCCGATCCGGACTCGCGCGCTGGGGTACGAGCTCGTCGAGCGCGGCCAGCACGGCCTTGCCGCTGTATTCGCCCTTGTGCACCAAATGCTGTACCTGGCCGTTGAGGCGGGCGAGATCCTCGGCGGTCAGCGTCTTTGCGGTGACGACAATGACCGGGATGCGCCGCCAGCGGGATTCGGCGCGCACCCGCGCAATGAACTCGAACCCATCCATCTCGGGCATCATCAGATCGATCAGAATTGCGTCGGGTAGAGCCTCGTTCAAACGCTGCAGAGCAACCCGACCATTCTCTGCTTGCGTGACCGCGCAACCGACGTTCCGCAAGGCGTGCCCCATCAACTCACTGGTCGGAGCGTCATCCTCGACTATCAGCACGTGCCGTGGCGCACCCCTTGGGCAGCACTTTTCCAACGCACGGGCCAGTCTGTCGCGATTGATCGGCTTGATCAGGTAATCGGTGGCGCCGAGCGAGAAGCCAATGCTTTGGTTGTCGACGATCGTGACCATGACCACGGGAATTTCGGCGAGTGCCGGATCGTCCTTCATAGCGCTGAGCACGGCCCAGCCATCTACCTGCGGCATCAGAACGTCGAGCGTGACGACGTCGGGCTTCAGCGTGCGCGCAAGCTGCATCGCCTCCTCGCCATTGGCAGCCGTGCGAACGGCGTAACCGCCGCGCTGAAGGTGTCGGCGCAGCAGCTCCCGCGCGTTGGGATCATCGTCGACCACGAGAACGATTGGCGCATGCTCCGTGACCGACGGACCCTCTGGCCGCTTCGTTGCCACCGAGATAGCAGTGTCCGATGCGGCGCGTGTCACCGCCGGCAGACGAGCCACGAACGTCGTCCCCTTGCCGGCTTCGCTGGTCAGCGTCACATCGCCGCCCAGCAGCCGGCAGAAGCTCTTGGTGATGGCGAGGCCCAGCCCGGTGCCGCCATAGGTGCGGGTTGTCGATTCATCGGCCTGAGTGAAGGCTTCGAACACCTTGGCCTGCTGATCTTGCGTCATGCCAATACCAGTATCGCACACCTGGAACTCGATCCAGTCGACGGCCTTGTTCGTATCACGAAGCGCGGTCAGGGTGATCGTCCCGTTCCTTGTGAACTTGCAGGCATTGCTGAGAAGGTTAAACAGGACCTGTCGCACCTTGGTCAGATCGCTGTGGATAGTGCCGACCTCGTCGGCGCAGTTCACCACGAGAGCGTTGCCAGTCTTCTTGGCCAGCGGAGTGACGGTCGCCGCGACGCCATCGATCATGGGCCGCAACCCGAAGGTCTCGAGATAGAGCGTCATCTTGCCGGCCTCGATCTTGGAAAGATCGAGGATGTTGTCGATCAGGCCGAGCAGATGCTTGCCGGCATCCTGGATCTTGCGCAGGTCCGCCATCTCTGATTCGCGCCCGGTACTCTGGGCGTCCTCAAACAGGATCTCGCTGTAACCGATGATCGCGTTCAAGGGCGTGCGCAGCTCATGGCTCATGCTGGCGACAAAGTCGGACTTCGCGCGCGTCGCCTGGTCGCTCGCCCAGATCGCCTTGTGCAGCTCGCCTTCCATGCGCTTGCGGTCGCTGATGTCGGCGGCGCCGTTGATCATCGCCGGGCGCCCTTCGAACTGGATGCGCTGCGACGCTAAGAGCGCCCAGAATTCCTCGCCTCCAGCCCGCTTGAGCAGCATCTCCATGCCGTCCACATGGCCGTGCTGGGTGAGCGCGTTGATGAAACGCTCGCGATGGTGCGGGTCTGCGTAAAGAGTTTTGGCTTGCCGGCCCAAGACGGACGAGCTTTCGAGCTCGAACATTTCGCTGAAGCGTTGATTGGCATACCGGATGATCCCGTCATCGAAGGTGACGATTGCCACCGCCATTGGCGCGGCCTCGGCAATCACGCGCAGCCGCTGCTCGCTCTCCTGGATCGCCTGCTCCGCTTGCTTCACGTCGGTAATGTCGGTGTAGGTCGCGACCGTGCCGCCGTCGTCGGTCTTGCGCTCGTTGAGCTGGATCCAGCGCCCGTCCGAGCGGCGTTGCACATGCGCGCCCTTGGGATCGCGATGCCGGGCCAGACGTTCCGCGACCCAGGCCTCGACGTCTCCCTCCGCGTCTCGTATCTCGCCGCTCGCGGCCGCATTGCGGAGGATCGTTTCGAACGATACGCCCTCCTTGACGACATCGATGCTGCCGGTGCCGTGCATGTCCCGGTACCGCCGGTTGTATATCACCAGTTTGTCGTCGGCATCGTAGAGCGAGAAACCCTCAGAGATGCTCTCGAGCGCGTCGCTCAACCGAGTCTGGGCCTGCGTAGCCTTGTCGCGGGTCACCGACAGCTCGTTCGAGCTCAGCTCCTGCGAGCGCTCGAGCATCGCCCGATCATTATCGAAATCGGTGTATGCGGCATCGACGGCTGCTACGAAAGGCCGCAACGCAGCCGGTACTTCGCCCTCGACACCGAGGTGCTTTCTGAGTTGGCGTCGTAGCAGCCGGTGCATCTGTGCCCTGAGACGTTCAGTCCTCTGCGAAAGTTGTTATGGTCATGGTCTGATTGTGTAGGCGGCAGTCGCCGCCGTGCATGAAGGGGCAAAGCTCGCCGTACGAGTAGAACCCGGAAATCTTCGCATCCGTCCCGAAGACATTTCGGATTGCCTCGATTTCTTCTTCGGTGCGCTGCTTCATCACGAGCTTACGACCGACACAGCTCACCAGAATTGCAAGATCTGGTCGCTTGTCGCCCAGCCCGCTGAGGCTGGCCTTGGCGGCGGCTGTCGCGCCGTCGACCAGATCGTCAACATTGGTCTTCATCAACTGCGCCGTTCCGCCCTGAGGGACGTCGCCGGCGAACGTCATTGACTTGTTCTGCTCGTCCACGGACAGGACGGTCCGGACGACACCCTGGCCGCCCTTTGCCTCGGTAACCAGGATTGGAAAAAGCAAGGCAGAGCTCGGCAACTGGTCGGCGTGTGGGCCCAGGTACGATTTATAGAGATCGAGCGCTGACCGCCCATCCAACTCGTAGAGGATGTTGCCCTCCGCCCGAGTGATGGTGCGCAGCGGCCCGAACGGCTGCCAGCCCCCCATCGATGCGTAGCCAATGCGCAAGTCGTTGCCATACAGGCCGACCGCTGCGACGAGATGCGGGCCCCCGCCACCGTCGGCAATGACCCAAGTCTCGGCGAAGTTGGTTCCGTCTCCGGAAAGGCCGCCAGTGATCGACACGCCTTCCGAGACGCCGCCCGCGAGACCGCGCGCCAAGTCGGAGCCATTGACGTGCAAGCCGTCCGACAGCACGAACACATGACGCAA
>Ga0207661_10001398_pt1 | contig 16237 bp, 12 predicted proteins | sample KBSC713LmetaG_FD_184337 | JGI IMG/M metagenome (GOLD analysis project Ga0207661, IMG submission 184337) | Corn rhizosphere microbial communities from Kellogg Biological Station, Michigan, USA - KBS C7.1-3L metaG (SPAdes) (version 2) | ecosystem: Host-associated > Plants > Roots > Rhizosphere ...
CTCGACGAAGAAGCCGATCGACATCACCTTCACCCCGCTGGGCGACTCCAGCGGCAGGATCTTCCGCTCGCCATTGAGCTCCGGTTTGCGGTTGACCCCGAGCATGCGCGGGATCGAGTAGCCGTAGACGTCGCAGTCGAGCGCCCCGGCCGGGTGGCCTTCGGCGGTCAGCGCCGCGGCCAGGTTGGCGGTCATCGTCGACTTGCCGACGCCGCCCTTGCCGGAGGAGACGCAGATCACGTTCTTCACCTTCGCCAGCGCGCCCTGCGGCAGCTTGCCGCGGCCGAGCGTCTGCTGCAGCTGCCCTTTCTCCTCGTCGGAGAGAACGTCGAAGCCCACCGCGACCTCGGTCACGCCTTCCAGTTGGGAGACATTCTGGGCGACCGCCTGTTCGAAGTGGGAGCGGATCGGGCAGCCGGCGGTGGTCAGGGAGACCACGACCTCGACCCGGCCGCTGTCCTTGACCTCGATCGAGCGGACCATGCGCAGCTCGACGATCGAGCGCCGCAGCTCGGGGTCGATGACGGCGCGCAGCTTCTCGGTTATCTGGTCTTCGGTGGGGAGTGGCATCGGCTCGATTCTCGCAAAGGCGTTGGTTCGGCCGCGCCGAGGGGGGAGAGTTTTCCCCGCCCAGCCCTTGGACCTCCATACGCAATCGAGCAGAAGGAGGACCGATGTCAGGGACGAGACTTGCCGTGGGAAGGAGCATCGCGCTGGGGCTGCTGCTGGCCCTCAGCCTGCTGCTGTTCGCGGCCGCGAGGGCAGAGGCCGGGACCTACGCTGTCGCCCAGTGCGGCTGGTACGCCGGCACCGACGCGAGCTGGGCCGACACCACGGGCGGCGCGAAGTTCCGCCCCGACTCCTTCTGCGTCCCCTCCGGCGGCGACCCCTTCGCCGGCGTCCACATGAAGAGCATCACCCGCGACGGCCAGGGCACCGTCTCCGGCACCCGCTTCGGGCGCTGGCGCTGGAACGCGCCGGTGGGGACCGGGATCACCGCGATCCGGGCGACCTGGTGGCACGCACTCCATGACGGGCTCGAGCAGCGGATCGGCAGCATCGACGGCGCCGGCACCTTCACCCCGTTTCTCAGCAGCGGAGTGACCGAATCCACTCCCAGCGAGTTCAGCAAGATCTTTCCGGCGCCGGTGCCGGCGATCGAGGACCGCCTGCTCTGCGCCAAGGCCGAGAGCAAGTGGTGCTCCCTGGAACAGAGCTCCTGGTCGGGCCTCCGGGCGATCACGCTGACGATGCGGGACGACTCGGTTCCGGCGGTGGGGATCGGCGGCGACCTGATCTCCGGCGGCTGGCACCGCGGTGACAAGGCGGGAGTCCTCTGGAGCGCGGATGGTGGCTCCGGAGTCCGCTGGGGAGAATTGAAGATCGACGGCAACCGCGTCGGCTTGACCGAGTTCCCCTGTGCCAAGACCTTGATCGACGGCGAGTGGCGGGGGACGCAGATGAGCCCGTGCCAGCCTGAAGTGGCGACGACGATGGGGGTTCAGACGACCGCTTTCAGCGACGGTCCTCATGGGGCCGCGACCTGCGCCACCGATTTCGCCGGCAACGCTCGTTGCACCAGCGACTCCCGGTTTCTGATCGACAACAACCCGCCGGCTCACCCGAAGGCGATCGCCATCGCCGGCGGAGGGGGGTGGCAGCAAGTCAACGACTTCGACCTCAGCTGGGAAAATCCGGGGCAGGGAGTGGCGAGCCCGATCGCCGGCGCGGTCTGGCAGATCGTCGGCGGCAACGGATTCGACACCGGCCCGCGATTCGCGGCCGGCCGTGACCGCCATAGCCTCGCCAACCTCAGCCTGCCCGCCGCCGGCGAGTTTTCGCTGCGCCTCTGGCTGCGGGACGAAGCCGGCAACGAGGCCCCGACCTCTGCGGTGACGGTGCCGCTGCGCTTCGACGACCTGAAGCCGAACGTCGCCTTCTCCCTTGATCCGCCGACGGACCAGCTGCAGGCGGCGGTCTCGGATGCCCACTCGGGGCCGGCCTCGGGCCAGATCCTCTACCGGCGGGTCGACTCGGAACGCTGGATCGAATTGCCGACGAAGCTGGTGCCGGAAGGAGCCGCCGGCGAGGCCAAGCTGGTGGCGCCGATGCCGGATCTCGACACCGGCACCTTCGTCTTCCGCGCCGACGCCGTCGACGCGGCCGGCAACACCGCCTCGACCTCGCTGCGGGCCGACGGCACCCAGATGGCGATCCGCCGGGTGCCGCCGTCGCGTGTCCCGAAGGCGAAGTCGCGGCTCTTCGCGCGGCTCCGCGGCGGCCACGGGCGCGGCGACTCGCTCACCGTTCCCTTTGGCGCGCCGGCGCTGATCAGCGGCCGGCTCACCCGCGCCGCCGAGGGCGCCGGCGTCGGCGACCGGGAGATTCGCGTCGTCTCCCACCCCTCGCGCGGCGCCCTGGTCCCGATCGGGGTAGCGACGACGAGGACCGGTGAGGGCGGCGGCTTCGAGCTGCGCCTGCCGCCGGGGCCCTCGCGCCGGGTCACCGTCAGCTTCGCCGGAGACGGTGGCCTCGAGGCGGCGAGCCGGCCGGGCCTGGAGCTGCGGGTGCGCAGCGGCCTCTCCCTCCGCGCCGCCCCGCAGAGCCTGCGCACCGGCGAAGCGCTGCGCCTCGCCGGCAAGGTGATGAGCCGGGGCGCGCCGATCCCCCGCCGCGGCAAGCTGGTCGCGATCCAGTACCTGGAGCAGGCCACCCACCGCTGGCGGCCGGTGCTCGTCACCCGCACCGACCACCACGGCCGCTTCCGCGCCCACTACCGCTTCCGTTACGTCAGCGGGCAGGCCTCGATCCGGCTCCGCGCCACCGCCCTGGCGGAGGAGCGCTGGCCCTACGCGCCGGGATCGTCGTCGCCGCTGACGGTCCAGGTGAAGGGAAGCTAGGGTTTCGGCTATGTCGCAAGCGACCCTTCACACCAGCGCCGGGGCGATCGTGCTCGAGCTTCATGACGAGGACGCGCCGAAAACCGTCGAGAACTTCCGCAAGCTCTCCGCCGACGGGTTCTACGACCAGCTCGTCTTCCACCGGGTGATTCCGGACTTCATGATCCAGGGCGGCTGTCCGGAAGGCACCGGCACGGGCGGGCCGGGTTACACCTTCGAGGACGAGTTCAACGACCACAAGGTCGTGCGCGGAGCGCTGGCGATGGCCAACGCGGGGCCGAACACCAACGGCTCCCAGTTCTTCATCGTCACCACCGGCGCCGCGCCCTGGCTCGACGGCAAGCACACCGTCTTCGGCGAGGTGATCGACGGCATGGACGTCGTCGACGCGATCGAGTCGGTCCCGACCGACGCCGGCGACAAGCCGCTGGAGGCGCAGACGATCGAACGCGTCGAGCTCGACGAGGGTTAAGACGCCTCGCGGCGTTCCCGGCGGCGGCGCAGCGCCTCGCCGGGTCGCCAGAGGCTGACCAGCCCGGCGACCAGGGTGACGAGGAAGACCTGGCCGAGCATCATCTCCAGGCCGGAGATCATCCGCCCCGGCTGCCCGCCGGGGACGAGGTTCCCGTACCCGGTCGTGGTCAGCGTCGTGTAGCTGAAGAAGATGAAGTCACTCCCGCTCGGGTGGGCGACCTCTTCGAAGAAGGGACCGCCCTGGATCCGGTCGACCGTCCCGTAGGCGAAGGTGAAGAGGATCCCGAGGGCCGCATAGACGCTGATCGCGCCGAGGATCGTCCGCGAGCCGACCTCGGCGCTGGAGACGACCCGCCACAGCACCGCCGCCATCGCGAACGCCAGCAGGCAGATCTGGATCAGCGAGCCGACGTTGAGAAGCGTCTTCTCGCCGGTCGCCGCGGCGACCGCGGCGAAGAGGATGGTCAGGGCGGCGAGCCAGATCGAGGCGTGGACGACTCGCGGCCTGACGTGGGAGCTGGTCAAGGCGACGATCGAGGTGACGCTGGTTGCCAGGGTGAGGACCAAGGCCGACCAGCCGCGGTTCTCCATCAGCGAGGCGAGCACGTAGGTGAGCAGGACGAGGGCTAGGACGAGCCCGAACGCGTCCCTCACCCTCTCCGCGCGCTGCCGCCAGACATCGCGGTCGTGGACGCGCCTCTCGGCTTTCTCCATGTCTTGGTCGTTCGGCCGCCCGGCCCGCATTCCTGCCCTCCCAGGGATCCAGCGCCTGTGGCAAGCAACGCCAGCGGCTCCTGCTCGGCTACGAGTGACGCCGGGACAGGTAGGTGAGTGACCCCCAAAGACCAAGAGGACTCGACGAACAACGCATCCTACGTCTTCGGAGAATAGGATGCCGCACCATGAGTACCCCGAAAGTATTTATCGGGTCCGCGTCAGAGCATAAAACCCTTGGCGTGGCACTGCAGTCGCTGCTGGACCCGGTAGCGACTGCGCGCCCGTGGACCCAGCGCATCTTCAAGCCGAACAAGGGAAACCTAGACAACGTCCTCAAAGCTGTCGACGATTACGACTTCGCCTGCTTTATCGCACCGCCGGTCGACAAAGCGAACGTTCGCGGCCGCGACCTCGAAACGATTCGGGACAACATCGTCCTCGAGTTCGGACTGTTCATGGGGCGGCTCGGAACCGACCGGGTCTTCCTGCTACTACCCCGCGGTTCAAATACGACGTTGCCGACTGATCTGGAAGGCGTTTCGCATCTGGAATACAAGCCTGTCGACGAGGACAATCCAGAGGAGAGTGTCCTAGCGCCTGCAGCCAAGGCGATCGAAGAGGCGATCGCGGAGCATGGAACCCGCGCAAGGCACAGGCAGCGACGCTACAACGCTGTGCTCGAGCGCGGGGGTGTCGACCGGGTCGGAGGGGTCTCGGATGCCGCGATTTACTTCTCGCGCCAGAGGTATGGCTACAAAAAAGACATCAAACGTCTGATCCTGCAAAGCGAAGTCATTCCTAGCCTTTATTACTACGTGACCGAGGATGGGGCGGAGTTCTGGTTGGAGATGTCGCAGGAGCCCCGATACCGCTTCAAAAACAACTCGTTGCGACTCCTGAGAAAGTACGCGGCCCAGATCGCGGAGGCAGTGATGGAAAGCTTGCCAGGTGAGAGGGACCTCGACCTGATCAGCCTCGGAAGCGGAGACGGCGAGAAGGACCACGTCCTTCTTAGCGAGCTAGTAAAAGGCAACGGTTCGTTGACCTACTATCCCCTCGATATCTCAGACACTCTTCTCGTGGAGTGCATCCGAAACGTGCAGGCCAAGGCATTGGACTACTCCGGCCTGAAGACGAAGGCGATAATGGGGGACTTCATCGACCTCCAGATCCTGCGCTCAGTTTACGAGGATCGTCCCAGCCCGAACTTCTTCTCGCTGCTAGGCAACACGTTCGGCAACACTGACGAGGCTCGGATCATGGAGTCGCTTAGGGACTCCATGTACCCGGGTGATTTCGCGCTGATAGAGATCAACTGCGACCTCGAGGAAGTGGACGAAGAAGGTTCGTTTCTCCGCGACGAACTGACGCTCCGTTACTCGTGCGCGCCAATCGCGATGATCGGTCACAAGGTCGACCTGAAGAAAGCGATGGTCCAAGAGGAAAGCGAGTTGAGTGTGTTTCAATGCGCGAAAAGCAGCGCCACCTACTACAGCGAACTGGAGCTGGAGGGACGGTCGCTCGAAAACATCCCGCTTGCTCACGACCACCGTTATCCGCTGGACGATTTCCAAAGCGAACTCTCAGAGACGCTGGATATGGACATCCTATTGGCCGAGCGCTATGGCAACGCGGCGGTCGTCCTCGGCCGCAAAAAAGACTGAGCTCCGCTTGGCTGTTGAGAAATTGCTCGAGCACGTGGAGCGGGCTTCCCGGGACTGCACGGTACGAGAGACGGGCCGCCGGGGCTGGGGTGTCTTCGCCTCCCGGCTGTTTGTCAGCGACGAGGTCGTCATTCACGGGTCGCCACTTCGCATCGTGGAAGCAAACGACAGCCATGCGGTGCAGGTGGGACGCGGCAGGTTTGGCTACGAAGAGGGGATCGGATCCTTCGTCAATCACTCATGCGATCCAAACTGCCTCGTCCAACCTAGCGGGGACGCGCGAATTGACCTCGTAGCGCGGGGGACGATTCAGGCCGGCGAAGAGGTAACGCTAGATTACGCCACGCGAAATTACGTGATCGAGTTCTTTCCGCCTCTTTGCCTCTGCGGATCGCAGCGCTGCCGGGGGAGAGTCACGGGCTGGAAGGATCTGTCGGACGCGTGGCGAGAGAACTACGGCGACGCCGTCGCCCCGTATCTTCTGGGCACCGAGGCCGGAGCCCAAGTGTAACGGAGGGGGTGGGATTCGAACCCACGGACCCGCCTAGACGGGTCAACGGCTTTCAAGGCCGCCGCATTCAACCGCTCTGCCACCCCTCCCGAGGCGCGCGCACCGTTCCACTGATTGTATGCATGCATGCGCCGGCTCATTGTGCTTGCATCGGTCTCGATTTTCTTCGATGTCGCGTTTTTTGCGGCGATAGCTCCACTGCTCCCGGACTACGTCGACGCACTCCATCTGAGCAAGGCGCAGGCTGGCATTTTGTCGGCTTCTTATGCAGCGGGAACCCTGATCGCCTCTATGCCCTCGGGCTATGTCGCCAGCAAGATCGGCCCGCGTCGTACCGTGATCATTGGGCTCGTGATTCTCGGCTGCTCGAGCTTCGTCTTTGGCTTCGCCGAGCAGATCCTCCTGCTCGACGGAGCACGATTCGTACAAGGGATCGCCGGCGCCCTGATCTGGTCCGGCGCACTCACCTGGCTGATCACCGCCGCGCCGGAAGATAGGCGTGGGGCAGTCTTGGGCGCGGCGTTGGGAACGGCGGTTGCTGGCGCCCTCTTAGGGCCGGCCTTGGGCGCTTTGGCGGGAATCATCGGCACCGACGTAGTTTTCAGCGCGGTGCTGGCAGTGACGCTAGTTCTCGCCCTGCTCGCGTCCCGGATTTCGGAGACCGGGAAACCACAGACTCAAAACCTGTGGGAAGTGGCCGCCACCCTGCGCAGCCGTCCGGTGGTCGAGGCGGCGATCTTCGTCGCCGTCCCCTCGGTGATGTTCGGCGCAATCGAGGTGCTGGTGCCCCTGCGGATCGACGACCTCGGCGGTGGCCACGGTCTGATCGCCGGCGGCTTCATCGCCGGCGCCGCCCTGGAGGCGATCCTGGCGCCGGTCGCGGGGCGCATGTCAGATCGGATCGGGCGCCGGATGCCCTATGTGATCGGGCTCTCGATCTGCGCCGTGGCGATGGCTGGCGTCGCCCTCGCCGGGACCCTCGGCACGGTCCTGGCGGCGCTGATCGTCACCTCGCTCGGCGCCGGCCTCTGCTTCGCCCCGGCGCTGACGCTGATCTCCGACGTCGCTGACTCGAGCAGTCTCCACCAGGGCTTCGCCGCCGGCCTCTCCAACATGGCCTGGGCCTCCGGCCAGGTGCTCGGCGGCGTCGGCGGCGGCGTCGTCGCCAGCCTCACCGGAAACGTGCTCCCGAGCCTGGTGATCACCTTCCTCCTGCTGATCACCGTCGTCTACGCCTTTCGGGCGATGCAGGTGGGCGGCGATCTGCACGCCGCGGCAAGCTAAATTCGGCCGATGGCACGACGGCGCCGCGGCACTGCCGGCGAGTGGGTGAACTGGGCGGGCGATCAGCGCTGCCGGCCTGCGCGCATCGTGCGCCCTGGGAGTCGCGAGGAGCTGGCGGAGGCGATCGCAGCCGCCACGTCCGCCGGGCAGAAGGTGAGGGTCGCGGGGTCCGGCCACTCCTTCACCGAGGCGGCGCTGACCGCGGGGACGATGATCCGGCTCGAGGGCCTCTCCGGGGTGCTTGACGCCGACCCCGGCTCGGGCTTGGTCAAGGTCGCCGGCGGCACCGTGCTCGCCGACCTCAACCAGGAGCTGGCGGCGCTGGGGCTGGCGATGGAGAACCTCGGCGACATCGACCGCCAGACGATCTCCGGGGCGATCTCCACCGGCACCCACGGCACCGGCGCCCGCCTGCGCAACATCTCCGCCCAGGTCGAGGGGATCGAGCTGGTCCTCGCCGACGGCAGCGTCCGCCATCTCAGCGCCGCCACCCACCTGGAGCTGCTGCGGGCGGCCCGGGTCGGGCTGGGGGCACTCGGCGCGATCGCCGCCGTCACCCTGCGCTGCGTCCCAGCCTTCACCCTGCTGCGGGTCGACGCGCCGCACCCGCGCGAAGAGGTGCTCGACACCTTCGCCGAGCGGGCCGAGGCGCACGAGCACTTCGAGCTCTTCACCTTCCCCTACGACGACGGGGCGCTGGTGCTGGAGCGCAACCGCACCGAGGAGCCCCCGCGGCCTCGCGGCCGCGCCGCCGCCTACCTCAACGACGTCGTGCTCGAGAACTGGGCGCTGGCGGCGCTGGCCGGAACCGGCAAGGCGCTGCCGCGGACGATCCCCGCGCTTTCGCGGCTGGCCGGCCGGCTCGCCTCCGGTAGCCGCACCAGCGACCGCAGCGACCGCGTCTTCGCCAGCGAGCGCCGGGTCCGCTTCACCGAGATGGAGTACGGGGTGCCGCGCGAGGCCGGCCCGGAGGCGGCGCGGCGGGTGATCGAGTGGGTGCGCTCGAACCGCTACCCGGTCTTCTTCCCGATCGAGATGAGGGTCGCCGCAGGCGACGACGCCTTCCTCAGCCCCTCCCACGAACGCGACACCGCCTACATCGCCGTCCACCAGTACCGGGGGATGGAGTGGCGGCCCTACTTCGAGGCGGTGGAGGCGATCATGGACGACTACGACGGCCGCCCCCACTGGGGCAAGCGCCACTTCCAGACCGCGGCGACGCTGGCGCCCCGCTACCGGGAGTGGGATGCGTTCCAGCGAGCCCGCGACACCCTGGACCCCAACCGCGTCTTCAGTAACGAGTACACGGACCGCATTCTCGGCCCCTAGCCGCCGACGGGACGATTTCCCTACATATAAGGGTACTTTCGGCCCGTCGACCTAGAGGAAGTTCTTGTCCTCGCCCCGATAGGTCGGGACCTCGTCGACGATCTCGTCGCCTTCGACGAGGTAGAGGGTGTCGAAGTGCTCGCAGAGCTCACCGGCTTTGGCGTGGCGGAGGTAGACCCGGTCGCCGACGTCGAGCGATCCGGCGGGCTCGCCGAGCAGCGGCGTCTGCACCTCGCCGGCCCCCTCCTCGTCGTCGAAGCGCAGGCCCTCGGGCAACCAGGGAGTCGGGAGGCGAGCGGGGTTGCCCGGGCCGGAGGCGAGGTAGCCGCCGCCGAGCGCCGTCGCCACCCAATCGGAAGGCTTGCGGGTGACCGGCAGGGCGAAGGCGGCGGCGGGGGTGAGGCTGAAGCGGCTGTAGTGGTCGAAGGAGACGGGCGCGTAGAAGCCCGAGCCGGCGGTCACCTCGGTCACCGCCTCCTCGGCTGCGGTGAATTCGAGGCTGCCGGTGCCGCCGCCGTTGACGATCTCCAGCTCGACGAACTCGCCCAGCGCGGCCACGATCGCCGCCCGCCGCTCGGCGATTTCGGCGGCTGAGCGCTTCTGCATGAAGCGGATCGCTGCGCCGCGCAGGCGCTGTCCCGGCGGCAGGTCCCCGACCCCGGAGATCTGCCCCTCGTAGGCCATCAGCGCGTCGAGTTCGATCTGCGGCCGCTTCTCGATCTCTCGCGCCAGCGCGACCGCCTGCTCGACCGAGTGGATCGGCGAGCGCTTGGGGCCGATGTTGACCCGGCCGCCGAGCCACCACCAGCTGGCGTCGACGTCGATGCAGACCCGCAGCGGAGGCGCCCCCTTGCCCAGCACCGACTCGATCATCTCCAGGTGCCTGACGCAGTCGACCATCACGATCGGCGCCCCCTCCGGATGCGCCGCCGAACGCAGCGCCAGCTTCTCCAGTGCCCCCAGGTCCGCGGTCGGATAGGCGAGCAACAGATCCTCGAACCCCTGCTCGGCAAGCCACAGCGTCTCCGGCAGCGTGTAGGTCATCAACCCCCGGAACCGTTGGTCCCGCCCGAGGATGGTCTCCATCAGCGCCCGGCAACGGACCGACTTCGAGGCGACGCGGACGTTCTTGTCGCCGGCCCGCTCGAGCATCGAGTCGGCGTTCCCCCACATCGCCTCGAGGTCGACGAACGCGAACGGTGCCTCGACCTCCGCGAAGACCCGCTCGTAGCGCTCGTGGGTCTGGGGAGGGACAGACACGGCGCCAGCCTATCCGCGGGATCGAACGGAGAGTCTCAGCGGAGAGCGAGAACTAGCGAGAGCGCCTCGTCCACTTCCTGCATCTCATCGCCGCTCAGGCGTCCCTCAAACGCATCAAGTCGACGCACATCCAGCGCGCGCATTTGCTCCACCATCACCCGGGTGCGCTGCCCGGCGATGTCGACCTCGGGCCGGAAGCTTGCTGCCTGCACACTTCGGGAGGTAGGCGCGACGAGCACGGTCGAAAGACCAAGGAGCTCATCGGCTTGGACGAGTACGGCATAGCGAGGTCCGTGCTGCTCGTGACCCCGACGGGGAGGCAGCCGCACGCGGAAGACATCGCCGCGCGTCACTCAGGCCACTCGGCGGCTATCGCGTCCATCTCAGCCATCACACGACCGCGCTCCGCGCGGTCGAGGGGATCCTCCGCCAGCCGGGCAACCTCGGCGGCGAGCCCCGACCGCCTCCGCTCGCGCTCAGCCGTCTCGGCGATCGCCTGGCGAGCTGCCTCCGCGCGGGTGAGCCCCCGCCTGCGGGCGATGTCTTCCAAAGCGCGCCAACCGTCCGCGCCAAGGCGGAGCGAAAGTGGGTGGGTAGCCACGAAGAGAGTGTAGCGCGATATGCACTACGCTCCTAATTTGACGTCGAGCATCCATTGCCCACTTCCTAGCCGCCCCGCAGATACGGAAAGCCAGGGACGGTGATGCAACTTTCTTTGACCTGGCAGCGAATCCGCAAGATGCATGCCCCGTCGCTTCGGTGAGGAAACCCTTGGGAGGACTTAAAGCCCAACGAGGCTGCTCAATCGAGGCGATTAGCCCTTGGGTAGCTCGAAAGGTGCCACCTCGGCGTCCCTGGGTGACTCGAAACAGGCCATCCCGACCGTGACCGGGATCGGGTCCCCTCCCGACTTGATCATCCTCAGCGCCGCTTGGACACGTAGCTCCAGCGAGAACCAGAACAACTCGTTCATGCGCTTGATCAATTCATCCCAGGCTTGCTGGTCGTAGTGCATGCCCGTCCAGGTGAAGTGGCGATCTTCCCGAAGGTCGATGGTTCCGGCTGCGAGCGCCTCGGTGACCCGTTCTATATAAGAGGTGAAGATCACCTGGCTGACCTCGCCTTGAACGCTAGGCGGCAGCAGCGGCCAGGTTGACTCGTCAAACATCGACCGGGTAACCGCGCGGTAGATCTTCTCTTTTCCGCCACGCCGCCGCCCACCGGTCCGTTCCTCGACCAGCTCCAAGCAGCCCAGCTTCTCCAAGTATCGAAAGTGCCGATTCGCTTTGGTCGGCGATATTTCGGCGGCGGTGAAGTGTCGGGCGAATTGGGTGGCGCTCATCGGGCGCTTGTTGGTCTCGACCAAGATCTGCATTCGCAGGGGGTGGGCTAGCGCCTTGGCAAGCCGCTGACTGACGGGCATCCGGGCGGCCTGAATGTCGGCAGGGTCGGCTTGTTTCGTGGGGGACACGTCGAAGGCTGTGGCTGATTGAGGGAGCAGGGAGGGCAGCTCGAAAGCGCCGGCCTCCTGTTGTTCGCCTCAAGTTTACGCTACCGCGCTAGAAGTTTTCCCCGCTTTTCGATTACTAGAAATACTTCTACCTTGTTCATCTGAACCCGCCATTCGTGGGAGGGGGTGAACAAGCGATGAAGCTCGCGCTAAACGCGGCAGTTATGCCGATGGCCTCTATCAGCAAGGCCAACTAAGAAGGGCGCGGGCCGTCCATTTCGATCAAAGCACCGGGCCGGCTCGCGCTCATTTCATATTCAAAAAGAGGTTTGATCGGTCACTGGAACGCGCCTAGACTGCCGCGACTTTTCCAATCCATTCACGGGAGTTTCACGTTGAAGCGAGAGGACGCGGACCCATCACAGGAGCAAATGCCCCGCCGACGGCAGGACCGCCGACGATTGCCACCGGAGCTAGGAGATCAGCTGCCTGCGGCCTCTAAGCATGCGCTTGATCATCTGATTCGTCGGCGGATCCTCCGGGTCTTACACAGAAACGAGGCACCGCCGGTTAGTTCGGTTTTTTTGACGCGGCCGAGAGGACCTTTGTCGGATGTATCGCTGAGTACCGCCGCCTACCACATGCGGGTACTGGCGGAATACGACATGGTCGCGGAGGTCGGTCGGCGATCAATCCGGGGTGCTTTGGAGCGCTTCTATGCCTCGACTGTTGCCGAAGATCCCTCAGTCATCTCCGTCCTAATGAGAACCGAGGAGCTCGATGCAGTGAAACGACCCGGCGGCAGTGAGTGAAGTGGTGGCAATCACTCTCGCTGCCTGGTCCCTGTGGCGTCTGCATCGCTTCCTCTGAGGCTAGCTGCGGACGATCTGCGATACCCGCTGGTGGCTCATGTGCAGCACGCGGGCGATTGACTTCATGGGTAAACCGCCCTGGTGGGCCGCCTTAATGGCTTCATCGCGTTCGGCCCGCAGAACGCCAGCCGCTCTCTCCAGCTCGGCTTCACGCTCGGCGTGGCGTTTGGCGAAAGCCTTCAATTTCTCCTCGGCGGCCGGAGCTTTTCGTTTCGGTCTCGCGATCTGATGATCGTCAAGCCTATTCCTGCTAATCGGTTAGCATGAATGCGGTACGGGTCAGGTTCGCAAAGGAAGATTGAGATTGAGCGGTGGTGCTGCCGGATTGGGATGACGAGCGAGACGAGCCGGTGGTGCGAGTGACTGAGGCTGAGCTGACACAACCGTATGCCGTGCTCCTGGCAGGTGACCTCGCAAGGGATGCTCAAGGTGAAGCCAAGAAGCTGCGAGCTGAGACCAAAAAGAAAAGCGATCCCAGCGGGACCGCTTTTCTCGGGTCGGTGTTCGACCTTCAAGCTAATGGCGGAGAGGGAGGGATTCGAACCCTCGAGAGAGCTTGCGCCCCCTACTCGCTTAGCAGGCGAGTGCCTTCAGCCACTCGGCCACCTCTCCACGTGCGCGCGCCGCGCGCCCTCCGATTGTAGGTACTGGAGGCCGATCGGGACGGCTCCGTCTACTCTCCGCGGAAGATGAACGCGAGCGGCTCGAACCAGGGCGCCCGGCAGGGGCGCCGCACCAAGATCATCGCCACGGTCGGCCCGGCGAGCTGGGCGCCGGAGGTGCTGGAGCGGCTGGTCGCGGCCGGGGCCGACGTCTTCCGGCTCAACTTCTCCCACGCCGGGCAGGAGCGGCAGGCGGAGACGATCGGGGCGATCCGGGCGGCGGCCGAGCGGGTCGGGCGCGAGGTGGCGATCCTCGGCGACCTGCCGGGGCCGAAGCTGCGGATCGGGGCGCTGCGCGACGACGTCGCAGAGCTGGAGACCGGCATGCACGTGACGCTGACGCCCGAGCAGGTGGAGGGGGACCGCGACACGATCCCGGTGCAGTGGGCGGGGGTCTCCGATCTGCGCGAGGACCAGCTCGTCTACCTCGCCGACGGGGCGATCCGGTTGCGGGTCGGCGACGCCGAGGACGCCGGCGTCGGCGCCGAGGTCGAGGTGGGGGGGACGCTCTCCTCCCACAAGGGGATGAACATCCCCGGCGGCGTCGACCTGCCGGCGACGACCGGGGTCGACCTCGGCTGGGTCGAGTTCGCGGTCGAGAACGGCGTCGACCTGCTGGCCGTCTCCTTCGTCTCCAACGCCGCCGACCTGGAGCCGGTCTCGGCGCGGCTGAAAGAGCTCGGCTCGCGGATCCCGGTGATCGCCAAGATCGAGCGCCAGCAGGCGGCGGCCAACGTCGAGGAGATCGTCCGCGCCGCCAGCGGCGGGATCATGGTCGCCCGCGGCGACCTCGGGATCGAAGTGCCGCTGGAGCAGCTGCCGATCGAGCAGAAGCGGCTGATCCGCGCCGCCGGCATGGTCTCCAAACCGGCGATCACGGCGACGCAGATGCTGGCCTCGATGGTGACCGCGCGGCGGCCGACCCGGGCCGAGGTGACCGACGTCGCCAACGCGATCTACGACGGCACCGACGCGGTGATGCTCTCCGAGGAGACGGCGGTCGGCCACAACCCGGTCGAGGCGGTGGAAGTGATGGACCGGATCGCGCGGGCGACCGAGCCCGACCTCCCCTACGCCGAGTGGCTGTTCCGCCGCACCGACCAGGCGACGCAGGACGTCGCCGACTCGGTCGCCCAGAGCGCCGTCGGCGCCGTCTACCGGCTCGGGCTGAAGGCGCTCGTCGTTCCGACCAACACCGGCCGCACCGCCCGCCTCGTCTCCGCCCACCGTCCCGACGTCCCGGTGCTCGCGGTCTCCCCGTATATAGAGACGGTGCGGCGGGTCTCCCTGCTCTTCGGCATCACCGCCGTGCAGAGCGACTTCGGGACCGAGCTGCGCAGCCTGCTCGGCCACTGCGCCGGCGAGGCGGCCAAGCACGGGATCGCCGCGCCGGGCGACCTGGTCGCGATCACCGCCGGCCTCGACGGCCAGGAACTGGGCACGAACCTGTTCGAGGTCCATAGGGTGCCGGAGCTATGAGCGCGGCGGTGAGACTGGAGCGGGAGGGGGAGCTGGCGACGATCGTGCTCGACAGCCCGCCGCTCAACCTCTTCGACCAGCGGATGATCGACGACCTGCGGGCGGCAATCGACGAGGTTGCGGCCGAGCCGCCGCGGGCGCTGCTGATCCGGGCCGAGGGCCGGGCCGTCTCCGGCGGCGTCGATGTCCACGTCTTCGCCGGGCTGACTCCGGAGCAGGGGAGCGCGCTCTGGACCGACCTGCTGGAGATGATCGACAAGGTCGAACTGCTGCCGGCGCCGGTCGTCTTCGCCGCCCACGCGCTGACCCTGACCGCGGCCTTCGAGCTGGCGCTCGCCTGCGATCTGATCGTCGCCTCGCCGAAGGCGAAGTTCGGCCTGGTCGAGAAAGTGGTCGGCCTGACGCCGTCGATGGGCGGCACCCAGCGGCTGGCCGAGCGCGCCGGCAGCGGCCGGGCGCGCCACTTCGTGATGTCGGGCGGGATCTTCGGCGCCGAGGAGATGGAGCGCTGGGGCGTCGTCAACCTGCTCTTCGAGGACCACGACTTCGAGGCCGCCTCGCGCAAGCTGGCGCAGGAGCTGGCCGAAGGGCCGACGAAGGCGCACGCGATGACCAAGCACATCCTCCGCCGCTTCCGCGAAGGCGGGATCCCGGCCGCAGACGAGGCGGTGCGGACCGAAGCCGCCGAGCTCTTCGCCACCGAGGACCTGCAGAACGCCGTCCGCACCTTCCTCGAGCACGGCGCTCCGGGCCACGCTAGGTTCCAGGGCCGATGACCGACTTCGACCTGATCGCCAAGGGCATGACCCAGGCGGTCCCCTTCGCCGGCCACCTCGAGCTCGAGATCACCGAGGTCCGCGAGGGCGAGGCGACCGTCGTCCTTCCCGACCGGCCGGAGCTGAAAAACCACGTCGGCTCCCAGCACGCCGGCGCCCTCTTCACCGCGGCCGAGACCGCCTCGGGAGCGGCCTTCGTCGGCGCCTTCGCCGAGCGGATGGGCGACGTGACCCCCCTCGCCCGCAGCGCCGAGATCGCCTACGAGAAGATCGCCAACGGCCCCATCACCGCGACCGCGACGCTGGGCGTCGACGCGGCCGAGGCGCTGGCCACCCTCGACTCCGAGGGCAAGGTCGAGTTCCCCTGCGAGGTCGAGCTGAGCGACGGGGACGGCCAGCGGGTCGCGACCGCGACCGTCCACTGGCACGTGCGGCTCAAAGGCTGAGGCGAGTAGCCCTCAAGCGGTAAGCCGTTCGCCCGGCAGCCGCCGGGTCGACCAAAAGGACGCGAGGACGAGCAGGGCGGCGACGAGGAAGGCGAGCTTCAGCGCCTCCAGCTGGGCGTGTTCGTAGTGGCCGACGAGCGCGTCGGCTTCCGCGGCCGGGACCTGCGCGGCCTCGGCCGCTTCGCGGACCTGCGCCGAGGGGACGAAGCTGCCGCCGGCGCTCAGCTGCACCTGTACCTGCTGCTCGACCTTGGCGGAGACCTGCGCATCGCCGGCGATGTTGCCGGTGAAGGCGGTGGCGAGGCCGGTGATCACGATCGCCCCCAGCAGCGCCGTGCCGAGTGACGATCCCAGCTGCTGGGCGGTGTTCTGCAGCCCCCCGGCTTCGCTTCTCTGCTCGTCGCCGATCGCCG
>Ga0207661_10001399_pt1 | contig 16234 bp, 14 predicted proteins | sample KBSC713LmetaG_FD_184337 | JGI IMG/M metagenome (GOLD analysis project Ga0207661, IMG submission 184337) | Corn rhizosphere microbial communities from Kellogg Biological Station, Michigan, USA - KBS C7.1-3L metaG (SPAdes) (version 2) | ecosystem: Host-associated > Plants > Roots > Rhizosphere ...
TGAGAGACGAGCGGCTCGGGAGGGCGCTGGCGGCGCGACCCTGCAGTCCCGTGGCCGCTCGGACCTCGCCACCGATTGCATTCAGGACGGGGGACGAGAGATCTCGTCGTAGAGGGGCCCCACGCATTGCTCACCCCGCAGTGGGGGGCGGGGGGAGCGAGCTTCGAAGGGGAATGGCGAGTGCCGTTCCCCTTCGTCGTTCAGAACTCGTTTCAGAATGACGCTTCGTTGCCGAGGCGTGCTGGGCGAGTGCGATGCAAGGACGCAGGGAGCCCCGATCTGAGACATATCGGGGCGACCGAGGACGCCGCAGCGCGCCGCCCAGCACGACACGGCGGCACAAGGCTTCATTCTGAAACGAGTTCTCAGGCGGACGTCAGCGGTCGGGCTGGATGCGCGGCAGCGCGAAGGTGAGCATCGTCGGCCCGCCGGGGGCGCTGTCGATCTCGAACGACCCGCCGAGCATCCGCACTCGCTCTCCGATCCCCACGATGCCGAGGCGTCCGCGTTGCGCGGCACGGGCGAGCGCCCGGCCGACCTCGAAACCCTGGCCGTCGTCGACGACCCGGACCTCGATCGACGACCGGCGCATCCGCAGCCGGATCTCGACCGTCGTGGCGCCGGAGTGCTCGCGGACGTTCGAGAGCGACTCCTGGATCGCCCGGTAGACGGCGATGCGCTGGGCGGACGTCAGCGACTCCGGGTCGCCGCGGATCTCGAGCGTCGCGTCGATCCCCGAGCGCTCGCGGAACGCGTCGACCTCGCGGTGGAGGATCTCGCCGAGCGGGCGGGAGACGATGCTGCGCGACTCGAGCGAGCGGGAGAGCTCGCGCAGCTGGCGGTCGAGCTCGACGACGCGCGCGAGCAGGTCGTCGAACCGTCCCGCTGCCCGCTCGCGGTGCGTGTCGAGGATGAACGGGTAGATCTGGTCGCGGAGATGCGTGATGTCGGCGCCGAGCGCGAGCACGTCCTGGATCGCGCCGTCGTGGAGGTCGAAGCCGATGCGCATCAGCCGCTGCTCGCCGGCGGAGACCAGCAGCCGCTCGCGCTCGGCGGAGCGCTCGAGCAGGAGCTCGCGCTCGAGCACCGGCCCGAGCGCACCGGCCGCAACCGACAGATATGCGTCGAGACGCGAGCCGGACCCGCTGACCCGGCCGACGACCGCCGCCGCAGGCTCTGTGAAGCGCCGTACGAGCGCCGAACGGAGCGCGCGACCTCCGAGGAGGGTCAGCGAGCCGCCGCGCCGGAGAGCGGCGCGTGCCGTCGCACGCGCTCGCCGGCTCTCCGCGCCGTGGCCGAGGACGACGAGCGGCTCGAGGTTGCCGCCCTCCCCTCGCCAGAGCGAGACCTCGGAGGCGACACCGAGCTGGATGAGGAGGCGCAGCTGCAGCTCGCAGGCCACGAGCGGAGGAAGCTCGAGCAGAAATGCGCTCGTGCATGCCGCGCGGTACAGGTCGAAGCACGCTGCCTCGCGTGGCTCGCCGCGCGCCTCGGCCAGGGTCGCGACCGCGATCTGCACGTCCGCCGTATCGAGCTCACCCTCCGCCGCCAGCGTGGCGACCACGGTGCCGACGTAGACGCTGGTCGCCAGGCGGTCGGCGGCGTCGGTGGCGCCCGCGCCGTCGAATGCCGAGACCGCAGAGCGGTGGGCCGCCTTGAGATAGCGGTGGACGCGCGGCTCCGCGTCGACGAGCAGGCTGCGGTGCGCGCTCTCGAGCCGCACGGCACCGCTCTGGGCCGCGGGGACGACGAGCCGCGGCCGGCCGTCGGCCCGCTGCATGACGTCGCCGGTCCGCGCGAGAGAGGCCATCAGGCGCGTGTCCCCGACGACATCTCTTGTGACCTCACGACCTCGCTCCCTTCCACTGCTCCCGACCCGGTTCGCCGCAGGCGCCGTTCACGGCCCGAGAGACCCGTCCGATCGAGCTCGACAACCTCCGTTTCCACATCAGCAGCTCTGTTCCCTTCCCCTGAGCCGCAGCAGAAGTACCGGAGTTCTACACCGCCTTGTGCGTGAGCGCGTCCTCGACGGCCGCGACGACGCCGTCCGTCTCGTCCCATTTCTCGTAGATCCGCATTCCCTCGGGCGAGCGCTCGCCGGTGCGATCGCCGACGAGCACGATCGTCGCCTCCGGCCTCCGGACGCGGGTGACGTGCGCGAGCCGAAGACCCTCGGCGACCGTGTCCCCGGCGTCGATCACGACGACGTCCGCGAGCTCGCCGCCGGCCGCGTCCGCGGCACCGGACGGTGCCACGCTGGCCACGACGTCGATGCCCTTGCCGTCGAGCAGGAAGCGCACGAGCTTCACGTAGCGCTGGTCGCGGCTCGCGAGAACGACCGATCCGCGCCGCTCGCCGAGCCCCGCCTCGACGGGCTCGATGCCGACCGGGATCTCCTCCGTCGACGCGCGTGCCGCCCAGGCGACGCGGTCGCCGAGCGAGAGACCGCGCTTCTCGCATTCGCCCGAGCGGAGCTCGACGACCTCGCGTGCGCCTCGGCACGAGGCCGTCCTGAAGGCGGGGAGGGAGGGAACGATCTTCACGACGACCTGATCGGCGTCGAGGAAGACGACGTCGATCGGGAACCGCATGAACGCCGTGTGGATCGACCAGGCGGGGCGGAGGAGAACGCCGTGGCCGGCGGGGAGGTCGCGCTTTCCAAGGAGTCCGCGGAGCCTGCGCATCGTCGAGTCCGCGACGACGACAGAGTCGGCGACGACGCGCCCGTCCTCCCTCCGCAACGTCAGGTTCGGGACGGGACGCATCGCCGCCGGGGGCTCAGAGGACCTTCATGATGTTGATCATGACCGGGAGGAGCAGGACGATGAAGAGCGAGGGCATGATCAGCAGGAGGATCGGGAAGAGGACCTTCACCGGCGCCTTCTGCGCGCGCTCCTCGGCGTAGGCTCGCTGCCGCTTGCGCAGCTCGATCGCGAGGTTGCGCATGATCTGCCCGGTCGAGACACCCATCGTCTCGCCCTGGGAGATCGAGCGCGCGAACATGCGAATCCCCGGCGTGTTGATCCGGCCGAGGAGGTTCTCGAGCGCCTCGACGAGCGTGAGGCCCATGTTCTGCTCCTGAAGCGTGAGCCGGACCTCGGACGCGAGCGGCTCCTTGATCTTCGTCGCAGCGAGACGGAGCGACTGCGGGAAGCTGAGCCCCGCCTCGAGCGTCACGACGAGAAGGTCGATGAGGTCGGGCAACGCCCGTTCGACCTGCTCGCAGCGCTTCCGGCCACGCGAGTCGACGATGAACGTCGGCAGAATCCAGCCGACGATGAGACCGCCGATCAACGCGAGGAACAGCAGCGGACCGCCGCCCGCCAGCGCCGCGAGCCAGATCGCGACGACGGCGCCGCCCACGGATCCGAGGAACTGTGTTCCGAGCAGGCGGTCCGGCGTCCACGTGTACATCCCCGCCGTGATGAGTCGTGCCCGATAGTCCTTGCCCTTCAGACGGCTGAACCGGGAGCCGAACCACCTGCCGGCCGACGCGACGAAGTCGTCGACGCGCTGGCGTACATCGAGGTCGTGGCCCTCGCTGCCGCCGGCCGGGAGCGAGCCTGCGAACCCGTAGTGGCCGATCTGCTCGATCGTCTCGGTCGAGGGCCCGCGCGGCGTGGTGAGCGCACGGAGCACCATCGTCACGGCGACGGCGAGGAGGAAGAGCCCGAGGATGAGGATGAGATGGAGTGCCATCAGAGCTCGATCGTGATGATGCGTCGGATGACGTAGAAGCCCAGGATGGTCATGAGCACCGCCGAGACCATGCCGATCTGCCCGATCGGATCGTGGAACAGCGGATCGAGATGGCTCGGGTTGACGAGGAGCAGGAAGATGAAGATGCCGATCGGCACCATCGCGACGACGACGGACGAGAACTTGCCCTGCGCCGTCAGCACCTTGACGAGCCGGCGGATGTCCATTCGGGCCCTGATGTTCGCAGTCACCTGATCGAGCACCTCCGCAGTGTTGCCTCCGGCCTCGCGCTGCACGAGCGCGAGGATTGCGACCTGGTCGACGTCGGGGTTCTGCATGCGCTTCGCGGTTACCTCGAGCGCCTCGTCGAGCGGGATGCCCAGCTGCTCGTCCGTGACGACGCGCCGGAACTCGCGCTTCGACGGCTCGGGCGCCTCGTCTGCGACGACGCCCATCGCGTTCGCGAGGCTGTGGCCGGCTCGGAGCGCCGACGCGAGGACGTCGAGGTTCTCGGGAAGCTGTTCGCCGAAGTCGTTGCGAACCTTGCGGGCCTTGCCGCGGACGTACAGGTTCAGCCCGAGGGGAGGAGCGATGCAGAGGATGAACCAGAGCGGCCCCACCACCACGGCCCCGAGCACGCCGACGAGCAGACCGGCGAGGACGGACAGCCAGACCATCCTTTGGGGCTCGTGCTTGATCTGCGCGACGTCGACGTCCTCGCTGAAGCCTTCGAGCCAGCGGATCTTCTTCTTCTGCTGCTTCTTCTGCTCGCTCGCCGCGAGGAGGAGCGCATCGACCTCCTTCCGCCGTTCCTTGGCCTGCTCCTCCGCCGGGAGCGTGACGAACTCGCCGAGCCGTGCGACGAGCGCCTTGTTCGAGCGAAGGCTCCAGAGGGAGCGGAGGGTGAACACCGCGAGCGCGATGATGAGGATGACCACCAGCGGCACGAGCGCCCACGACTTGAAGAGCTTGTCCTTGAACGCCGGCTGGTACGGCGCGGCCGTGCCGGTCGACGGGGTCTGGTACGCGAAGGACACGGGCTCGGTGCCGACGACCTTGACCTCCACCGCGACCGGCTGATCCGGCTGCGCGGTCGACCTGTACCGCAAGAGATACTCGTTGCCGAGCTGGAAGCCGAGCTGGTCGTAGATCTTCGTGAGCGACTCCGGCGACGAGGCGGCGGCGTAGGTGGCGCCCGTCATGTCCGCGATCTTCTCGAGATCGCCGGACTGGAAGTCGGGCGACTCGATTCCGACCGTGAACACGCGGATCTTCTGCGCGTCGAGCTGCGCCAGCGCCGAGTCGAGGCTCGTCGCGCTGCCCACGTCGTCGCCGTCCGAGAGGAGGACGATTCGGGCGGCGCCGAGCGCCGACCCGCGCACCTGCGCGACCGCGGCGACGAGGGCGTCGTTGATGTGCGTGCCCTCTGCCAGCTTGGGCGGCTTGGCGAGCACCGCCTGGACCTTCTTCTGGTCCGTCGTGAGCGGCAACGCGACAGTCGGCCGCGAGTTGAAGAACACGACCGAGAGGGGCTGACCCGGGTTCCGGGCGGCGAACGCCCGCGCGGCGGCCATCGCGGAGCCGATCGAGCCCTTCATGCTGTTCGACGCGTCGATCATGAGCACGGTGCCGATGCCCTCGGCAGACGCGGACGAGAGGACGCTCAGGTCCTTCACTGGCGTGCCGTTCTCCGTTACCTTGACTTTCTGCGTCGTCAACACGGACTTCTGGTCACCCGGGAGCGTGAGGACATAGGCGCGATCGGGGAAGAGCGCGCTTCCCGCCTCGACGATCTGCGGGCCGCTCGTGTCGTCGGCTGCCGTGCCGGAGTACGCGCCGATCGCCGCAATGGCGGCGACCAGTGCGAGGACGAGTGTGCGTGCGCGGCGCGTCACCGGCGCAGGTCCGCGACGTTCGTCGTGACTGGACGATGCGAGAACAGCCCGGCGGGCAGGTCGATCCCGCGCTTCGCGAACTTGTCGAGGAAGATCGGCCGCAGGCCCGTCGGCTGGAGCTTGCCGTTGATCGTGCCGTCCGGCGCGAACGAGTCGATCTTGAACTCGAAGATGTCCTGCATGGTGATCACGTCCGACTCCATCCGCTGGACTTCGGCGATCGCGGTCGTGCGCCGCGAGCCGTCCTCCATCCGCTCGATGTGAACGATCATGTCGAGCGCGGAGGACACCTGCTGGCGGATCGCCCGCACGGGCAGGTCGTAGCCCGCCATCAGCACCATCGTCTCGATGCGGGAGAGCGCGTCGCGCGCGCCGTTCGCATGGACGGTCGAGAGCGAGCCGTCGTGGCCCGTGTTCATCGCCTGGAGCATGTCGAGCGCCTCCGCGCCGCGGCACTCCCCGACGATGATCCGGTCGGGCCGCATGCGCAAAGCGTTGCGGACGAGGTCGCGGATCGGGATCGCTCCCTCGCCCTCGATGTTCGGGGGACGGGCCTCGAGCCGGAGCACATGGCGCTGGTTGAGCTGGAGCTCTGCCGCGTCCTCGATCGTCACGATCCGCTCGTTGTCCGGGATCGCGGCCGAGAGGGCGTTGAGCAGCGTCGTCTTCCCGGAGCCGGTGCCGCCGGAGATGAGGACGTTCAGCTGCGCCTGGATGCACCGGCGGAGGAAGTCGACCGACTCCTCCGAGAGCGAGCCCAGGTTCACCATGTCCTGCATCCCGAGGCGCTTGCGCGCGAACTTGCGGATCGTCAGCAGCGGGCCGGACAGCGACAGAGGAGCGATGACCGCGTTGACGCGGGAGCCGTCGAGCAGTCGCGCGTCGACCATCGGCGAGGACTCGTCGATGCGGCGCCCGACCTGCGCGACCATGCGGTTGATGATCCGGCGCAGGTGCGAGTCGTCGTTGAAGCGGACCGTCGTCTCGTAGAGGCGGCCCTGACGCTCGATCCAGATCTCGCTCGGGCCGTTGACCATGATCTCCGTAATGGAGTCGTCGCCGAGGAGGCGCTCGAGCGGCCCGTACCCGAGGATGTCGTCGGCGATCTCCGAGGTCAGCCGCTCGCGGTCGTCGCGCGAGATGCCCGTCTGGGTCGACAGATGCCGGCGGATGTCCGCGAGCACGCGGTCGCGCATCGCGACCGCGTCGAAGACCTGTCCGGTCATCTGCGGCCCCAGCTCGGTGATCACGAGCATGTGGATCTCGTTCTTGAGATCTGCGAACGGCTCCTTGGTCGGCGGCGGGGTCGCCGTCTTCGGCTGGGTCGTGACGATTCGCTCGTGCAGCTCCATGGTGTCTAGCTCCTCCTCAGGCGAAACAGCGATCGGCGTGGAGCGGCTTGCGCGGTCTCGTGCCGTGCCGGCTCGGCGATGGTCGCCTGCTGCGGCGCGGCGTCGAGGAACAGCGCTGCGAGCTCGTGGAACGACGTCGCGGCGTAGGACTGCGGTCGGGAAAGCGTGATCGGCACGCCCTCGTTCACCGACCGTGGGATCTCCCGGTCGGACGGGATGAAGATCTCCGGCTCCGAGCCCAGCACGGTGACGACGTCGTGATGGCTGATCCCCACCCGCGTGTCGGCGCGGTTGAGCACGAGGCGGATCTTCTTCGGGTCGTAGTCCATCAGCGCGAGGGTCTCGAGGCCGAGCTTCGTGTTCTTCAGCGACAGCGAGTCGAGCGTGCCGACCATCACGAGATCGGAGCTCGCGTCGATGGTCGCGATCACCTCGGCGGTGAAGCCCGGCGGGGTGTCGGCGATCACGAAGTCATACGCGCGGCGCGCGATCACGAGGATGTCGCGGAGGAGATCGATCGTGAGCGCGCTCGCCTGATCGGGCCGCGCGGGCGCGAGGAGCACGTCGACGCCCGTGTCATGCGTCATCACGTAGTCCTTGAGCTTCCCCTCGTCGAGGCCGCCGGGCGAGATTGCAAGGTCGTACATCGTCTTCTCGGGCGGGAGCCCGAGGCAGAGCGCGACGTCCCCGAACTGCAGGTCGAGGTCGATGACGAGCACCTTCTTCCCCGCCAGCGCGAGCGCCGTCGAGAGGTTGGTCGAGGTCAGCGTCTTCCCCGTGCCGCCCTTCGGGCCGAGCACGCAGATGAGCCGACCCTCCTTGCGACCGCCCTCGTCGGCGCCGTGACCGGGCCGGCGTGCGATCGCTACGTTCATCGCGAGCCGGAGCTGCTCCTTCGTCTGCGGGAAGATCGCCATGTCGGCGGCGCCCGCCTCGAACGCACGCCGCAGGAACCCGTTCGGCGACGTCGCGGCGAGCACGATGATCGGCACGTCGGGAGCGGCGCGGTGCGCCCCGTCGATGATGTGGAGCGTCCGGTCGTCCTCACGGCCCTGGCACGCGACGACGAGCAGGTCCGGCTGATCCTTGGCGATCGCCCGGATCGTCTCGTCCACGCCCTCGGTCATCGCGAGGAGCGCGAAGTTCGCGTCATCGGGAAGCGCGCGCTGGACGTCGAACGCGTCGAGGCCCTCGACTGCGACGACTGCGCGGATGGCGTGGTCCATCGTTGCCTACCTCTGTCCGTTGATCTTCGCGAGGAGCTCCGTGCTCGTGATCGACTTCTTCGGCGCTTCCTTGGCGTCGCCGGCCGGACGAAGCAGGAACCAGAGCGTGCCGGAGTCGGTCGCGAGCGCGAGCGTCTGGGCGAGAGCTGCGTCGGCCTTGATGATCGCCGGCGCGCCGGCCGTGCCTGCGCGCAGCACGAGCACGTTCGGGGCGAGCAGACCGAGGATCGTCCCGCCGTTCGAGCCGGTTTCGTAGTACACGTCGACGCGGTCCCCGCTCGTGACGTAGCCTGCGAGGCCGCGGTTGCCCGTCATCGGGATCGCAACCGCTCGCTGCTTCCCCGAGAGCTGAGTCGGGACGGCGTCCGTGAGCCCGACGCTGAGGTCGGCTGTCGTGATCTGCTGGCCGGGGAAGATGTCCCCTACCGCAACGCGCCCGTTGAGATATGCCGGATCAGAGATCGCGCCAACCTTGAGGTCGTCCTTGGAGAGCGTCGCCGCCTGGAACAGCTGCTTCTCGGCGATGACCGTGCCCGAGGTGCCCTTCGGGATCAGGTTCTTCGCGACGAGCACGGGTGTCGGCGCCGTCGAGTCGTTGACGCTCGAGCGGTACTGGACGAGGTAGGCGATCAGCAGGATCGCCGCAAGCGCCGCGGCGCCGATGCCGAGCGCGAGCGTCCAGCCGCGCGACTGCTGGACCTTGCTGGTGAGTGAGGTATTCGACACGGGAAGTTCCTCCTAGTTCCTTACGCTCTTTATCGGCAAATCATCGGACGAGAACAGCCCTGCAGGGCGTCAGCTGCCCCTCTACACAGGTCGCGTTCGGGTCGACGGGGCCGGGCTCGTAGTCCACGGTCTCGACGAAGAATCCCTGAATCGCGCCTTTCGGCGGCGCCGGCAGGCTGACCTGAGGCGTGGCCGGATTGCTGTCGTTGTCCCAGGTGGTGTCGGGGCAGGGGTCGCTCTGGTTGTTGTTTGCTCCGGTCCAGTTCGTGACGAAGAACGACGCGAACCCGAGGACCGGAATCGTGTCGCCAGCGCCCGTCAGGCCCTTGCCGGACTGATAGGGGACGATGAAGAGGTTGACGACGCGCGGGTAGCGCGAGTCGCCGCCGTTCTGTACCCAGCCTTTCGGCTCGGTTGGTGTGCCGTCGTAGTTCCCGTCGTAGTTGCAGTCGAAGTTCTGGCACGAGTTGTTGTTGATGTTGTCGCAGTTCTCGGTTGCCACCGCGATGTCGTCGCCGACCTGGCCGGTCGACATGCCCGGCGCGGTGAGCACGCACTGCCAGAAGTTGCCGGATGAGTTCGTGCCCATCGGCATCGCGCCCGTGCCGAACCACTTGCTCGGGTCGGGGCAATGCTTCGGGGTGCCGTCCCACCAAGGCGGATCCCAGGTGTTCGCGCCGTACCACGGCGCACACCCGCTCTGGAAGACCTTGAACTCCTGACCCTGGGGAACCGCGGGATCGCATTGCAGGGTCTGGTTCGCCTGGGGGTCGTCGAGGCGGAGCGTCGTGAAGACGCCCGTCTTGAGCACGCTTACGGTGCCGATAGTCGGGTAGATCTGTACCGTCGAGCCTCCGACCGATGTATCGAACGGGGCGCTCGGGAGGAGCGCGCCGGGACCGCCCGCCGCCGGGCTTCCGGAGTTCCGCACGAGTCCGACCGCGCCCGACGTCGCCTTGGTGCCGACGAACACACGCTGCACGGGCTCGGAGCCGCTGTACTTGCACGGGTTCTGGTTGCCGTTCTTGCACTTGTTCCCGCTTCCGACCGGGTATTCATGGCTCCCGTTCGTGTCCTCCCAGCTGAGCGCGACCGTCACGGTGTTCGGACCGGCGCTGCTCGCCGTGATCGGCGTGCCGGACGTCGACCAGATGCCGGAGGGGTTGCCGCCCGACGGCGGAGTAAGGCTCACGCCGTTCACCTTCACGCTGAAGTTCGCCGGCACATTCAGCGGAGGATCAGTGCGGTTGCCCCAGTCGACCTCGACCGTCCCACCGTACTTGCAGTCCGTCGCCCCGACGGGCAGCGTCGAGAAGTACGCGTCGGTCACGCTGCCGCAGCCCCCAGTCAGGTGGACCTGGGTGATCCGCGGTTGGGCGGTCGCGTTGCCGGAGTTGTAGATGCGGATTTGCGAGAGCTGGTGGAAGCAGTCCGCGAACTTGAGCGCCAAGAGCTGCGCGCAGCTCTGATTCAGATCGATGTCGTCCTGGCTCGCGACCCTCACCTCGGTACCGACGGCGAGGTAGTCCCCGCATGCGGGATCGTAGGTGGGGAGCGTGAGCCCGAAGGACTTGTTGGGATCGCCCTCGTCAGGGTTCCCGTTCGGGATCCCCCAGAGCATCCCGCCGACGCTCGTCGCATAGGCGCTCTGGTCCGCCCACGGCTTGAGATTCTCCGTGTGGAGCAGGGTGTTATGGCACTCGTCGTAGTACCGCACCTGCACCTTCGTGATGACGTTGTTCGGCACCGCGAGCGGCAGGAAGCGTGTGCCGCTGATCGCCGGCCGGATGTCGACACGGGCGCGTGCCCCGTTCCTAGACAGCGGAAGTCCGACGCCACCGAAGAGCGATGGGAGGTCGCGCTCCTTGACCTTCACGTCCGTCCAGTAGCCCGGCGCCGAGATGCCGTCACCCGACGGGTGCTTGTAACAGGGGTTGCCGAGGCTGGTGACGGAGTTGCCGTCGCCGTCGTCCGAGTAATCAGTGTTGTCGTCGTAGCTCGTCGAGTTGATCGCGACGTCGACATGCGCCTGATTGGCGATCTGCGTGTTCTCGAGCGGGCTCGCCGGCAAGACGCCACCGGCATAGTCGGCCTGGTCAGGGTCGCCGGCGTACTGCCGTGCCGAGTCCGCGATCTCCTGCGCTGTGCTGGCTTTGAGCGTGGGGTCTGCGGTCTGGACACATGCCTTCCAGTTCTTCCCATACTCGACAGCCGCGGCGAACGCGGCCGCGTCGGCGCGATTCTGCAGCTGGCGCTTGTGCGTGTACCAGTTGCCGACGTCGATGACGAGCGCGGCGAGCAGCAGGAGCACGGGGATCATCACCGCGCCGAGGACGATCACCTGGCCGCGCTCCTCACGGCGCGCGCGGTTCACGACTGACATCCCTCGGTGTAGGTCTCGGGGATCGCGTTGTTCGATGCGTCCTTTGCCCCCAACCGCTCGATCCGCATCGTCGAGGAAGCCTGGATCTTGATCTTGCCGATGTTGAGGATCGGGACGAATGTAAATGGCTTGGAGACCGTGACCTTGAGCGGAGCCCCAAGGTCTTTGTCTCCTTCGCGCGTGATGCAGACCGTGGTGTTCGAGTTGAACTCGGAGCTCGAGCTGTCCGCGGCAGCCGTCTGCAGCGTCGTCGGTGCGTACGGGTTGCGGTCGACTATGGCCCAGCGTGCGGTCTCGTTCGCGACGTGGTTCGCCTGAATCCAGTAGAAGAAGACGCGACCGAAGCCGAGCATCCCGGCCACGATGATCATGAAGATCGGCAGGATGAGCGCGAACTCGGTCATGGCCTGGCCGTCGTTGCGCCTCAGATTCAGTCGTTTCACCGCCAACCCCCTCCTAGAGGTACGCCACATGATGCCGCAAGGTTCGGATTGCCGAACCGCGTCTCATCATCGGCAGATCCTGCTGATCTTCAATCCCCTGATTGCGATCCTCAATAGACAACGGGCGGCGGTTCTGCGGGGCTTCGTGCTGCCCCGCGAGACCGCCGCCCATTTGCATCGTTCGTCCGTTACTAGCCGGTCGGGAACTTCTGGACCGAGCTACCCGTGCTCTTGAAGAGGTCACGGACGGCGGGCCCGAGGATCAGGATGCCCGCGATCACGAGGATCGCGATGCCACCGAGGATCAGCGCGTACTCGGCCATCGTCTGGCCCTCGCGATCGCGCAGCCGCGCCCACGTGTTCTGGAGATACACGACGAGTGCCGTCATGCTGTGCTTCCTCCTTCGTTGTAGGGGGAACGCCCCCCCGAGCGTCATGCCTCTTACGTTCCCCCCGGGTGCGGGAGGCTCCCGGATGGTGCTCGCGAGCCGTAGCCGCTGGTACTCCCCGAGGGTCTAGACGGGGCTAGACCCGCGGCCAAGCCGGTCATCCTCCGCGGGGCGCAGGACGGCGAGCGCAAAGGCGCCGCCGGCCGCGCAGAGGACCAGCGCCGTCTGCCACGGCCTCCCGTTCCCGTTGCCGGAGCCGAACCAGAGCAGTGCCGGGACCACCCAGACGAACGAAAGACGGGGTCGATAGAGGGCGACCGGGGCGAGCAGCAGGACGAAGGAGTGCAGCCAGACGATCGGCGACGCGACCACGCACGCGAGGACCGCGAAAGAGAAGGAGAGCCGATCGTTTCCGCGTCGGCCCGCCACGACGCACGCCGCGAGCACGCCGACGACGAGGGCGTACCACGCGAGCTGTCCCAGCCGCGGAGCGCCGGCGTCCTCGAGCAGCGCCCGCACGGTGTAGCTCGAGCCGGACTGGGCCGTCTCGAGCTTGTTCAGGCTCGACGGATAGTCGAGGAGGCCCGAAAAGCCGAGCAGGCCCCACAGACCGAAGGTGATGCCACCGGCGACGACGACCGACGCGACGGCCCCGCTCCAGCGTCTCGTCGACGCAAGCCAGACAGCGAGCGGCCAGCAGATGATCTTCGTGGCGACGGCAAGCCCACTCCAGATGCCTGCGCGGACGTTCGCCTCGCGCGCGCGCCAGGCGAGCGACGTCAGGAGCAGCAACGGGATCGTGACGTTCCCTGTCTGCACCGCATGGAACGAGGCTCCCCAGAGGAAAGCGGCGCCGTAGCAGCGCCAGTCACGGACCCGGAGAACCCAGAGGCTCGCCCCGAGCATCAGCATCAGTGCTGCCGTCCAGACCAGCTCGGGCGACGGCACGAGCGTGAGGGGGACGAGGGCGAACGCAACGAGTGGTGGATAGCCGTACGCGGGATACGGGGATTCCCAGTGCGCGATCTCGTGCGCGGCCGGCAGCAACGTCTGGGTCAGGTCGATGCTCAGCTCGCCCCTGTCCCAGAACGTCTGGAGCATCACGATGTAGAGGAGGAGTGGGAGGGCGACGAGCCCAACCACCGCGGCGATGGCGGCGCGGCTCGGGCCGTGTTCGCGACCCTGACTCTCCGCTGGACCAGCGACCGACGTCATATCTCGGATGATCGACCGATCGGGGCGTGTGCCTGAGTGGCTCGCGCCTGCCTGGGCCCGGCTGGGGCGGCGCGCCAGGCTTTGAGGTCGTATGAGAACGCGACCCAGAACACGAGGCCGTAGACGACGAGGAGGCGCGCGATGTCGGAGACGTCCCCGATCCCCACGCCCGCGCCCTCCATGCCCCACGTCGCGATCGGCAGGAACCAGATCGCGGAGAGCCTGGGTCGGGCGAGTGCGAGCGGCAGGGCCGCGAGCGCGAAGTAATCCAGCCAGACGATGGGCGAGAGGACGAGCGCTGCGGCGATCGCCAGCGCGAAGCTCCGATAGCGGAACATGCCGGCGAGGAGCGCCACACCGACCGCGAACGTCGCTCCACGGGCAACGGTGTCCGAGGCGCCCGCCTGGACGAGCAGTCCGTAGACCGTGTAGCTGTCCTGGTCGAACGCCCGTCCGAGCCTCGACAGGCGGTGTGCGTAGTCGTCGATTCCCATATAGGGCAGAACGAGGAGGAGCGACGCTCCTGCGACCAACGCCGCGATAAGTGCCTCGCGCGTGCGCCGAACCGCGGCAAGCCACAGGCCGACCGGCCAGACGAAGAACTTCACGGCGACACTGAGCCCGACCAGGAGCCCGGGCAGGTTGCGCGTGTCCCGATAGCGCCATGCCGCCGCGACGAGCACCGCGACGATCGGCGTCAGATGCGAGACGCGCATCTCGCCGACCACCTCGGGCCACAGTCCGACAACGCCGTACACGCGCCAGTCGCGGACACCGACGAGCCAGAGCGAGAGGGCGAAGCAGGCAAGCCCGATCAGGACGATCACGACATCCGCGGCGCCGGCCGGGAGGATCGTCAGCGGCGAGACGAGGTAGGCGGCGAGCGGCGGCCAGATCAGGTTGGACTGCGCGAGCGGGTCCCAGCCGGCAGGGGGAAACGGGTTGTCCCCGTGGAGGAGGATCTTCGCCTGCGGGTAGAGCTCGTAGTGAAAGTCCCCGGAGAGCGGGCCTCCGGTGACGCCCACCACGAACATGGTGACGAGCGCCGCGATGGGGAGAATGCCGAGCACGACGATGGTGCCCACCCGCGTCAGGGCCGCCCGAAAGTCGGATTTCGGCTGGGTCTGCAAATCGATTGGCGGCTTGCTCACGATGGCACGCCTCGCAGCCGACCGCGTCGTGGTCGCTCGAGCGCCGTCAGCCTATGGTTGCGGCCCGGCGGAGAATCGGCCCTGGCCAATGGTTCAGGCATCCACGAATCGGAGGGATGGTGCGCGTTGCCGCCGCCGGAGGCACGGTTCAGGCTTGTGTCCTGCGAGAGAAGAGTCGGGATGCGTGAGCCGAATGACGGAAGGACGTGATGGGGAACGTGCACGGCAGCTGGAGATGAGCATCGCTCACGGCGATCAGCATCTTTCTTCGAAGGGTTTGATATCTGCCTTCCGAACGCTCCGCGATCCGATTTTCCTGATTCTCGCGCCGGCGGTCTTCGTCCTCCTCGAGTACGTGTACGCGTACAAGGCCACCGATGTCGGCTTCGACTTCGCCGGGACATTATGGAAGCCGGCACAGGCATGGCTCGACGGGCTGCCGATCTATCCCGAGCCGACGCGGATCGCCGTCGAGATCGGCAACCCCTCTGTGTATCCGCCGTTGTTCATCCTGCTGCTGTCGCCCCTCGTGGCGCTCCCGCTTCAGGTCGCCGCCTGGGTGTGGCTCGGCGTGCTTGCGGCGAGCGTTGCCGCGGCGCTATGGATCGTTGGGGTGCACGACTGGCGATGCTATGTCCTCGCGGTCAGCTCACCAGTCGTGCTCCAGGGGCTGATGCTCGGAAACCTCACGGTCTTTCTCGTTCTGCTGACCGCGCTTGCGTGGCGGTATCGCCACCGCGCTCTCGCGGCAGGGGTCGCCGTCGGCACCGCTGTCGCCGCGAAGCTGTTCGTTTGGCCACTGCTGATCTGGCTCGTCCTCACCAAGCGGTACCAAGCGGCCGCCTGGGCACTCGGCTCCGCCGCGCTTCTCGTGTTGGTGCCGTGGGCGATCGTTGGGTTCGACGGGCTGCTTGACTACCCCGCGCTGCTACGGGAGACGCAGGATGTCTATGCGATCCGGAGCGACTCCGTCGCGAGCGTTGTCGCCGGCCTCGGCGCATCGACGACGGTCGCGGTCGTGGCGTGCTGGGTTGCCGGGTTGGTCCTCGTGGCCTTGGCCATCTGGCTGTCGAGGAAGGAGGACAGCGACCGGCGGGTCTTTACAGCGCTCGTCGCCGCCGGCATCGTCGCGTCACCGATCGCTTGGCCGAACTACGCATCGCTGCTGTTCGTGCCGATAGCCATCAGGTGGCCTCGCCTGGCACCGGCGTGGTTCTTCGGATATGCGATCTGGCTCGCCGGTCTGCTTCCACGACCAGTCGCGACCGACGCGCCGGGCCGTCCGGCGGGGGTCCCTGAAATGGCCTGGGAGCTCAGCCATGCGGTCCCGGCCGCGGGAAAGGCGTTCGGCATCGTGGCAACCGTGCTGCTGGTCACGGCGGCGCTGATCGTGCGGCGCCGTCCACCGTCGCGGAGCGCCATCCATGTCGACTGACGTGATCGACGGTCGACCGGTGTCAGGCGACGTGGCCCCGCGTCGAGAGGCGACGCTCTCCGATTCGACGCTTGCCGGGGTGACGAGCCCATTGGCTCTCGTTGGGGCTGCGGCGGTACTTGCTGCCGTCCTCCAGGTTCTCATGTCCCTCGGGCTTCCAGGGCCCTGGGTCGCGCCGGACGAGCTGATCTACTCGGAGTTGGCAAAGAGCATAGGGTCGGGCGCGCTGCCGGCCGTCCGGGGAGAAGTGACGTGGGGCTACGGGATCCTCTACCCGCTCCTCATCTCTCCTGCGTGGACCGTGTTCGACGATCCGTCCC
>Ga0207661_10001401_pt1 | contig 16231 bp, 21 predicted proteins | sample KBSC713LmetaG_FD_184337 | JGI IMG/M metagenome (GOLD analysis project Ga0207661, IMG submission 184337) | Corn rhizosphere microbial communities from Kellogg Biological Station, Michigan, USA - KBS C7.1-3L metaG (SPAdes) (version 2) | ecosystem: Host-associated > Plants > Roots > Rhizosphere ...
CCCGTCGTGCGCGGGAGTCGGCCGCGTCCAGCAGGTCACGCGGACGATCCTCGGACAGATGGTCCGCTCGGGAACCTGTCCGCGCTGCGACGGCGCCGGGACGATCGTGGAGACGCCCTGCGAGCGGTGCGGCGGCGACGGGCGCACGATCGAGGACGCGCCGCTCGAGCTCGAGGTGCCCGCGGGGATCCACGACGGCCAGCGGATCAGGGTGCGAGGGGCGGGTCACGCGGGGGTGCAGGGCGGGCCGCCGGGCGACGTCTACGTCACGGTTCGCGTCCGGCCGCTCGACGGTGTCGAGCGCGACGGCGACGACCTCGTCGTGCGGACGTCCGTGACGATCACGGGCGCTGCGCTCGGAACGGCCGTGACCGTGCCCACGCCGGAAGGCCCGTTCGAGGTCGAGCTCGCGCCGGGTGTCCAGCCCGGCTCGGCGCACTCCGTCAAGGGCCGCGGGCTGCCGTCTCTCGAGACGGGTCGGCGCGGCGACCTCCATGTGGTCGTCGGCGTCCGCGTCCCCACCAACCTGACCGGCGAGCAGCGCGCGGAGCTGCTCAGGCTGGAGACCGACCTCGGCGAGAGCGCGTACAAGGCGGATGACGACGGGTTCCTCGGGAAGCTGAAGAGCGCGTTCCGGTGAGCCTCACGCGGCGCCGCCCGTGACGTCGCTCTGGCGCGTCTCGGTCCGCGTGCCGTCCGGCCGGTCGGAGGAGACGAGGGCGACGTTCCTCACGCTGGCGCCGAAGGGCTTCGAGGAGCTGGACGTCGACGGGCAGCTCGAGCTCGCGCTCTACGTGAACGCGGAGGAGCTCGGCGATCTGCGTGCGCGCGTTCACGGGGCGACGATCGCGCCGGTCGAGGACGGGTGGGAAGACGCCTGGCGCGCCTTCCACCAGCCGGTCGAGGTCGCCGGGATCTGGCTCGGCCCGCCGTGGGAAGCGCCGCCCGATCCGTCGCGTGCGGTCGTGATCGACCCCGGCAGGGCGTTCGGCACAGGTGCCCACGCGACCACGCGTCTCTGCATCGAGCTGCTTGCCCGGATCGGCGGGGGTGGATCATTGCTCGACGTCGGCTGCGGCTCGGGCGTGCTCGCGATCGCGGCCGCGCGTCTCGGCTTCGGCCCTGTCGTTGCGATCGACGACGACCCGGTCGCGGTCGAGACGACGCGCGCGAACGCAGCCGTGAACAGCGTTGCGCTCGATGTCCGGCTCGCGGACGCGCTGCGCGACCCGCTCCCGCGCTCCGATGTCGCGGTCGCGAACGTCCTGCTCGAGCCCGTCGAGGCGATCCTCGCGCGCCTCGACGCGGGTGAGGCGATCACGTCGGGCTACCTTGCGGGCGAACGGCCCGCACACGCGGGTTGGGCGCACGTCGAGACCGTGGAGCTCGACGGCTGGGCAGCCGACCGCTTTCGCCGGCAGCGCCGACCTGCGACATAGCAGCGCGCGCCGTGGCTGTCGATTCGCTAGTCGTGGTGGTGGTCGTCTCCCTCGCCGGACTCGACGACCTCGACGATGTCGGCTGCACGTTGACGCACGAGAAACGCGGCCACGTGCTCCGAGACGACGACCTCCTCTTCGGCGCCGGCTTCAACGGGCGGCTCTCGCCGAGGATCGGACGTCGCGGTGAGCATCGCACGTCCCGGGCGCAGCCTGAGCCTGAACATCCTGCGCATCGCTCGAATCGTACGAGGCAGCGCGTCCGACCGGCGTCGAGCCAGCTTGCGCGCGGCTCGTCAGGGCCGGGAGAGCCGGTAGAGCACATGCCGGCGCAGGGCGTGCCCGGGTGGAAGCCGGGGATGATCGAACTCGCCGGCGTAGCTCATGCCCAGCCGGGACATGACGGCAACGGAACGACGGTTCTCGGGAACGGTGAACGACACGACCTCGTCCAGGTCTGCTTCGGCGAAGCCGAATTCGAGTGCCGCCTGGGCCGCCTCGGTCGCGTAGCCGCGGCCCCAGTATGCGAACGCAAGACGCCAGCCGATCTCGATACACGGCGTGAAATCGGCCTCGAACGCGGGCACCGCGAGGCCGACGTACCCGATGAAGGGCGCGAGGCCGGGGACCTCGACCGCCCACCGCCCGAAACCGCGCTCGGCGAACTCCGGAACGACTTGCTCCAGGACGAACGCGTCCGATTGCGCGCGCGTAAGCGGCGATGGGTAGTAGCGCATCACGCGCGGGTCCGCGTTGAGCTCGGCGAACGGCGCCAGATCGTCCGGCATCCACTCTCGCAGCAGGACTCGCTCGCCGCACAGACGCGGGACACTCCCTTCGCTTCTGAGCCAGCTCACCGGAGATCCTCCTCGCCGTTGTCCGGAGCGTGCCACGGCCGATCTCGCGCGGCGAGCGTCTAAGCTCTCGAACCCCCCATGGCCACGTTCTCGACGCGCTTCCTCGGGTGCAAGGTCTCGTTCGCCGACGCGCAGGCGATCCGCGAGCGGTTGCTCGCCGACGGCCACGTCGAGGTCGGGGAGCGTGGCGAGATCCAGGTCGTCAACACCTGCTGCGTGACGCACGAGGCGGTCTCGAAGTCTCGGCAGGCGGCCGCGCGTGCCGCTCGCTCGGCGCAGACGGTGTACGTGACCGGCTGCGCCTCGAACCTCGAGGAGGCCTTCGTCGAGGCGCCGCGGAACGTCGTCGTGACCGGGCGGACGGGCGACGACGCCGCCGTGTTCGTGGCCGGCGACGTGGGAGCGATCGGCTGCCTGGACGCGCCGCACCGGCTCGACCGCGTGCGCGCGTTCGTTCGGATCCAGGACGGGTGCTCGTTCTCGTGCGCGTTCTGCGTGATCCCCCTCGTCCGCGGCGCGACGCGAAGCCGCACTGCAGCTGCGGTGCTGGCCGAGGTGCGCCGCCGCGTCGGACAGGGTCACCGGGAGGTCGTCCTCACAGGTGTCAATCTCGGCTGCTTCCGCGATCGTGAGGCGGGCTACACGCTCGCGCGCCTCGCGCGCGAGGCCGGTACGACCGCGGGTCTCGAGCGGCTGCGGCTCTCCTCGATCGAGGTGAACCACGTGACGGACGAGCTCGTCGCGGCGCTGACCGAGACGCCGACCGTCTCGCCGCATCTTCACGTGCCCATGCAGTCGGGCGACGACGGCGTGCTGCGGGCGATGGGTCGGCGGTACACGGCAGCGCAGTTCGAGCGCCGGCTCGAGCCGCTGCGCCATCTCAATCTCACGACCGACGTGATCGTCGGGTTCCCCGCCGAGGACGACGCGGCCTTCGAGCGGACGTGCGCCCTCGTCGAGCGGCTAGGCATGACGAAGGTGCACGTGTTCCCCTACTCCCCGCGGCCCGGCACGAGGACCGCCGACGCCGACACCGTCCCCGCAGAGGTCAAGCGCGACCGGGGCCGGCGCCTGCGAGCGCTCTCGAACGATCTCTCGCGGCGGCGCTGGGCGGCGCGGGTCGGGACGACCGACCGCGTGCTCGTCGATCGCCCCGGGCGCGGCTACGCGGACGACTACACGCCGTGGCTCGTCGACGCCGAGGTGGGCGCGTTCGTCACCGCCCGGGCCGTGGGTGTCGCCGACGAGGGGGTGCTCGCCGTTGCCGCCTGAGGACTGCCTCTTCTGCCGGCTCGTCCGGGAGGGCGACCATGTCCACGCTGCCGACGGGTTCGTTGCGATCCGCGACATCGCGCCGAAGGCGGCGACCCATCTCCTCGTGCTCCCCGAGCGGCACGTCGAGACGTTCCGCGATGTCGCCGAGTTCCCGTCGGACGAGGCAAAGCGGATGCTCGAGTTCGTCGCCGAGACCGCTGCCCGGGAGGGCCTCGAGGATTACCGCGTCATCGTCAACGTCGGGCTCGGCGGCGGCCAGACTGTGTTCCACCTGCACTGGCACGTTCTCGGGGGCGTTAGCCTGCCCGGGTTCGAATGACCCTCATCGCCGACATCGAGAGCGAGCTGAAGGAGGCGCGGCTCGCGCGCGACAACCAGCGTCGCGACGCGCTCGCGTTGCTGCTCAGCGCGCTCCGGAGCGCACAGAAGGAGCTCCAGCGGGAGCTCTCGGAGGACGAGTCGCTCCAGGTGCTTCAGCGCGAGCGGAAGAAACGATCCGAGGCGATGGAGGCATACGACGCGGCCGGACGCGAGGAGCAGGCCGACCGCGAGGAGTTCGAGCTCGAGGTAATCGAGGAGTTCATGCCCGAGCCGCTCTCCGAGGACGACCTCGAGGAGATCGTCGACAACGTGATCGCGGAGGTCGGCGCGACGTCGCTCCACGACCTCGGGCGCGTGATGGCGGACGTGATGCCTCAGGTCTCCGGGCGCGCCGACGGCTCGACCGTGAGCCAGCTCGTCCGCGAGAAGCTCGCGTAAAGCTCGGAAGAACCGCCGCGGCGCCCGTCTCGCCTCGGCATAGTGAATCGTCGTGCGAACGACGGTCGCGCAAGCTCCAGAGGCGATTGGGGGGATTCGCCTCGCCTCCCTCGCGAAGACGTTCCAGTCGCCGCAGGGCCCGGTGCGCGCGGTGAGAGGGATCGACCTCGACATCGCGCCGGGAGAAACCGTGGCGCTGCTCGGGCCGAACGGCGCGGGGAAGTCGACGACGATCGAGATGCTGCTCGGGCTCACACGGCCCGATGCCGGAACCGTCTCCGTCTTCGGCCTCGCGCCGGAGCGCGCGGTCGACGAAGGCAACGTCGGGGCGATGCTCCAGACCGGCTCGCTGATCCGCGATCTCTCGGTGGGGGAGCTCGTGGCGATGATCGCGTCGCTCTATCCCGAGCCGCTCGACGTGCACGACGCTCTCGAGCTGGCCGGCATCGCCTCGCTGGCGGGCCGGCGAACGCAGAAGCTTTCCGGCGGCGAGACCCAGCGGGCGCGCTTTGCGGTGGCGATCGTCGCCGACCCGGAGCTCCTCGTGCTCGACGAGCCGACCGTCGCGATGGACGTCGAGAGCCGGCGCGCCTTCTGGTCGGCCATGCGCGCCTTCGTCGCCCGCGACAAGACGGTCCTGTTCGCGACGCATTACCTCGAGGAGGCCGACGCCTATGCCGACCGGGTCGTGCTGATGGCGGCCGGCACGATCGTCGCCGACGGTCCGCCGACCGAGATCAAGGCGATGGTCGGCTCGCGCAGGATCCGGGCGACGTTGCCCGGCGCCGACCCGGCGATGCTCGCGGCGCTTCCCGGCGTGACCGACGTCGACCTCCGGGGAGAGGCCATCTCGCTCGTCTGCTCCGACAGCGACGTCGCCCTCCGCGCGCTGCTCGACGCGAGCCCGGACGTGCGCGACATCGAGGTGACCGGCGCAGGGCTGGAGGAGGCGTTCGTCCAGCTGACCCACGAAGAGAGCGCGGCGGCGCCGGCATGAGCTCCACCTATATGCGCCTCGAGCTCCTGCGGATGCTCCGGAACCGCCGCTTCTTCATCTTCTCGCTCGGCTTCCCGGTCGTCCTCTACTACCTGATCGCCGGGCCGAACAAGAACAACGACGACCTGGGCGGGTCGGGCATCTCCGCGCCCGTCTACTACATGGTGGGGCTCGTCGCCTTCGGCGCGATGACCGCCGTTCTCTCGGCGGGCGCCCGGATCTCGGCGGAGCGCTCGACGGGCTGGAACCGCCAGTTGCGGATCACGCCGCTGACGACGCGCAACTACTTCCGGACGAAGGTGCTCACCGGCTACGCCGCGGCCTGCGCCACGATCGTCGTCATGTATGTCGCCGGCGCGACGCTCGGCGTCAGGCTTCCCGCGCGCAATTGGATCGAGATGACGGGGCTGATCCTCGTCGGGCTCGTGCCGTTCGCGGCAGGCGCGATCGCGATGGGCCACCTGGTGTCCGTGGACTCGATCGGGCCGGCGATGGGCGGCACGACGGCGGTCCTCGCGTTCCTCGGCGGCACATGGTTCCCGATCACGGGTGACGGGGTGTTTGCGACCGTCGCGAAATGCCTGCCGTCGTACTGGCTCGTGCAGGCGGGCCACGTCGGGCTTGGCGAAAGCGCCTGGGGACGCACGGGCTGGCTCGTCGTCGTCGCGTGGACGGTTGCGCTGACCGCGCTCGCGGCACGCGCCTACCGGCGCGACACCGGTCGCTTCTGAGCCGCCGCCAGCGGACGGGAAAGCCGCCTGCGGTTCCGCGCGACGAAGGCGTACCCGTGCTGCGTCGCGTCGGGGAACCGCTCGAGCAGCCGGGCGACCGCGCGCCCGCCCCGGAGGCGCCGGAGGAGGCCCGGCAGTGCGTCGGCGCCAGACAGCCGCGTCCCCGCCTCGTCGACCACGTGGAGCGACGCGTCCCGCTCGAACGACGAAAGGCCCTGCAGCAACTCGACCCCGCGCGCCGAGCCGATCGGCGCGAGCGCCACGCCTTCGCGCGAGCCGACCCGCCGTGCGAAGCTCGTGCAGAGCGCGCAGTCCGCGTCGTAGAGCACCGTCACGTCCCGCATACCGACACCGTAGAGGGCTGTTCCTACACTTCGACGCATGCAGGACGTCCTCACCGTCCCGAACGAGGTCGCGGCCGAGCTCGCCGGCGTCGCCGACGGCGTGCTCGACACGCTGCGCGAGCGGCTGGGCTGCTCGATCTCGCTGCGTGGCAACCGACTGACGCTGGACGGCGACGACGAGCGGGTCGTGGAGGCGCGGGCGGTCGTCGACGAGCTCGTCGAGCTCGTGGAGGGCGGCCACGCGATCGGGCCCGACACGGTCGGCGCGGTCGTCGCGGCGCTCGACCAGGCCGAGGACATCCGCGACGTCTTCGAGGACGTCGTCTGGCGTCATCGCGGCAAGAAGATCGCGCCGAAGACCGTCACCCAGAAGAAGTACGTCGACACGATCCGCCGCGAGACCGTGACGTTCGCGATCGGCCCGGCGGGAACGGGCAAGACGTACCTCGCGATCGCGCTCGCGGTGAAGGCGCTCTCGGAGCGCGAGGTCGGCCGGATCATCCTCACCCGTCCCGCCGTCGAGGCGGGCGAGCGGCTCGGGTTCCTGCCGGGCGACGTGCTCGCGAAGGTCGATCCCTACATGCGGCCGCTGTTCGACGCGCTCTACGACACGATGGACGCCGACCGTCTCAACGCCTACATCGACCGCGGCACCGTCGAGGTCGCCCCGCTCGCGTTCATGCGCGGGCGCACCCTCAACGACTCCTTCGTGATCCTCGACGAGGCGCAGAACACGACCCCCGAGCAGATGCAGATGTTCCTCACGCGCCTGGGGTTCGGCTCGAAGATGGTCGTCACGGGCGATGTGACGCAGATCGACCTGCCACGCGAGCAGGCGTCGGGATTGATCCAGGTACGCGGCATCCTCGACTCGCTCGACGGGATCGGCTTCGTCGAGTTCGGCCACGCCGACGTCGTCCGGCACAAGCTCGTGCAACGGATCGTCGAGGCGTACAAGCTGCACGTCGAGGAGACGGGCTCCGCGCGGCGTCGGTGATGCTCGAGATCGAGGTTGCGAACCGTAGTGGCGGGCCGGTCGACTCGGTGGGAGCGGAGACGCTCGCGCGGGAGGTGCTCGCCGCGGAGGGGGTGGAGGGGGGCGAGCTCGGAATCGCGTTCGTCTCCGTTGACGAGATGCGCGGCCTCAAGCGAGAGCACCTCGGAGTGGACGAGCCGACAGACGTGCTCTCGTTCCCGATCGACGGGCTCGACGCGATCCCCGAGGGCGAGCCTCGTGCGCTCGGCGACGTCGTCCTGTGCCCGCTGGTGGTCGGTGAGGAGTGGCGCTGGCCGCTCGTGCACGGGCTGCTGCACCTGCTCGGGCACGAGCACGGCGACGAGATGGAGGCGCGCGAGCGCGCGCATCTCTAGTGGCCGCTCCGAGAGATCACTCGTGATCACGCCTCGCCGCCCGCCCTCGATCGTCGAGAGCTTCAACTACGCGATCGAGGGGATCATCCACGTGCTCCGCACCCAGCGGAACATGCGGATCCACTTCGCGGTCGCGATCGTGGTGCTGATCGCGGCGCTCGTCTCGGACGTCACGCGCCTCGAGCTGATCGCCCTCTTCATCGCGATCGCGTTCGTCCTCATCGCCGAGATGATCAACACCGCGATCGAGGCGGCTGTCGACGTCGCATCGACGACGTTCGACCCGATGGCGAAGCTCGCAAAGGACATCGGCGCGGGGGCGGTGCTGATCGCTGCAGTCAACGCGATCGCCGTGGGCTACCTCGTCTTCTCCGGCCAGGTCGCGGACGAGAGCTCGCGTCTTCTCGACCGTCTTTCCGAGGCGCCTGCGGAGCTGACGCTCGTCGCGCTCGTGATCACGGTCGTGCTCGTGATCGCGATGAAGGCGTTCGGTGGGCGCGGCTCGCCGCTGCGGGGCGGCTGGCCGTCGGGCCACGCGGCGGTCGCGTTCGCGGCGTGGATGGCGGTGACGCTCGTGATCGGCGACAGCTCCCACCGCTTCCTCGTATCGTCTCTGACGCTGATCATGGCGTTGCTCGTGGCCCAGACGAGGATCGAGGCGGGCGTCCACACGACCCTCGAGGTCGCGTCGGGCGGCGCGCTCGGTGCGCTCGTGACGCTCGCGGTCTTCCAGGGGTTCTCCGGATGACGGACGACGAGCTCCTCGCCCGGGCGGACGCGATCGCCGCGCGAGCCTACGCGCCCTACTCCAACTTCTCGGTCGGCTGCGCCGTGCTGTGTCGGGACGGGACCGTGATCGAGGGAGTCAACGTCGAGAACGGCGCGTATCCCCTCGGCGTCTGCGCGGAGCGGACTGCGTTCTCCCGGGCGATGGTCGAGGGCTACCGGCCAGGCGATTTCGTGGTCGCGGCGGTCACCGCCTCGCCCTGTGGCGGCTGCCGCCAGTGGTTCGCCGAGATGGGCCTGGAGCGCGTCGTCTTCCGCAACGGGGGCCGCGTCGTCGAGATGACGGTCGACGAGATCCTCCCGGAGCAGTTCGCGCTGTGAGCACGAGACGCGGGTGCGGGCGGCCCCGCGGCCGTCACGAGCCCGGCACGGTCCAGTCACCCACTCGTCGGCGGTTCGCCGATAGGCTCGTGCCGTGGGGAGGAGGTCGGTGGCCCGAAAGGGGGGGCGCTGGCCTAAACGGACATGGCCGGGGGAGCCACGTCGCGGGGCGGGTGCGTGCGATGAGGTGGGCGGGATGAGGTGCGGCGTCGTCGTCGTCGCCGGGCGGCCGAACGTCGGCAAGTCGACGCTCGTGAATGCGCTGACCGGCGACAAGGTCGCGATCACGTCGACCGTCCCCAACACGACTCGCCGCCGGATCTTCGGCGTCGCGAACGGGCCGGAGTGGCAGCTCGTCCTGGCCGACCTGCCCGGCTTCCAGCGCCCCATGGACACGCTGACCGAGCGGATGCAGGAGACGGTCGACAGCTCGTTCGAGGACGTCGACGCTGTCCTGCTCGTCCTGTCCGCGCGCGAGCGGATCGGCGCCGGCGACCGCTTCGTCGCGCGGCGTGTGTTCGCGCTCGGCGTTCCGGTCGTGATCGCGCTGAACAAGATCGACCGGCTCAAGCACGGTCATGTCGCCTCGCAGATGAAGGCGGCGGCGACACTGGGCGACTTCCACGCGCTCCATCCCGTCAGCGCGAAGGTGCGCGACGGCATCGACGAGCTGCGTGACGACCTCGTGCTCCTCCTGCCCGAGGGCCCGGCGCTCTTCCCGCGGGACCAGCAAACCGACCTCACCGTCGTCGAGCGCGTCGCGGAGGTGATCCGCGAGAAGGCGCTGCACCTGACGCGCGACGAGGTTCCGCACGCCCTGACGGTCGAGGTCGAGGAGCTCGACGAGCGGCGCGTACGCGCGTTCGTCCTGGTCGAGACGGAGTCGCAGAAGGGGATCCTCGTCGGTAAGCGCGGCGCCACGATCCGGGAGATCGGGACGCGTGCCCGGCCCGAGGTCGAGGCGCTCGTCGGCCACTCGGTGTTCCTCGAGCTCGTCGTGAAGGTCCGTCCGAGGTGGAGGCGGGACCGGAAGACCCTCGAGCGCCTCGGGCTCTAGCGCGAGGCGGGCGGTGGCGAGGTGTCCGCGCTGCCGGGGCGGCGTGCGTATTGCCGTTCCGGCGACACGAGGAGCAGCACCCGCTCCGACGTGATGCTCGCGGGGTCGTAGTCGCGGCCCCGGTACTTCCGTGAGAGTGCGTCGATGTGCTCCCGGGCGACCTGCCCGCGGACGATCTCGGTCACGCGGCCACGCACCTCGGCGTAGCGGTACGGGTTCTCGAGCTCCCAGATCGCCACCGTCACCCTCGGATCGCGCTCGACCGCGCGGAACTTCGCGCGGTGCACCTCCGTGTTGATCAAGACGTGTTCCTCGTCGGCGTCGACCCACATCACGTGGGACATCGGCTGTCCCGAGCTCAGCAGGACCGTGAAGACCGCGAAGTTTCGGTCCTGTGCGAGACGGATGATCTCCGGGTCGACCGTCACGCGCTCGTGAGGGCCGCCGCGGCCTCATCCGCCTCGACCCGGTCCGCCAGCGCCCGTGCGACCTTGAGCCAGAGCTCGGGCAGGGCATCCAGCAGCTCGACGAAGCTGTCGCCGTCGATCGCGAGCACGTGGAGCGGCGTCGTGGCGACGACCGTGGCCGTGCGCGGCGAACGCGAAAGCAGCGCGATCTCGCCGACGAAGCTGCCCGGGCCGAGCCGGGCGACCCGTCGCCTCCCACGCCTTACCTCGATCTCGCCGTCGACCACGACGTAGAACTCGCGGCCGGGCTCCCCCTCGCGGATCAGCTCCGTCCCCGTGTCCAGCGTGCGCTCGTCAGCGAGCGCGGCAATCCGTCGGAGATCGCGCTTCGAGCAGAGCTCGAACAGCGGCAATCCGCGAATCAACTCGACCCTCCTGTCGGCCCGGAGCAGCACGGCGGGGACTCTAGCGGCCTCTAGACTGGGGCCATGAGCCAGACTCTCGCCCTCCCGCGGTCACTCGAGCTGCCCGGCGGGGGTCGCCTCCCGCGGCTCGGCTCCGTCGACGCGGTCGCGCTCGAGGGGCGTGCAGCGGAGCTCGCAAAGCGCTCCATCAAGCGCGAATCCAAGCTCTTCGCGCTCGACCTCGCGATCCGGATGATCGACCTGACGACACTCGAGGGCGCCGACACGCCGGGCAAGGTGCGCGCGCTCTCGACCAAGGCGGTGCAGCCGGAGCCGGGCGACCCGAGCATTCCGTCCGTCGCGGCCGTGTGCGTCTACCCGAGCCTTGTCGCGGTCGCGCGGCGCGCGCTCGCAGGCTCCACGGTGAATGTCGCGTCGGTTGCGACGGCGTTCCCGTCCGGTCAGGCGCCGCTCGAGGTGAAGCTCGCGGACGTCCGCGCGGCGGTCAAGGCCGGCGCAGACGAGATCGACATGGTGATCGACCGCGGCGCGTTCCTCTCGGGTCGCATCGGTCAGGTCTACGACGAGGTCGTCGCGGTGAAGGAAGCGTGCGGTGACGCGCACCTCAAGGTGATCCTCGAGACGGGGGAGCTCGGCACCTACGACGCGGTGCGGCGCGCCTCGCTCGTCGCGATCGCCGGCGGCGCCGACTTCATCAAGACCTCGACGGGGAAGGTCGCCCCGGCGGCGACGCTGCCGGTGGCGCTGTGCATGCTCGAGGTGATCCGCGACGTCTACGACGAGACCGGGCTCGTCGTCGGGATGAAGACAGCCGGCGGCATCCGCACCGCGAAGCAGGCGATCCAGTACCTCTGCGTCGTTCACGAGACACTCGGTGTCGAGTGGCTGACGCCCGACCGCTACCGCTTCGGCGCCTCCTCGCTCCTCAACGACCTCCTCCTCCAGCTCCGCAAGCAGCGCACCGGGCTCTACCGGTCGCCGGACGAGTTCACGCTCGACTGATGGGCGCGGTCGAGAAGCCCCGCACCGAGATCACAGCGCCTGCGTCCTGGGACTACGCACCCGCGCCGGAGTCGCGCGAGATCGTCTCCTTCGAGCGCCGCTACGGCCTCTTCATCGGCGGCAAGCACGTCTCGCCGAAGTCGCGCTCGTGGTTCACGACGATCTCGCCCTCGACCGAGGAGCCGCTCGCGGAGGTCGCGCAGGCGGGCCAGAAGGACGTCGCGCTCGCCGTCGGCGCCGCGCGAGAGGCGTTCCGCACGTGGAGCCGTCGAAAGCCGTCCGAGCGCGCGAAGGTCCTCTTCCGCATCGCGCGCGTCCTCCAGGAGCGGGCGCGCGAGCTCGCGGTCGCGGAGTCGCTCGACGGCGGGAAGCCGATCAAGGAATCGCGCGACGTCGACCTGCCGCTCGCGGCGGCGCACTTCTTCTACTACGCCGGCTGGGCGGACAAGCTCGAGTACGCGTTCCCCGGACGATCGCCGAAGCCGCTCGGCATCGCTGCGCAGATCGTCCCGTGGAACTTCCCGCTGCTCATGCTGTCCTGGAAGATCGCGCCGGCGCTCGCGTGTGGCAACACGGTGGTGCTCAAGCCTGCCGAGACGACTCCGCTGACGGCACTGCTCTTCGCCGACGTCTGCCGGCAGGCGGAGGTCCCGCCGGGTGTCGTCAACATCCTCACGGGTGACGGCTCGACCGGTGCCTACCTCGTGCGCGAGAAAGGGATCGACAAGGTCGCCTTCACCGGGTCTACCGAGGTCGGCAAGGCGATCCAGCGCGAGCTCGCCGGACGGGACGTGTCGCTCACGCTCGAGCTCGGCGGTAAGGCCGCGAACATCGTGTTCGACGACTGCGCACTCGATCAGGCGGTCGAGGGGATCGTCAACGGGATCTACTTCAACCAGGGACACGTCTGCTGCGCGGGGTCGCGCCTGCTCGTGCAGGAGTCGATCCACGACCAGCTCGTGAGCAAGCTCAAGCGCCGGATGGCCACGCTTCGCGTGGGCGATCCGCTCGACAAGAACACGGACGTCGGCGCGATCAACTCGAGCGCCCAGCTCGAGCGGATCTCGGAGCTCGTGCAGAGCGGGGTCGACGAGGGAGCGGAGCTCTACCAGCCGCCGTGCCGGCTCCCGGAGAAGGGTTGGTGGTTCGCGCCGACCGTCTTCACGAACGTCGCGCAGAGCCACCGGATCGCGCGGGAGGAGATCTTCGGGCCGGTGCTGAGCGTGCTCACGTTCCGGACACCGGACGAGGCGGTCGCGAAGGCGAACAACACGATGTACGGGCTGTCCGCCGGGGTGTGGACCGAGAAGGGGTCGCGGATCCTCTGGATGGCCGGCCAGCTGCGCTCGGGAGTCGTCTGGGGGAACACGTTCAACCGGTTCGACCCCTCGTCGCCGTTCGGCGGCTACAAGGAGTCGGGGTTCGGCCGCGAGGGCGGACGTCACGGGCTCGAGCCCTACCTGAGGTTCGAGTGAGCGACCGGCTCCCCGTCCGCAAGACGTACAAGCTCTTCGTCGGCGGCGCGTTCCCACGCTCGGAGTCCGGTCGCACGCTCGAGGTCGAGGGGTACAACGTCGCGCGCGCCTCGCGGAAGGACGCCCGGGAGGCCGTCGTCGCGGCGCGCAAGGCGGTCGCCGGTTGGAGCGGCGCGACCGCGTACAACCGCGGCCAGGTCCTCTACCGGCTCGCGGAGACGATGGAGACCCGCACCGATGCGCTGGCCGCCGCGTCGAGCGGCCGGCGCGAGGTCGCGCGTGCGATCGACCGGGTCGTCTGGTACGCGGGCTGGGCGGACAAGCTCGCCCAGGTGCTCGGCTCGTCGAACCCGGTCGCCGGCCCGTACTTCAACTTCACGCTGCCGGAGCCGACCGGTGTCGTCGCGGTGATCGCGCCCGAGGAGCCGGCGCTGGACGGTCTCGTCTCGCGTCTCGTGCCCGCGCTCGTCGGTGGGAACGCCGTCGTCGCGGTCGCCTCGGAGGCGCATCCGCTCGCGGCGATCGAGCTCGCCGAGGCGGTTGCGACCTCCGACGTGCCTGCCGGGGTCGTCAACGTGCTCACCGGGCTTCGCGCGGAGCTTGCGCCCGTCCTCGCAGGACACATGGACGTCAACGCGATCGACGTGACCGGCGCCGACGGTGACCGGGCGGCCCTCGAGGAGCTCGCGGCCGAGAACGTCAAGCGCGTCGTGCGGGCGAAAGAGGAGCAGAGCCCGTGGGAGATCGCCTCCTTCATGGAGCTGAAGACGGTCTGGCACCCGATCGGGCGCTAGTCGTCGGCCAGCACTCGTTCCACGGCTGCGGCGGCGGCGTCGAGGCGCACGTCGACAGGCCCCTCGAGGAGTAGCCAGGGGCTCCCGCTCTCCTGCACGTGGCGGAGGTAGCGCTCGTGCATCCACAGCCGTTGCGCCTCGAACTCCCTGATCCCGTCGTGGCGCCAGGCGGCGTCGAGCCCGCAGACGAGGAACAGGTCGTACCTGCGCGCGACGAGCTCGTCGAAGCCGGTCGCAGGCGTTCCCAGGTAGACCTCATGGAAGACCGCGGTCGTGAACGCGTCGGTGTCGCTGAAGAGGACGCGCTCCGCAAGCCCGGCGAGGAAGTCCTCGTACCAGCACTGGATGCGCGCGATGTGTGTGAACTCCCAGCTCGACCACGGCGCGTCGGCGGGCCTGCCGAGTTCCGTGTATGGACGGCCGTATTCCGGATTCCAGAGGGTCCCGAACCGCTCGGCAAGGGCGGCCGCCAGCGTCGTCTTCCCGGTGGACTCCGCCCCGAGCAGGCACACCCGTTTCACCCTGGCCGCCACGCGCGCGAGCCTACGCGGGACGACGGCGGTGCGGGGACAGGTGGAGCCCGCAGGGCATTCGTCTAGCATCGGGCACCGTGACCGACCGACGGCTGAGCCAGGCGATCGCGGAAGGCGACGGCATCTCGGTGCTCGTGGAGGTGGGGAGCGGTGACGCCGCGCGGCGCGCGCAGCAGCGCGGGGCGGAGGGCGTCGTCGTGCGGGGTCCGCATTCGATGCTCGGCAGGGAGGTCGGTGTGCCCCTGCTCGCGTACGGCCCGGCCCCGGACGAGGCGGCCGAGAGCGCTGCCGCGGCGGTCGTGCTGGCGGTCCCGGACGACGACGCCGAGAGACTCCTGGGGCTCGCGGAACGGTGCCACGAGCTCGGCCTCGAGCTCGTCGTGCGCGTTCGGGACGACGAAGAGCTCGAGCTCGTGCTCGAGCACCTCGATCCCGAGATCGTTCTCCTGAGCGCCGAGCGCGCCGAGGCCGAGCAGGCAGCGCTCGACCGGCTGCTCGAGCTGCTACCGGACGTCCCCGCCGGCAAGCTTGCGATCGCCGAGCTCGCCGATGCGTCGCGCGACGACGTCGAGGAGCTCGAGCGCGCGGGCGTCGACGCCGTGCTCGTCGCCGGCGATGTCGAGGCGCTCGTGGGCGACGGCGTCCCGGACGTGTAGTCGACTCGGGTGAGGTCGCTCCGCTCGCCGGCGGTGGTCGAGACCGCCGTCGCCGCGACAGTCGTCGCGTTCGCCGCCGTGCTCCGGATCGTCGGCTCCGGCTCGGGACTTCCGCTTCCGCTCCTGAATCCCGACGAGACGAACCTCGTCCCGCGCGCGTGGGATCTGGTGCACGGCGGCGGGCTCGACCCAGGGTGGTACGACTACCCGAGCCTCCTCTTCCTCCTGCTCGCGCCGTCCCAGATCGGTCTCGAAGCCCCCTCCTACGGGACGGCCCGGGTCGTGGCGATCGCAATCGGCCTCGCCGGTGTGGCTGCGGCATGGTGGCTCGGTCGGGTGACCTACGGGCGTGCAGCGGCGCTGACGGGGGCGGTCGGCGTGGCCGTCGCGACGACGCACGTCGCCTACTCCCGGATGGCGGTGACGGACGTCCTGCTCACGCTCGGCGTGACCGTATGCCTGGCGCTGCTCGTCACCGATCGGCTCGAGTGGGCCGGCGTCGCCGCAGGGCTCGCCGCATCCGCGAAATACCCCGGCGTGCTGCTCGTCGTACCGCTCCTCGTCGCGGGGTACGGCCGCTGGCGTCGAACCGCGATCGCCCTCGGGCTGGCCGCGGTCGGGTTTGCCCTCACGAGCCCGTTCGTGCTCCTGCACGGGGGCGCCGCCTGGGACGACGTCACTCGCGTCAACCGGCTCGCGCACCAGGGCTGGCTCGGATTCGAGGGCGACCCGCCGACGCCGTTCGCGTTCTCGCTGCGGATGTGGGAGACCGTCGGCCCGCTCGTTTTCGTGACCCTGGTCGGCGCCGTCGTGGCGCTGCGCCGCCGCCGCCGGCGCGACCTCGTGCTTCTCTCGTTCGCCGCCGTGTACTGCCTGTCGCTGCTACCGATCGAGGCGCACTTCGACCGCTATGTGCTGCCCCTCGTCCCCGTCGCCTGCGTGCTCGCAGGCGTGACGCGGCCGCTCGCCGTTGCGGCGCTCGTCGCGTGGCTCGTTCCTCTC
>Ga0207661_10001408_pt1 | contig 16205 bp, 16 predicted proteins | sample KBSC713LmetaG_FD_184337 | JGI IMG/M metagenome (GOLD analysis project Ga0207661, IMG submission 184337) | Corn rhizosphere microbial communities from Kellogg Biological Station, Michigan, USA - KBS C7.1-3L metaG (SPAdes) (version 2) | ecosystem: Host-associated > Plants > Roots > Rhizosphere ...
GGCCGGCCCCCCGCGAATCAGGAAGTCCACGATGTACGCGGCGGTGACGCACAGGTTGATCGACATGTGCACCAGCCCGATCCGGAACACCCGGGTGCCGGTCGGGATCGCGAACAGGTCCAGGAACCCGACCATCGCCGCGGCGAGCGCGCCGAGGACGCCGATCCCGATGAGCCAGCGGGATCCCTGGGTCAGAAAGCCGGGCTCGTCGACCAGGTGGGAGGCGACGTCGAACACAAAGCTCGCGATCCAGGCGCCGATCGGTACCGCGACCAGCGCGGGGTGCAGCGGATGCCCGTACGGACCGGCCAGGACCGTGACCGGATGTTTCGCGTCCATTCTTGATCACCGCCTTTTCACTAGCGAGCGCTAGTGGTAATCCACATCTTCTACCCAATGCGGGGGGAATTTCAACAGCAGCGGCTGGTGATATTCTGGGGCCGGTGAGTGTCATACCCATGGCCTAGCGTTGGGCCCATGGATTGGAAGATCGAGCTCATCCCCGTTCCGGTGACCGACGTCGACCGGGCCAAGGCCTTCTATCAGAAGGTCGGCTTCAACGCTGACCACGACCACCAGGTGCAAGAGGGCCTGCGGTTCGTCCAGCTGACCCCACCGGGCTCGGCCTGCTCCATCGTGATCGGCGAGGGCATCACCAAGAAGACGCCGGGCACCCAGGAGATCCAGGTCGTCGTGGCCGATGTCGGCGCGGCTCGCCAACAGTTGCTCGAGGCCGGCGTCGAGGCGAGCGACGTCGACGAGCAGCCGTGGGGCAACTTCGTCTACTTCCGCGATCCCGACGGCAACAGTTGGTCGTTGCAGGCGATCGCGTCACGACCCAACGGCTGATCGCGTCAATCCGTTGCCGCCGCGCCGGTGGTGCGTGACGGGCGCCGGTCGGCGAGAACACCGCGCTCGCGAGCGCGTGCGATGAGCGGCGGCCCGACGGCGGTGCCGCGGCGGCGGTGCCGCGGCGGCGAGGCGCGGAATGAGCGGCGGCTCGAGCGGGAGCGGAGGGAGTTGCCTTGACCGACAGTCGGACACGCCAGTGGCGTCATGACCTGCACCGCATCGCGGAGCTTGGGTTCCAGGAGCACCGCACAGGCGACTACCTGGCCGCGGCTCTTGACGGGATGGGGCTGGAGGTCACTCGCGGCATCGGCGGCACCGGCCTGGTCGCCACGTTGAGCCGGGGACCCGGCGGCGCGCTGGCGCTGCGCGCCGACATGGACGGCCTGCCGCTGACCGAGCGCGGCGACCGGCCTTACCGGTCCCAGCACGACGGGGTCATGCACGCCTGCGGTCACGACGGCCACATGGCCATGGTCCTCGGCGCCGCTGGGGTGCTGGCCGCCGAGGGCGGCTTCGCCGGCACGGTCCACCTGGTCTTCCAGCCCGCCGAGGAGCCCGGGCTCGGGGCCAAGGCGATGATCGCGGACGGGTTGTTCGAGCGGTTCCCGGCCGACGCGATCTTCGGCCTGCACAACCTGCCCGGACGCCGAGCCGGCAGCATCAGCACCCGGGTCGGCGGCATCATGGCCAGCGAGGACAACTTCGAGTTCCGGATCGCCGGTCGGGGCGGGCACGCCGCTCAACCACACATGGTCATCGACCCGATCGTGGTCGCCGCCGAGGTCGTGCTCGCGCTGCAGACCATCGTGGCTCGAAGCGTCGGGCCGACCGACCCGGCCGTGGTCTCGTGTACCGAGATCACGACCGACGGGGCGCGCAACGCCATCCCCGGCGAGGTCGTCATCCGCGGCGACACGCGCAGCTTCACCCCGGAGGTCCAGGCACTGCTCGAACGTCGCATGCGCCAGCTGGTCGGCGGCATCTGCGCGGCCCACGGGGCGATCGGCCAGGTCAGCTACACCCACGAATTCGAGCCCACCGTGAACGACCCGACCGCCGTCGCCACCGCTCTGGTCGCCGCGCGGCTGACCGTCGCCGAGGATCACATCGACCCCGACACCGCACCCATGACCGGCAGCGAAGACTTCGGTGCGTTCCAGCGACAGACACCGGGCTGCTTCGCCTTCCTGGGGACCGGCGAAGGGACACCGCTGCACAGCCCGGACTACGACTTCAACGACGAGGTGCTCGAGACCGGCGTCCGCTACTACGTCAACCTCGTCCGGAGCGCACTTCAGTGATCGTCGTCAACCCGAGCCGCGACCCCACGTGGACCGGCACCCGACCTCCCGCCGCCGCGCGGGACTTCCATCGGTCCATTCCCGGGTACGCCCCGACCCGGCTGGCCGTTCTGCCCGATCTCGCCCGGAAGCTCGGCGTCGCTCGACTGTTGGCCAAGGACGAGTCGAACCGCCTCGGGCTGCCCGCCTTCAAGGCCCTGGGCGCGTCCTGGGCCATCCATCGAGCCCTGCGCGAACGGCCGCCGACCGGGCCGGTCACCATCGTCACCGCGACCGACGGCAACCACGGCCGCGCCGTCGCGCGCTTCGCCCGGCAGTTCGGTCACCGGGCCGCCATCTTCGTGCCCGATGGGATACACCCCGCGGCGGTCCAGGCGATCCGCGACGAAGGTGCCAGCGTTACCCACGTTCGCGGCGACTACGATGCCGCCGTCCAGGTTGCGGCGAGCAAAGCCGACGCCGAGACACTCCTCGTCCAGGACATGGCCTGGGACGGGTACGAAGACATCCCGAGCTGGATCGTCGAGGGCTACACCACCCTCTTCGCCGAGCTCGACGAGCAACTCGACGACGGCCCCGACCTTCTCATCGTGCCGGCCGGCGTCGGCTCTCTCCTCCAGGCCGCCCTCAGCCACTACCGCAGCGGGGACGGGCAGCCCACCATCGTCAGCGTCGAACCGCAGTCCGCGGCCTGCGTTCTGGCCAGCGTCGCCGCCGGCCACCCGGTCACCATCGCCACCGAATCCACCAGCATGGCCGGGCTCAACTGCGGCACCGTGTCGTCCCTCGCCTGGCCGTCCATCAGCCGCGGGCTGGACGCGGCCATCGCGGTCAGCGACGCCGAGGCCGCCGTGGCCGCTCGCGAGCTGTCCGAACACGGCGTCGACGCCGGTCCGTGCGGAGCCGCGCCACTCGCTGCGATGAACGCCATCCGCGCAGACATGAACGGCACCGCGAGCGTCCTCCTGCTGGTCACCGAGGGAAGCGCCGCCAACCCGGCTTGACAACTCGCAAAGTCCGTAACATTGTGGCTCCTAGCGCGGGAAAGCGTTTTCCTAAGGCGGATGGAGCCAGCATGGAGATGTCCCGGCGTCAGGTCATCGCGGCCGCGGCCGGTGCGGCGGCGGCAACAACGCTCACCAGCGGTCAACAAGCCGTGGCCGGGAGCGCAAACGACGATGTCCATGTGCTCATCAACGGCGCCGCGGCCGCTCTTGGCACCTACGCCTTCCCCGACGCCGTCGACGCGCTGGTCCTGGACAACGGGCTGATCCGCTTCACGTTCACGCGGGACGACGCGGCCGGCGGCATCGTGACCGGCTGGTCGGACGTATCGATCACGGCGAGTTCAATCGTGGTCGACGGCGTCGAGCTCGCGCACAATCTCAACGGGGTCGAGCCGCGCGATCCGGACCGGCAGCACTCGTTCTACATCGACGCCGGTGGCGGCCGGACGCGGCTCGTCTGCACCGAGGTACGCGTGCTGCGGGCCTCCCCCGAGCTCGTCGAGGTGGTGTTCGCCGACACGGCCAGCCCGCAGCTGCGCCACGAGCACCACCTGGTCATGCGGCGCGGCCGGCGGGGGCTCTACGGCTACAACATCCTCACCGCCGTGGTCGCGCAGTCCATCAACGAGGTCCGCATGAACACGCGGTGGGACCGGTCGATCCTCGACCACTCGTACAACTGGGAGCGCGGAAGCGGCCAGCAGCCGACCTACGCATACCTGGCGACCCAGACGTCTGTGCAAGACGAGACGTGGCGGGTCGACGGCGTCAACAACCCGAACCTGCCCTCGCCCGACAGCAACTCGGGCAACCTGCCGCCGGGCACTGTCTACACCAAGTACAACTGGAGCCTGTATCACCACGAAAACCCGATGTTCGGTCACTACGGCAACGGGTTCGGCGTGTGGCTCACCCCGCTCGGCGGCGTCACCGACGACACCTTGTGCGCGTTCTACGGCGCCGGCCCCAACCACCAGGACCTGGCGATCCACCAGGACGCGCTGATCCTCAACTACTTCGGGATCAACCACTACGGCGAGCCGGCCTACCCGCTGCCAGCCGGATACCAGCGGCTTTACGGGCCGTGGTTCAACTTTGTCACGGTCGGCGAGACTGATCAGATGCCCGGCCAGGCCGCCGCCATCGCCTGCCGCGAGATCGAGGAGCATCGCGCCGGCGCCCGGTGGATCGACGACCCGTTGTACCCATCGGTACGGGACCGAACGACCGTCATCGGACGCCTCCACATCGCCGACGGCCGGCCGCCCGGCGGCTTCTGGGTGCTGCTGTCCACCCAGGACATCGACGACGTGTTCGCGATCCACGAGCCGACGTACTTCGTGAAGACCGACGAGGACGGCCGCTTCGTGCTGCCCGGCATCCCGCCGGCCTGGCAGCCCGGTACGCAAACCCCGGGGACCTACACCCTCTACGTGTTCGACGCCGGCGGCTCGGTCACCGACCAGCACAAGCAGACCGGCATCACGGTTGCCGGGCGCCTGCAGAACCTCGGCGACATCGTGTTCACGCCGACCAACCACACCACCTTCCTGTGGCAGATCGGCGGCGCCGACCGCACCGGTGGCGAGTTCGCCCTGGCCGCCCGGCCCGAGGACCATGCAAACCCGCGCGCCTTCGAGAAGCCGGCCGCCATCCCGGCCGCATTGACCTTCGACATCGGCGCGAGCTGGGAGCCGCGCGACTGGTACTACGCCCAGGCCAACGCCGGCACCTGGACCATCGCGTTCACGCTCGACCGGGCCTACACCGGCACCGCGTTCCTCACCGTGTCGTCGTCGCTGCAGGCCGGCAACCGGCCCACCGTCGCGGTCAACGGTTCGACCGACGGCATCACCGGCACGCTCCCGGCCAACAACGACTCGACGATCGGCCGCCAGGCCGACCGCAGCGGCTTCCCCCGCCGGGCGGTGCTGTCGTTCCCGGCCGAGCGGTTGGTCGCCGGCCCCAACACGGTGACCCTCACCCGCCAGGGCACCGGCGGCGGGATGGGCTGGGACACCATCCTGCTCGAGGTCGACGAGCCGGTCGCGCCGGCCCCGGCCAAGCTGCGCGCCCGCCTGATCCGCCACCGTCCCCAGTGGACGATCGAGGTCACCAACACGGGCACCGGCCCGGCCAACGACGTCCGGCTGGCCGCCGCCGAGCCGATCGGCCGGGCGCATCCGGGTGACGAGCGTCCGGGCCGGGATCCTCGACGTTTCCCGGTACCGGTGATCGCCAGCCTCCCACCCGGCGCAACGGCGACGATCGACCTGCCCTCGTCACACACCCCGATGCGGGTGACGTTCACCGCCAACGGCAACCGGACCCGGACGACGCTGATCGCCGGCTGACGACCCCCTGGGCCAGCCACCGGCCGCGCGATACGGTGTGCTCATCGCCTCGGTGGCGGGCGGCAAGGAGGGTCCGATGACTCTGACGGTGACGGTGCAGGACGGGGTGTTGCAGGGATACACGACGGGGGATGTGACCGCATTTCTGGGGATTCCCTATGCGGCGGCGCCATTCGGGGCCAATCGGATGCGCCCGCCCCAGCCGGTCGCGCCGTGGACCGGAACGCGGCCGGCGACCGAATTCGGGCCGACCGTGCCCAAGGGCGACTATCCCCCGCAATATCAGCCACTCTTCCCCGAGGTCGTCATCGGTGGAGACGAGTGCCTGAATCTGAACATCTGGACGCCCGACCCGGGCGCCGCCGGCCTGCCGGTCTTGGTGTGGATCCACGGCGGGTCGTTCATGAACGGGTCCGGGTCGGTCGGCGCCTACGACGGGACGGCGTTCGCGCGCGCCGGGATCGTGTGCGTCACCATCAACTACCGCCTGGCCGCCGAGGGATTCCTGTACCTCGATGACGGCGTGGCCAACCTCGGTCTGCTGGATCAACTCGCGGCGCTGCGGTGGGTGCAGGACAACATCGCCGCGTTCGGCGGCGACCCGCACCGGGTCACGGTCGCCGGCGAGTCCGCGGGCGCGATGAGCGTGACCACGCTGCTGTCCATGCCCCTGTCGGACGGCTTGTTCGCGCAGGCGATCGCCCAGAGCGGGGCGGCCGCGCACACGCTGTCCGCCGACCTGGCCCGCACGGTGGGCGGATACCTCGCCGACGCGCTCGGCGTGCCGGCGACCCGTGACGCGATCACCCAGGTCCCGCTCGAAACGCTCGTCCAGGCGGCGTCCGACCTCGTCGTGGAGGTCCAGACCGCCCCCGATCCGGCGAAGTGGGGGTCGCTGGCCCTGAGCCTGTTGCCGTTCGCGCCGGCCGTGGATGGCACGGTCGTGCCGGCCGCGCCCCTCGAGGCGTTCGCCGCCGGGCAGGGTCGCGACGTGCCGCTGATGATCGGGTCGAATCGGGACGAAGCCCGGCTCTTCCTGGTCGCCGCCGACACCATCGACCTCATCGACGACGCCACGGTGGCCGCCGCCTCCGGTGCCTACGGCCTGACTGCCGACGGCCTGGCCGTGTACCGCGCCAACCGCCCCGCCGGCCGTCCCGGCGACGTCCTGGCGGCCGTCATCACCGACTGGTTCTTCGGCATCCCGGCCATCCGGGTGGCCGAGGCGCGGGCCGCCAGTGGCGCCCGGACGTGGATGTACCGCTTCGATCATCCGGAGCCGGAGGCCAACCACCGGTTCGGTGCCGCGCACGCGGTCGAGATCCCGTTCGTGTTCAACACGACAAGCCGCGAGGAGCTCCGGCCGTTGATCGGTGATTCGCCCTCAGCAGCCGCGGCCGACACGGCCCACCGCACGTGGGTGTCGTTCGTGACGGAAGGCACGCCCGGCTGGGCGTCGTACCTGACCACCAGCCGGACCACCGGCCTGCTCGCCGACAAGGTCACCGAGGTGAACGACCCGTCCGGCGACGAACGCGCCCTGTGGGACGGCATCAGGTAGCGGGCGCCTTGGACACGTCGAGGCGGACCACGTCCGTGCCGCTGTAGTCGACCACCCACAACGTCGAGGCCGAACCCGAGATGACGAACGGCACGCCGACGCCCGAGTCGTAGCGGCCGGTCACCTTGCCGCTCGCCGGGTCGATGCGATACAGCCGACCGCCCTTGTCAGGAATCCACACCGCCCCGGCCGCGACGTCGCCGTCGAGTGGGATGGACGCACCGAGCGGTTGGCTGTCGAGCATCCGCCGGGCCACCGGGTCGACCCGGATCACCGTGTTGTTCCCGGCGTCAGACAACCACACATTGGTACCGTCGGAAGCCGTCCACGTTGGACGCCGGCCCGCGTTGAGGCGGTCGGTGACCGCGGCACTGGCCGCGTCGATGCGGACCACGGTGTAGGTCGTGCCGCCCTCGGCCACCGGGCCGCCGAGCCCGACCCACAGCCCGTCGGCCGCCGGCACGATGCCGGTCGGGTTGCCGCCGGTGTGGATGACCGTGCGGCGGTTGGTGGCCGCGTCGATGCGGCTCACCGTCCCGCCGGAATAGTCGGTGACCCAGGCGGCGCCGGCGGCGAACGTCACGTCGTAGGGCGCCGTCCCCACCTCGATCGTCGCCTGGACGGCGCCGGTCGTCGCGTTGACACGGGTCACGTCGTTGCTGCCGTAGTTCTCCACCCAGACCGAACCGGCGCCGACCGCGAGCCCGCACGGGGACGCGCCGACCGCGATCGCCGGGCCGGGCTTGTTGGTCGCCGGGTCGATCCACTGCAAGGTTCCGTCGCCGTAGTTGCTGACCCAGATCCGCGTCGGGGTGGCCACAATGCCGCACGGCTGCTGACCGAGGTGGATGCGAGCCGCCGCGGGCAGCGACTGCACCGGCAAGGCCGAGACGGGCGGCGGCGACGAAGACACCGGCCCGGGATTCGTCGACGACGAGCACCCGGCCAGCACGAACGCCGCCGCAACGAGCGATAACCGCATGGCCAAAGTAGTACCATCTCGAAGTACTTGAGCAGTACCACTTGGAAGTAACTATCTGATCTCGGCCCCGTAGACTGCTCGCGTGGCCGGCAATCTGGTGGAGCGGGGACCGTTCCTGCTGCACTTCGCCAACTCGCAGAAGCTGAGCGCGCTGCTCTCCCGGTCGTTCGCCGACGGCAAGGCACCGCTGTCGACCGACGAGTTCGCGGTCTACAGCCTGCTCCGGCTGGTCGGCCCGACCACCCCGACCCGGCTGGCGCACGATCTCGGGATGCCGGCCAGCACCATGACTCATTACCTGCGCCGGATGGAGGCGGCCGGGCACCTGATCCGCCGGCCCAACCCGGAGGACCGCCGCTCCAGCCTCATTGAGTTGACCGGTGCCGGAAGCGAGGCGACCGTGGCCTGTTTCCCGGCGTTCAGCGCAGCCATCACGGCCTTCCGCGACCATCTCATGATGCCCGAGAAGGAACTCCTCACCGCGATGTCGGCCATGAACGACGCGCTGCACGCCGCCTACGAGCAGGTGGCCGCCGACCCGACGTGAGCGTCCGGCCACGTCGGGTCGCGCGTCACTGCGGATGCGCCTCCGGCGAGAGCAGCGCAACCGCCCGCTCCTCGTGCTCCCGCGCGGCGTCGACCAGGTCCGCGAGCTCGGCGAACAGGGCGGTGTCGACGTCCGGCTCGGCGGTGAGCTCGGCGATCTTGGCCGACAGCGCCTGCACCTCAGCGACCGCGTCGCGGCCCCGCGTCAGCAGGAATAGCAGCCGCTCCTCGCACAGCTCGGTGTAGGCGCCCAGGCCGGCCGTGGCCTCGGCGGCCCGCGTGGCCAGCCGCGACCAGGCCGCACCCGATGCCCGGAACAGCGCGGCCGCCTCGGTCAGCGCGGGCGCGCCGAGCACGGGAGCCGCCTCGTCCAGGAAGTCCGCGTAGAGCGGCCGGGTCGCGCCGGGCGCGGTGAACTGCAGCTCCAGGCACTCGTACAGGCGCCGGACCCCGTGGAAGAAGTCCACCGGCGAGCCGAACCGCTTGGCCCACCCCGCCTTCGTGCGCGTGTCGCGCAGCTGCGTGGCCAGCTTGGCCATGCCGGAGAAGCCGAAGTTGCTGTCGAAGCTGTGGCCCAGGACCGGTCCGGTGAGATGGGCCGTGGTGGTGGCGATCGCGTCCCGGATGGCCGCGGGCAGGTCCACCGTTGTCGGCACCGACGTCAGGACGATCCGGTGGTGGCGGCCCTTCTTGTGCCGGGCCCAGGCGCTCGCGAAGTCCGCCTCCGGGATCGCCAGCGGCACGATCGAGGTGTCATCCAGGTAGATCGTGCCGTCCTGCCGACCGGCCACGACGACCTCGTAGGGCGTCTCGGAGTGCGCCAGTTCCCCGGCGTGCCACGGCAGCGCGGTCAGGTCGACGGTGCAGTAGACCGGCCGCCCGTCGTCCAGGGCGCGGTGCAGCGCGGCGAGCGCCGGTTTCGAAGCGGTGTTGTGCTCTTCCGTGTACTTGATGCCGAGCCGGCCCAGCACCGCCGGCAGCCAGGGCTCGGGGTGGTGCTGCGCCACGATCGTCATCAACGGTGGCCAGCCCTTGTACTCGAACACCGCGTACATGAAGCCGATCCCGCCGCCCAGCCCGGCGACCATGGCCTCGGTGAACGGCGCGCCGGCCTGGCGCAGCAGGTGCACGGCCAGGGCGCTGAGCCGGTGCTGCCCGCCGCCGAAGAGCTCGTAGCCGGGGACCAGCCCGGGCGGCAACGCCGGCGCGTGCTCGCGGGCGGCCGCCGTGAGCAGTTGCCGGCGGGCGGTGGTGTAGGACTCACCGGTGCGCGCCATCCGGTCGCGTACCAGCCGCTTGAGGTGCTTGTGCTCGGTCATCGCAGGTCCCTGCCTGGGCGCGGCGGCCACGGCGCCCGCCCACGCCGGCACCATGGCGCCGCGCCGCCACGTTCGACAGTGGACAGCGTCGGACCACCCGCGATGGCATGGGAACCACCTTCGCCCCCGCTGCTGCCGACGGGCGTGGGCCGCCGGTCAGAGGGTACGGCGCGCGGGTCGCGCCAGCCGCAGTCTAGCGCCACCGAGTGCGAGAATGCCGCCCGTGAACATCGACGAGCGGCCGCTGCCCGCCTACGTGATGATGGAGCAGCACTGGTACCGGCGCAACCTGGCCCGGGCGCGACTGGGCACGTACGTGCTGGAGGTCCTGGTGCTGCTCTTCGGGGCGGCGATCGCGGTATCGGCCGCGCTGCACTTCGCGGCGTGGCTGACCAGCCTCCTCGGCGCCGCGGTCGCCGTCTTCGCCGGGCTGCGGTCGCTGTTCGGCTGGAAGGAGAACCGGCGCGCCCGGGCCACGGCCTACGTCGACATCCAGGCCGAGATCGCCCGGTACGAGCGCGGCGCCGCCCCCTACGACTCGGGGGACGCCAAGCTGGACGGTGACCTGCTGCAGGAGACGGTCATCGCGGTCGTCAAGGCCGAGACCGCGGCCTGGGTCAAGCAGAACGCCTCCGTCGCCGAAACCTAGGACCTAGGTCAGCACGGCATACCGAGGTGCCTCGCGGACGAGGCGCGCGGCGGTCTCCTCCGGCGTCAGCGCGGCCGTGTCGAACCACCAGCCGAATTCGGCGATGTCGCGCCGCATGTCCGCCTCCAGCCGCTCGTAGCCGTCGAACTCGAAGTATTCGTCGGGATCGCGCGTGACGTTGCGGCGCCGGCACACGGCCGGACCCGGCGCGAGGATCACCATCCGCACCGGGCGGGGGGCCAGCAGGCCGAGCAGATCATCCAGCTCGGCCCGATCGGCGACCACGGTGTCCATGAAGACCGTGAACCCGAAGTCGATGAAGTTGTTGGCCAGCACGCACATGTTGCGGTTGCACAGGTCACCTTGCCGCGCGGCCTCGTCGGCCGGCTCGCCGTTGAAGCCCACGCGGCCGGTCAGGATCATCGCGTTGACGTCGTCGCCCTTGATCCGCACGGCACGCGGCAACTGCTGAGCGGCGAGCGTGCTCACCGTCGACTTGCCGGCCGCCGGCATGCCGGTGACGATCACGCAGCCGGTCAACCCATCGACGGTCATCGCGAAATCCTGACAGCGGCCGGACGGTCGCGGCAACCGAATTCAGTGCTCGTGCGCGACGAAGAACCACAGCTGTTCAGGCCGCGATAGCAGTCGTACTGGGTGAGATAGGCCAGGTTCTCGGTGCTGTACTGATAGACCTCCAGGCACTTGCCGCTCCAGACGTTGCGCAGCATGACGCTGGTGCCGAGCCACCGAGCGACATCCAATCATGGCACTCGAGTCCCACAAGCTGCGGTAGGCCCAACCTCCGGCCTCTGGCGGACCGTGTCTATAGGCGTGAGCCTCGACGAGGAGTTCGTTAGCTATTACCAGGCGCGGGCGGAACATCTGCGGACCACTGCCTACCTGCTGTGCGGGGACTGGCATCTGGCCCAGGATCTCACCCAGCTGACGTTCACCAAGCTGTACCGCGGGTGGCGGCGGATCGAGCGGCACGATGCACTCGACCAGTACGCGCGGCGGGTGCTGTTGCGCGCGTACCTGGACGAGCGCCGGCGGCCCTGGCGCCGCGAGGTCCCCACCGACACGATCGACCCGACCCGGCCGGCGCGGCCCGACGGCCAGCCGGACGACCGGATCGTGCTGCGGTCCGCGCTGATGCGGCTCCCGCCGCGCCAGCGGGCTGCCTTGGTGCTGCGCTACTGGGTCGACCTGTCGATCGAGCAGACCGCCGCTGTGCTCGGCTGCACGTCCGGCACCGTCAAGAGCCAAACCGCCGACGGCCTGGCCAACCTGCGCCGCCTGCTCGGTGGGGTCGCCAACGACTTCGGCCACATTTCAGGAGGAGGATCCGCATGACCGGCAACGAGCCCGACATCGACCGTGTCTGGGCGGCCATGCTCGACGACCCGGCACCACCGCTTCCCACGGCAAGCGAAACCCTGTCCGCCGCCCGGGGCGCGGCCCGCCGCCGCACCGTGTTCGCGCTTGCCGCCGCCGGGGCCGCCGGCGCGGTCGTCGTCGCCACCGTCGGCGTGGGCCTCGCCTTCGGCAATCTTCAGTCCACCTCCCCATCGGTAATACCGGCCGCTTCGCCCCCGTCCGTCGCGCCGACCCCGTCGCGGCCGCCGGTACCGCCGCCCCCGGCGCCCAGCCAGGACGCCGCCGACCGGCACGGCCAGCAGAACGCCGCGCTGCTGATGGGTGCCGTACCCGCCGGGCTCACCGGCCTGGTGCAGGAGGCCAGTCCGGGCTCGCCGGCCTGGACCTGGCAGTTGGGCGACACGGCGGAGTACGTCTCGACGGTCTACGTCGTGCTCACCACCGGCCAGGCCGACGGCGAGCTGAGCGCCATGATCCGCGGCGGGACATCGGATCTCGGCACCGACCCGTGCTCGCCGAGGGTCACCAGACTGGCCACACCGGCCACGACCGGCTGCGAGGTCGTCGATGTCGACGGCGTCGCGATCGGGGTCGTCGTGAGCCAAAACTCGCGCGGCCAAGTGATCACCGGGATCCGCATGCTCGCCGGTGGCCTGCTCGTCGTCGAGTCCAAGCAGGGCATCGACCAGCACACGCCCGACGGCAGCCGGCCGCCGGACGCCAAGAAGACCGGAACGAGCAAGCGGGACCACGACATCCTCGGCAACTGGCCCGGGTTGCCCGCGCCGCCGCTGACCGTGCAGCAGGTCGCCGCGCTGGCCGCGAACCCGGGGTTGCTGCCCTGATCGCGAGCGGTCGTCTGAGCCAGGTGGGCGTAGCCACCCCGCCCACCTGGCTCAGAGCTTCGTATCGTCGGGCATGTAGCGCAAGCCGATCTCGATGTCGGCCTGCGCCGCCAAGCCCGCCGCGAGCAGCTGCACCGGCACGATGTCGGTCAGACAGGCGCCGAGGCCGGGCACCGATGGCACAGTGATCACGCACAGCCGAGGATGCGCCGGACCGGTGCCCGGGGTCACGAGCACCACCGAACTGCCGTACTCGGCGAGATCGGCCGCCAGCTGCGCCTCCCGCCCGCCCCCGAAGATGAGCGCGCCCCGGCCGGGGCCGGCCGGTTCGAGGGCGCCGTGCAGGTATTCGCGCGTCGGGTACGTCGCCGTCGGAAGGCGAGCGGCCTCCCGCAGCAACAGCCCGGCCGCGCCGGCCGAGGCCGCGTGGACCCCGGCGCCGATCACGTCGACACTTTGCACCTCCGCGAACGCCTCGACGGCGGCGTCGACATCCAGCTCGAGCGCCAAAGCCACCGCATCGGCTGCAGCTGCCCAATCCGAGGCCGTGCCCAGAAGCCAATCGGCCAGCAGACCCAGGGCCTGGATTGTGGCCGTGTAGCTGAGTGTCGAGACGCGGCTGTCTTCGGCGCAGCCTAACGGCAGTACCACATCAGCAAAGGAAGCGATCGGAGCGGCGGCGTCGTTGGTCAGCACGATTCGCGGAGCGCCGGAAACAACAGAAAGCCCGGCGACCGTCTCCCGGCTCCGGCCGGAGTGGCTGATCGCGAGGTAGCTCGCCGCACCGGAGGGCGGTGGCTCGGCCGCGCTGAGGGCGATGGCCGGCTCGTAGACAGCCGCCAACCCGGCCGCCGCATGGGCGCTGGCGCCCATGCCGAACGCCACCAGCAGGCCCGGCGGCAGTCGGAGCGTTTCGAGTGCGCTACTGACCACCGCACGCGAACGGACCAGGTTGGAAGGCTGGGCGTGGACCGCGTCGAGGTACGAAGGCCTCATCCCTTCACGGCACCCGAGGACAGCCCGCCGATGAGGTACCGCTGCAACGCGAGCGTCAGCAGCAGCGGCGGCAACGAGGCGACGATGCCGCCGGCCGCGATCAGCCCGAAGTCGACAGCGTTGCGCCCGGTGAACTCGGCGATGGCGACGGGGATCGTCTTGGCGTTCGCCGTCGAGGTGAAGATGAGCGAGTACAGGAACTCGTCCCAGCAGAGCAGGAACGCGAACAGCGCGGTCGCGATGATGCCCGGCCGGGACAGCGGCAGGATGATCCGCACCAGCGCGCCGAGCCGGCTGCAGCCGTCGACGCGGGCCGCCTCCTCCAGTTCCGTGGGGAGCGTGCCGAAGAAGTTGCTCATCGTCCACAGCGAGAACGGGATGGCCAGCGAGCAGTACACGATGATGAGGCCCAGCTTGGTGTCCAGGAGCCCGAAGCGCGACATCAGCAGGTACAAGGGGATGATCAGCGTGATCGGCGGCAACATGTAGGTCACCAGAAACGACATCAGCGACGCGCGCCGAAACGGAAACCGCAGTCGCGCGAGGGCATAGCCGCCGAGCACACCGACGACGAGCGAGACCAGCACGGTGCCGGTGGCGACGATGACGCTGTTGACCACGGCGGTGCGAAACTCGGCCGCGACGCTGTTCTGCCGGCCGGCGAAGATGTCCCGGTAGCGCGCGAGCGTCCAATGCGAGGGCCACCAGCGCAGCGGCACGGTCGACAGGTCGTTCTGGCCGACCAGCGAGGTGTAGAGCAGCCAGACGAACGGCGCCAGGATCACCACGCTCGCCACGAGGGCGGCGACGTGAATGAAGATCCGGTATCCGCGGCCCGGCGTCACGACAGCCCCCGCAGTTGGTTCTGCCGCAGCAGCCGCAGATAGAGCAGGGCGAGCATCAGGATCGCCAGCACGGTCAGATAGGCCAGGGCGGCGCCGTAGCTGAACCGCTGTGACGAGAACGCCTGCAGGTAGGTGAAGAAGGTGATGGTCTGCGTGCCGCTGGCCGGGCCGCCGCCGGTCATCACGTACACGATGTCAAACACCTTGAAGGCCTCGATCGTGCGCAGCACGAGGACCACCGCGATCGTCGGCATCAGCAGCGGCACCGTGATCCGGAAGAAGGAGCGGATCGGCCCGGCCCCGTCGACGCGCGCCACCTCGTAGAGCTCACGCGGGATCGTGTGCAGGCCGGCGAGGAGGAAGAACGCGACCAGCGACGTGTTCTTCCAGACGTCGGCGACGACGACCATGTTGAGCGCGAGGAACGGGTCGGTGCCGAGCCACGACCGGTACCCGTCCTGCAGGCCGAGCTGAGTCAGCAGCGCGTTGGCGACCCCGTATTCGGCGTTGAGGATGAGCCGCCACATCGCGCCGGTCACGATCGTGGGCAGCGCCCACGGCAGGATCACGACCGCCCGGAACAGCCATCGCAGCCGCAGCGGCGCCGCCAGCAGCAGGGCGAGCGCCAGCCCGAAGAGCAACTCGGCCGCGGTCGAGACGACCGTGAAGTAGAGCGTGTGCCCGGCCGCCGTCCAGATCCGCGAGTCGCCGAGGATGTCGGTGTAGTTGCGCAGACCGACGAACGGATAGCGACCCGCGAACGGGCTGTCGACGTCGTAGAATGAGATGATCAGTGCGCGCGCGGCCGGATAGAGGACCACGCCGAACACCGCGATCGCGGCCGGCAGCAACAGCAGCGCGGCGAGCCGGGCCTGGCTTCTCAAATGAGGGAGCGCGCTTGATTGGCGGCGTCGGCCAGCGCCTGTTTCGGCGTCTTGGATCCCAGCAGCGCCTTCTGCACCTCCGTCTGGAGCACCTGGCTTATTTCGTTGTACTTGGGGACCTGCGGTCGCGCGATCAGGTTGGCCAGTTCCTTCTTGGCCACCGGCACCATCTGCGGTGACGTGGCGAGGACCTGCGCGTCGTCGTACGACTTGGACCAGCACGGCAGGGAGCTCTTGGCGTACTTGTTCTGCACATCGGCACTGGTGAGGTAGCTGACGTAGGTCCAGGCGGCCTTCTGGTTCTTGCTGCCCGAGCTGACGCACAGGGCCATCGAGCCGTTGACCCCGGGGCCGCCGGCCGGCCCGTTCGGCGTCGTGGTCACGCCGACCTTGCCGGCGATCTTCGAGTTGGCCGGGTCGTTGGCCGAGTTGAACATGTACGTCCAGTTGAGCGCCATCGCCGCCTGGCCGCCGGAGAAGACCTTCCGGACGTCCTCCTCGAGGGACTCCAGCGAGTTCTTGTTGCTGAGCCCGGCGTCGAGCGTGTGCTTCATGAATTCCAGCGCCTGCAGGCCGCCGCCGGTGTCGAAGGCGACCGACTTGCCGTCGTCGGAGAGGAACTTGCCGCCGAACGCGCCGAGCAGCTGCGTGTAGTCACAGATCAGCGCCTCGGCCTGCTTCCAG
>Ga0207661_10001411_pt1 | contig 16200 bp, 16 predicted proteins | sample KBSC713LmetaG_FD_184337 | JGI IMG/M metagenome (GOLD analysis project Ga0207661, IMG submission 184337) | Corn rhizosphere microbial communities from Kellogg Biological Station, Michigan, USA - KBS C7.1-3L metaG (SPAdes) (version 2) | ecosystem: Host-associated > Plants > Roots > Rhizosphere ...
CAACAAGTTGAGCGGCCATCGCATCCGGCGAGATTGGCGCGGATGGCTGCGCTGGAGATGAGGCATCCTGCTGAGGAGCTTGTACCTGGGCCGGCGTCGGCTTGGAAGCAACGGGCTGGGGATTGGGGCCTGTCTTGCCTGTGGCGTTCACGATCAGACGATCGCTCGCGTTGTTACCCTCTTCACTGGTCGTAGTGGCTGCTGGCGTGCTATCCGCGGTCGCGGGTTTCGCGCCCGCCGCAGCAGTTGGCGATGAAGAGCGTGTGAACACAATCAGCAACACCAGCGCCAGCACAATTGGACCGGCTCCGATCAGAACCCACTTGAGCCAGTTAGCACCTTGCCTTTCTGCGGCCTCGCTCGGCTCTGTCTGGAACATTGACGAACGAAAAATGTCCACTGCTACCGGGGGGCGCTCGATCGGCGGCTGAATCGGTGTCGGCGCTATCTCTTCGACTACCGCCTTCTCTTCTACCTCCGGCACAACGCGAGCGGGCTCCGGCGCCTTGCGCTTTTCCGGCACCAGGGCCGGTCGCGGACGCGCCTCAGGCTTGGGAACGGGCGGCATCGATGCACGGCGAAGATTCGCTGCATCCCAAGCTGCAAAATCTTTGTCCTCGGCTGTGTTCGATACCTCTTGTTCAGCAGCAGCCCGAACCTTTTCGCTATCCTTCAGAATGTCAGGAATCGACGTGGCCTCGGGAACGCGCGCCGGCTTGGGCGGTGCAACAGCTTCAACCCGTCTTTCAGGAACAATCGGCGTCACATTCGATCGCGGAGCCACCGGAACTGGCGCAGAAACAGGCTTTGCTGCAGGCTGCACGGCAACTGCCTGCCTGCCTACCGGCTGCGGCACGGATGCCGGTTGCTGCGGAACAGGTGTCGCAGTGCCCTGCGATCCGTCTTCCGACGGCAAGGGCAGAAAATCGCGTGCCCCGGCACGCATGCAACTCTTCAGCAGATCCTCATCGGTACGCGCAGAATACGCCATCACCGCCGGACCCAGTTCAGAAAGCTTCGAGATGATCTGGAGTGCGTAGCTCTCGTCCGTGTCGACGTCAACCAACACCACGTCGAACTTCGTTTCCATCATCCGTGCCAGATCATTCAGTGTCGCCGGATAATCAATGATCTCGTGAATCTTACGGCCCTGTGCGGAGGCGAGTGCCTTGGCAACAACCTGCCGGTGCGCGTCATTCGGACCAATCAGCGCAACCGCCATGCCCTTGGGGCCGCTCGTGCCCTGCGGTTCGGCGATCTGCGTGTTGGTCGACATCTCAGCTCTGGCGATCATGATCCTCGATCCTCTTCTCATTCGCTGTCGATTCATCGTGCCGCTGTGTTTAGCATCGGCGGCAGGACTGCGGTTCGACATAGCTGGCACAGGCGCGATACAGCTCCGCCCTGAAGTCGGCTGTGAAACGGATCTGGGAAATCAAAACTGCCTGCGAGCCACCCACGACACCGCAGCTCAAAGCCTCTTTGGATTCAGCTTGTTGCGTAGACTGTCAAATTCCCCTACAGCTTGCGCACGCTGAATTTCGGCCCTGTAACGGACATCGTAACGGGTCTGTGACCTAGATGGAACTACCGGACCATGCAACCCACATGCCTTTCGTCATGTGCGGGTTCAATCGGATACCCGACTTTCGTGCTCATGAACCCGTTCGAGACCCGCCACCGATACAATCGTCACATCCCCATGCCTCTGCGCCTCGCCACTGTCGCCGACCTCCCAGCCATCATGGCTCTTGAGGGAAATCCGATCGCCCGCCAATTTGTCGGCCAGTGGAGCGAAGATCGCCACCGCACTACCCTGACCGGCGGCGATGCCCGCTACTACGTGAACCAGAACGATAGCGAAATCGACGGATATGTCATCCTGCGCGGTCTCAGCGAAGATTCCCGCTCCATCGAATTGAAGCGCGTCGTAGTCGCCACGCCCGGCCGTGGCGTTGGACGTCGCATCCTCACGGAGATCCTCCGAATAGCCTTTCGCGAGCTCGGCGCTCATCGCCTGTTCCTGGATGTCTTTGAGGACAACGCCCGCGCACGCCATCTCTACGAGAGCCTCGGATTCAAACAGGAGGGCGTCATGCGCGAAGCCGCCCAACGCGACGATCGCTGGTTCGACCTTCACCTCATGTCGATGCTCGAATCTGAATACGACTGATCTTCGTCACAGCGCCTTGCAGGGCTCCATCGATATACACTTTTCATGATGGAAACAACAGGCTGTGGCACGGCAATCGTCACCCCCTTCAGGGCGGACGGAACCATCGATGAACCGGCGCTTTGGGCGCTTGTGAACTGGCAAGTTGACGCAGGCATCGACTTCATCGTCGCCTGCGGATCCACCGGCGAAGCGGCTACTCTCGATGAGCAGGAGTGGCTTCAGGCCATCCGCATCGTCATCGAAGCCGCTGCCGGCCGCGTGCCCGTCTGGGCCGGCTGCACCCACAACTGCACGCGGGTTCTCCTGCGTCAGGCGGCAATTCTGCGCCAGGTTCCCGGCGTCGATGCCGTTCTATCTGCAAATCCGTATTACAACAAACCAACGCAGGAAGGCCAGTTCCAGCACTTCCTCGCGCTCGCGAAGATGGTCGCTCCACTCCCTGTTTGCCTGTATAACGTCCCCGGCCGAACCGGCGTGAACCTCGATCCCGAGACCGTTGTTCGGCTGGCCGAAGCCGCGCCGAACATCCAGGCCATCAAGGAAGCCAGCGGAAAGCTGCCTCAGATCGCCGAACTCGTCCACTCGCTGCCATCTACCTTCAAGATCTTCTCTGGCGATGACAACCTGGCCCTTGCCGCAATCGGTGTGGGCGCGCAGGGATTGATCAGTGTTGCATCCAATGAGATTCCAGCGGAACTGGCGCGCATGATCAACGCAGCTCTCCACGATGACTGGGCAGAAGCTCGCGAGATCGAGCGCCGCTTCGGTCGCCTCTTCGACGCTAACTTCTGGGAATCAAACCCTGGCCCGGTGAAAACAGTTCTCAACCTGATGGGCCGTACCTCGGATAACGTCCGTTTGCCGCTCGTTCCTCCCAGTGCATCCACCCGCGGCAAACTGGAGCGTCTGGCCGGAGAACTAGGCCTGTTGAAATTCTCGCCGGTGCCCGCCGGCGACTTACGCATGTTCTAGAACGCGCAATTTTCCGCTTCGCAGAGTCACGTTCCGCATCAACCAGATCTTCCCATACAGAATCAGGCGGATCGATGCGCACTCACTCCTGGCGGCATGACCGACTGAACCGCGGCAGCCATCTCCGCGACGGTGATCGACGTAAGACATCGCCGAGACTCAGCTGTGCACGTTTCGAGATTGCAGCCGAAACAACTTACCTTTCGATAAAGCACGCGATGCTGTGCCCCAAAGGGATACCAGACACCAGGAAGACCGCGTGCGGAAAAGGCGATCACGCAGGGAGTTCCGACACAAGCTGCCAGATGCATCGGTCCGGAATCTGGTCCGATGAACACAGAAGCGCGTTCGAGAACAGCTGCCGTGGAACGCAAACTTAGTCGCCCACAAAGGTTAGCTTTGCGCCCAGGCCAGTCCGCCGATACGTAGTCGGCGATCGACGCTTCCTCCTTGGCTCCGATGATCGCGAGCCCATAATCGCGATATCGCTCGCCGAGCATCGTAACTAAAGCACGCCAGTTCTCCTTGCCCCAGTCCTTCGCCTGCATTTTCGTTCCGGGGCCACATACGATCAAAGGCTTGCCGAACAGATCGCCGAGCGCGGCGGCAGCTGCGTCTCTCTCTAATTGTGTGAGCCGCAAATCCCAATTCTTCAAATCATCTGGTGCAGCATCGCCGAGTTCACCCAGCGTCCGTGCAAGGCGGCTTGCCTCGGCCTCATACAGGCCCGTCACCGACTGACGTGCTCTGGCAGAATCTGCATCTATGGGCTGCCCTACAATGCGCTTTACCGCACATCCAACTCTGAAGAACCACACATCGCGCCGGACGGTGTCGATCTTCCGCGGGGGCATCAAGTAAATGAGAACATCAGGGCGAAACTGGCGGATGCTTCTCGCGAGCCGCAACAACGTCCATGGATTACGAGTCCCAATCGTGTACTGCATATATCGATGAACAAGCTCTGAATTCGCGAGCACGGCAGCCGAAGCAGGCGCCTTCGCGTGCACTGGGAAGTTCGTGAGAAGAATCCGTTCTGCATCGGGATATTCGCGCTCAATCAGATGGAAACACGGCAAGGCAACTATTGTGTCGCCCAGACTGCCGATCCGGTAGATTAAGACTCTTTGAACTTTAGTCTCTGGTGCCATTTGTGATTATTCAGTTTCTAAGTGCGATCCCATTGATGAAAGTCGCGCCTGGATAACCGGGCTCGTGCAAAGGTCCCTGAAACACCCACCTCTGTGTCTGCACTGCTCTAGCAATTGGCATTGTCGGCAATGTCCCGGAACCAGGAGTCGTAACGCTCTTCGGGAATGCCCGGGGCCCTCGACACGTCATGCAATTCAACTGACGATATACCTGAACTTGAGCAGAAGGTCCATCAGGGGCTGATCGAAAAACCTCGTGCTCGGCGCCTTCAATATTAACTTTGCAGATGTCAATCAACGAGTTCGCAAAACATTTTGAATACAACGCCGAAGAGTAGTCGCCGGCACCGTCCGAATGGACCAGGGAAGAAGGTCCTTTGAAGCGAACCTCTGGCCAAAGTATACGTGCAGTGTTGACGATGTGCAAAATGCCACGCTCGGTTCGCACTCAAAAGCGACGTGGTACAAAGCTCATTTATCATCAGGAAATCGCGGGCATGTAGCGCCCTGCTTGGGTGGCGATCCAGGTTAGGCTGGCGTTGCTTTCGATTTGAATCTCGAAGAGACCGATCGAGGATCGTGTCTCACCTTTTGCAACAATTCTCTCAAGGAGATTTCTCTTGTTCATCGTCACAGGTGGTGCCGGCTTCATCGGCAGTAATCTCGTTCACGAGTTGAATGCTCACGGCATCACGGAAATTCTCATCGTCGACAATCTGACGAACACAAAGAAATTTGCGAATCTGCTCGGAGCTCGTTATGTCGACTACCTCGATAAGCGTGATTTCCGTCGAGCCATCGCGGAGAATTCTCTCCGGGCCGGATCGATCGAAGCAATTTTTCATCAGGGAGCTTGCTCAAACACACTCGAAGACGATGGCGTTTATATGATGGACAACAACTTCCAATATTCGAAGGAAGTGTTGGCTTTCGCGATCCAAAAGGGTGCTCCCCTCGTTTTTGCTTCTACTGCGGCAGTTTATGGGCACTCGGGGCCAGGCCGCTTTACGCCCACTCTTCAGAATGAGCACCCACTCAACATCTACGGGTTCTCGAAGCTGGCATTCGACAACTATTTCAGGAATGAACTCGCTCTGGACCGGGTCCCTATCACAGCTGTCGGGCTTCGTTATTTCAACGTTTACGGCCCTCGTGAGCAGCATAAGGGACGGATGGCTTCCGTGATTCACCATTTCAGCAAGCAGATGAAGGAGAAGAGAAAAGTCAGTCTCTTTGCTGGAACAGGAGGGTATGCGGACGGTGAACAGCGAAGGGATTTTGTGTATGTTCGCGATCTGGCCCGATTGAATATGTTTTTTGCCCAGATCGGTCCCTACGCCGCCAAAGCCGGGAAAGCGGTTGAGTATCGAGGGGTATTCAATGCGGGCACCGGCGCAAGCCGCAGTTTCAATGATGTCGCCCACGCCCTCATGGCCGTTCACGGAGAGGTTCCGATCGAATACATCCCTTTCCCCACCGACCTCGAAGGCCGATACCAGCACTTTACGGAAGCTGATCTCACCGGTTTGCGAGACACGGGTTGCGAGCTCAAAACCACTTCCCTTGAACAAGGGGTCATCGACACGTTTGCCACTTTGCGAGAAATCGAATCTTGATTTCATAAAATGCAGTATTCAGAGCTGGGTCTGATTTGCAAATTGAAAAAACCCTCTCTTGGGGGTCAGAACAATCCTCCAAATTTCGGCCTTCACCTGCCACACTCAGGCTTGATCTGCCTGAATTCACTGCGTCTGATCCGCTACAATTCACTTGAAGGTTGGAGCGCGAGGACTTCCGCCGGCTGCTTCGGCTCAATCGGACGTGCATGCGTGGCGCACATCCGAGATGAATGAGGTCTGTTTCATTGCTTGGAGCTCCGGAAAAGGCGACGAACTCAATCATATCGGGCGATTTCTCAACCTCCTCTACCGTTGTTATCTGTACTCGCAATCGCCCGGCTCTCCTGCAAAAGTGTCTAGCGGCGGTCCGTTTGCTCAATCCTCCTCCCGCTGAAATTCTTGTCATTGATAACTCGGAGGGAGACGATGCAACCCGCAGAGTTGCGCTGGAAAGCAAAGCCCGCTACTCCGTTGAGCCGATACCGGGCCTCAGCCGTGCACGAAATCGCGCCCTGAGTGAGTGTCGTACCGAAGTCATTGCCTTTATCGACGACGATGTAATTCCTGAGCCGGATTGGCTCGCGCATCTTGTAGCGCCCTTCTCTGACCCGGAAACCGGAGCGAGCACCGGGCGCGTGATCACACCGGACTCCCGAGAGGGAGAGGAACCTCACGAATCGAGATCAATCAACAATCAGCATCCACACTGGGTCGAGATCGCGGCGTTCGGTGGACTTGGTTTCGGAGCCAATATGGCGTTTCGAAGAAGTGCTCTTCCTGATGGCCGCTTCTTCGATGAGCGCCTCGGCCGCGGTGCGCCGTTCGAGATCGCCGAAGAGAGTTACGCGTTTGTCTGGCTCCTCTCTCGAGGTCACCGGGTGGTGTACGTCCCCTCGGCAGCGGTCCACCACCCACCCCTCAGCCGCACAACCATTGAGCGCGAAGCCCGAAACTCGTTTTCTTATTGGCTCCTGCTCTTGTCAGAATTTCCGCAACAGCGACCGAATCTCATTCGGTTCCTCTTCCGTCGTCTTCGTGGAAAACCACTCGAGTGGCCCCGTAACACTCAAGAGCCGGGAGAAATCGTATCCAGCAGCTGGCATGTTTTGATTCCCGCAGCCTTCGAGGGTCTCTTCCTATTCATTCGTACACCGAAGAGTCGCTAGCCCTGATGAGCCTGCGCCTTCGGTTTCGCTGAGCCTGAGGCTGCTATCAACCAGGACATTGGCGCCAAAAAGCAAAGGGTGCCTCTTTGAGAGAGTCTCAGCGCTAGAGATACGGCAGCGCTTCAGATGCGCCGGCAACGAATTTTCAAAGCTCGTCGAGCAAATACCTGGATCCCGCACCGCCCAGATCCTTCCACTCGTAACTGTCGGTCACGGCGTATGCCAGGCCGGCGACTCGGAGTCGCTCCTCAAGCGCTCGTTGAGAAATGATCTGCGCGGACAGCTTACTCGGGGTGCTCCCCTCTTCCATGGCGTTGCCTCGCGGCGTTAGAACCGACCAGCGCCATTCGCCCGTCGCTTCGGCTCGTACCTGTAATTCAATAGTCTGGTTTCCTACGCAAATTCTGCAATTGGATATCATCACGGCGATCAGAGACTAGGACGGGTTTTGCGAGCCGAAGGTTTCACCCCACTTTGATCCCACGCCCTGCCTCGCTCACCGATCGTTCTAGCTCTTTTGGCGGGTTGCCGGTTTTAAGGTGAAGAACCTGGCGGCGGGCTTCCCTTTAAAGTTGAAATCTTTTAAGAGTCGCGACCGTACTCCCTGAGAAACTGCCAGGTAACCTGTCGAACAATTACATTCCCGATGCCGGTCAGGTCGAAGCCGTGCTCACCGTAAGGCACACTAATCGTGCGCACCTGGACGCCCGCCTGGCGGGCCTTCGCGTCGAAGCCTCGCATGCTATCTGGAGGCACCAGGTGATCGTTTTCTGTGATGAAGAGCAGGGTCGGGGGAGCAGAAGGGGTGATCTTTGGGGCTGACGCAACCGCCGCGTAGCGTTCGGGAAATTGCTGCGGCGAGCCGCCCATATATTCCGTCACCATCGCTTTTACGTCCGGTCCCGCTCCCCAGTAGGTGTTGTTATGAATTGCAACGAGGTCAACGCCCGGGTAAATTGCGCTCACGGCATTGATATGAGGTACTCTTCCTCCGCAACTTGATTGCAGTTTGCCGGCATTGGCCAGATAGGCCGCATTGATTACGAGATTGCCTCCGGCTGACTCACCCATAAGCGATATACGGCTCGGGTCGCCGCCTCGGGATGCGATATTAGCGTCAGTCCAGGCCATGGCGCAGCCGATCTGATCCGTGACGCGATCCCAAAGGTGCCTTCGCTTGTCGGAGAGACTGTAGTCGATCGAGAGCACCTGCAGACCCTGATTCGCGAACCAGCGCATGTCAGCACTGCGCGCCGCACTGGACTCCGACACCCAACCGCCCCCATGCACATACATCAGAATTGGCCAGCCGCCATTTGGCGGTTTCCCCTTTGGCGTGTAGATCAACAAGTTCAAGGCCTCGCCAAGATCATGCGCATACACCACCACTTCATCCGGTGGTACCGATGCCAGGCTGCCAGTGAAGCCGAAGAGTTCTGCAGCCGTCACATGCACGTTATTCGCGCGTGCCAAAGCAATCAGTCGAAATGTAGCCGTTGCCGCACATAGAACAGTGAGCAGTGCAAAGGCGGAAAGGAAGCGACGCACATTTCCCTGACCGCAGATCCAAATGAGCGCGCCTCCTGCAAATGCCAGCACCACCAGCCACGCTGACCAAAGCGAGACGTCCAGGGATCCATAGCCACCCACGTAAGGAATGAATGGCGCGTTCGCCCCGATCAAAAGAAGCGCTGGAACGACTACGAGCAGGACTCCGATTGCGAGCCCCCGTCGGCGCGCCTGAACCATCCGCGTCCTGGCCGGCTTGGCAGGTTCGTTCATCTCTAGTTCTCCTGACGGAGCAATCCGTTCCAGTCTTTCTCCAGAATTGCGGAAGGTCCATGGATTCCTCAGCCGTGTACCAGACTGTGTATCACGATAAGCGCGACCGATCACCAGTGGGCGACAACAGGTTTTCGAAGCAAATGGAAAAGCCCGCTGATTTAGCGGGCCTTAGCGTCGAATATCTGGTAGCGCTAACGGGAATCGAACCCGTGTTTTAAGATTGAGAATCTCACGTCCTAACCCCTAGACGATAGCGCCACATTGGGAGGGGGTCGGCCTGACGGCCGCTCTCTTAATCTATCAAAAAATCAATTGGATGCAAAACCTGGGAGGCTGCGCAGGAGAGCTCTAGATGCCGAGCTTCCGCACTTCCTCGTTGTAGTACTTGCGGTACAGAATCTCCCACTCCTGCGAACCCTCGAGGATGATCTTCCGCTGCGACGCGATCTTCTGCCTTGCCGCAGTGTCGATTCGCCCTTCTTCCATCAGCAGGTTCTCCAACGCCTTGCGCGCTTCCTGGCGAATCGTATTGCGATCCTCCATGAATCCGACATGGTCGATGTCGGCCAAGGTGTCGGCCACGGTGTGAGCCAGCTTGTTGAGCTTGTCGCGGCTGATCCTCATAGCACCGCCTTGTACTTCTTCGCCAGCTCGCCCTTTACCTTTTTGAACATCTCCTGGTACTGCGCTCCCGACTTGCGCATTTCTTCGGAGTAGGCGTCGAGAATGACGCGCACCTCCTCATTGATGCGGTCCTCGAGCGAAAGCTCGTCGGTGAGACCCTCGGTGACGCGCGCCTCCGTGCCTTTCAAGTCACTTGTAGTGATCATTTTGGCGTCGATGAGGTGCTTGACCGTGCGGCGGGCGAGATACCCAATGTATTCGCGAGAAAAGATCATGGGCGTAAGTAATAAAGATAACGCATCCGCCCCAAGGGTGTATATCTCAGCAAATCCCGCTGAAGAGTGGGAACACAGCATCAACCGACTGGAGAACGATCCCCTGTCCAGTGTCCACCGCTCCATGTCTCCTGCTCACTGCCCACTGCTCACCGGCACCCGGTGCGGACAGCTCTTCGTATTTACACACTCATCCGCAAGCCGAAGCCGTTCCACCGGACGCCCGTTGATCAGGTGCTCCTGCACAATCTCTGCGGCATCCTCTGGCTTTACATGCCCGTACCAGACTGCCTCCGGGTAAACCACCACCGTCGGGCCGTGCTCGCACTGGTCAAGGCAGCCGGACTTGTTGATGCGGACCGTATTTCCCAGACCAGCGGTCTTCGAAAGCTGTTGCAGCTGCGTGTGCAATTCGCTCTTGCCGTCCGTGGTGCACGATGGCCGCGGAGCACCTTCAGGGCGGATGTTATGGCAGACGAAGACGTGATGCTTGAAAACTGGCAAAAGTGTACCTCCATCTCCAGATTACAAGGCCATCGCACCCAACCCTTCGCGCAGATCCCCACAGATAGCGATGATCGCCGGCTTTCCACATTTCACCGCTCTTGACCGGGTGGTATCTGAGAGAATGATTGCTTGACAATGGGTACGGACAATCTACTGTCGCTCAAGGACGATATGGTGGCTTTCATCGAAGGCCACGGTCTCGTCCGTCTTCCAGGATACGTAACGGAAGACATCCCCTCCATCGTGTGGGAGGGCGAAGACAATCCAGATTCGTGGAAAGACTTCGTCGAAATGGCCAAGCGCGTCGGCGCGCCATTTGTCACCTTCAGCGAGATGCGCCTCGAGCGTGAAGAACTCGACCGCCTCGTTGAAGAGGCGGGTGAAATGAACTTCCCCGACGAGGAAGCCACCGAACTGGTCGAAGCGCAGTGGCTTCGCAAGTACGCCGGCATGATCGGCTACATCCAACTCGGTTTCATCCACCAGGGAATCGTCATTCTGCACGAGAGCACCACCGAGTGGTACGAGCGCTTCCAGTCGCTCCTCGAAGATATTGAGAGCTTCCACGATATCGTCATCGAAGACCACGATCACGAACACGACGAAGAGGACGAGTAAGCAGGGTGAGCGCCGCCGGCGCAATGCAGAGCGGGCCCGCAGTCCTCACTGCTCCACGTCAACGCTGGATTCTCGCTGAGCCCCATCCTCGCGAAGCCGAGGAATTGGCTTCAGCTGCGCGCATCCCCCTGGTGCTGGCTGAGCTTCTGGTCGCCCGCGGAATCACCGAATCAAGCGAGGCCTTCGCGTTTCTCAACCCCGAAGTCGCTCATCTGCACGATCCCCTTCTGATGCTGGGAATGCAGCCTGCAGTGGAGCGGATCGAGGCTGCAATCGCACGCAAGGAACCCATTCTCCTCTATGGGGACTACGACGTCGACGGAACCACCGCCGTGGTGTTGCTGAAAACCGCAATTGAGATTCTCGGCGGAGTGGTCCATTTCCACGTCCCGCATCGAATTCGCGAAGGCTACGGCCTGCAATCAGCTGTGCTCGAATCTGCGTTCGCCGATGGCGTTCGCCTGGTCGTTACCGTCGACACCGGCATGCGCGCCTTTGCCGAGGCCGAAACAGCTCGCAACCTCGGCCTCGACCTGATCATCACCGACCATCACCTCTCGCGCGCCGACGATTCTCTTCCCGCAGCATTGGCCGTCCTCAACCCAAATCAGCATGGCTGCAGCTATCCGGAAAAATCCCTCTGCGGCGCTGCGATTGCCCTCAAGCTCGCGCAAGCCCTGCTCCAGCGCCACGATGCCGAACGCACGCGCAACAAACTGCTGCCCAGCTTTCTCAAGATCGCCGCCATCGCAACCATCGCCGATGCCGTCCCTTTGAAGGGCGAAAATCGCATCATCGCTGCTCTCGGGCTTCGCGAATTACGTCGCCCCGTCGGTGCAGGTTTGCGCGCGCTCTTCGCTGCGTCGCAACTCGATCCTGCATCGAAACCTCTCACAGGATTCGACGTGGCCTTCCGCCTCGCGCCGCGCATCAATGCCGCAGGCCGCATGGACGTCGCTTCAGAAATCATCGAGCTCTTCTGCACCCGTGATGCAGCCCGGGCCACGGAACTCGCCAACAAGCTCGACCGCCTCAATCGCGAACGCCGCGAAACAGAAGCTCGCGCTCTTGCGACCATTGAAAATCGCCTCGCCACCGATCCCGAATTTGCTGCAGCACGCATGGTTGTCGTCGAGGGCGACGGCTGGCATCGCGGCGTCATCGGAATCCTCGCCTCGCGCGTCGTGGAACGCACCGCCAAGCCTGCCCTGGTCATCAGCGTGGAAGATGGTGTGGCCCATGGCTCCGGACGCTCCGTCGACCAATTTCATCTCCTCTCCGCCATCGAGACCTGCTCCGACCTCTTCACCCGTTTCGGTGGACACGCCTTTGCAGTAGGCTTCGCCCTTCCCGCCGAGTCGTTGCCTGAGCTCAAACGCCGCCTGGCCGATTGCGCCGCCGAACGCCTTGCCCAGCGCGAGCCGGAGCGCGATCTGCATATTCACGCCGAGCTTCCGCTCGACCAGGTCACCGCTGTCCTCGCCGGCTGGCTGCGCAAGCTCGAGCCTCTGGGACACGGCAATCCTGAGCCCATCTTCATGGCGCGTAATACTAGCCTTGTTTCTGCGCCGCGTCTCATGAAGGAGCGCCATCTGCGCCTCGAACTCGCACACGACGGAACAGGCGCTACCCGCGCCGTCGGATGGGACATGGCCGGACGCTCGGCCGAACTGGGCCTCACCCAGGGCACCCGAATCGACGTGGCATACCGGATCCGCGAAAATCTCCATCCCGACTTCGGCGGCCTCGAAATAGAGCTCGCCGGCATTCGTCCCGCAACAATCTAGCTGCGATCGCGCCCGAAAAATGAAAGGCCCACGGTTTTAACCGCAGGCCTCTCTTGCATCAGCAGTCTCAGCAGGGTCTATCTGTGGCCCTTGTCCTCATGCTGCGGACGTCCGCCTCCGCCGCCACCACGCTCCTGTGGAGCAGATCGCCCTTCGTTGTGCGGCTGCGCATTCCCGCGCGGTTGCTGATAATTGCCGCGCGGCTGCTGTTCAAACCCGCGCTGTTGCGGCTGCGGACGGCTCTGGTTGCTGAATGCACCGCGATCGTTGTTGCGTTGGTCGTTATTTCGTTGTTGCAGCTGCATGTTGCGCGCCGGTTCCTGCCGCCTCTGAAATTCCGGCCTGCTCTGCTGCCCGCGATTGTTGTTAAACGTCTGCGCCTGAGGCCTGTTGTTGCCCTCATTGCCATGGAACCCCATGGGACGTTCGGCGGCTACCGTTTGCGGATGCCCGCCATTGTTGCGCGCGTAGAAATTGCGATCGCTGCGCGCCGCATCCATGTGGTGCATCTGCACCGACGTTTCGCTCATGTGTCGATCGCGCATCGCCTCGCGCTCTTCCGGCCTCATGTCGTGACGAATACCATCACGCCCACCGTTGAAAGAGACACGCCGCTCGTTCACGATCGTATTGCGTTGCACGATGGTGCGGTCGACATAGACATTGCGGATATGCACGTTGTTCACGCGAACCACAGCCGTGTTATAGCGGAAGTCGTGTCCGTGCCAGTACCCACCAACGAAGCCGACACCCATGTATCCGAAACCGTAATTAATCCCACCGTAGTAGCCGACATGGCGTCCCCAGTAGCCCGGATGCAAGATGTACAGTCCGCTTGACCAGCCCCAGTAAGGCGGCGTCCACAGTGCACCCTCATAAGGAGCCGGAACCCACGCACCAGGCACCCAGTAGTAGCCCTCAGGCCCGTACGCCCAGTATCCCGGCGTCCACATCCAGCCTGGCTCTGGGCAAGGCGGCTGTTCGTAAACCGGCATGATCGGCGGCGCGATATTCACGCTGATCAGAACACCCGCAAAAGAAGACGCGGGAACAAGAGAGAGCAGGAATGCCAAAAGCATCCATCGCGATTTTCGGAGGTATTGCATGGAAATTCTCCTTCAGTTTCTTTAGCCCGCTTCGCAGAAACATCTTCCACTCTGACGGGATGCCCTTAGGAATTCGCGGTCCGAATTTGCCGCAGCATATTCAGACTACGGATGCATAAACCCTGAGCGCCATGCAAAGTTGCACCCCAAGCGGTCACTTTAGTTATGTCTAAAGCAGTAGATAACAGAGGGCGCATGACTTATGGTGTGCCCTCGTTGAGGCTGGACGAATCCACAAAATCAATAACGGATGCTTAAACCAGTCCCGACAACCGTGTTCGCCTTCAGATCGATCGGGACCAGAACGAAGGGAGGATTCGCAACCCCGGTAGGAACCGCGGTCGTTCCGATGACACCAGCAACATGCCCCACGCCGATATCAAACGCGAAGTGCGGGTTCTCCTTCTGCGTCACGCGAACTGCGTAATCCATGGTTGTTGGAATGTGCGCGCCACTTCCGGGCGGAAAGAGAATCGGCTTCAGGTTCACCACCTGCGGCGGCTCCTGCGTGAACCCTACAGCCGGCACAGCCGCGAGATTGTGGCCGAGCGGCAAAGGAATCCCGAGTCCGCCGAACAAGCGTCCACCAAATCGCGTAGCCTGTCCACCAAGCCCATAGATCGACGCGTTCGTCGCCTTCCATCCAACATTGAGCAGGAACGGAACGGGAGGATGAAGCCACGTCTTCGTCACCGCCACATAGATGTCGCCATTCGTATACGACTTCAGCGTTCCCGTCTCGAGTTCGTTAAGCGCTCCACTCACAAACTTGTCATTCGTGCGCACAACGAAACCCGCGCCGATGCCCGGAGTCCACGGACCGAACTGCCCGTCTTTGATCCCGACCACCTTGCCATTGAACACATTCATGCCGGAGTAATCCCATAGTCCACTGAAGGTTGGGCTGTTTCCCTTGGTGTGGACACTCCGCGTATAGCCAAACTCGAAGCGATTCGCGATGCCCTCTTCAATCGAAAATGTGTGAACGTAGCCGATCACCTTGGATGCATTTACAAAGTGATAACCGACTGCGGGATGCGACCACACATGCCCCTTCTCGCTGAGAACGACATAAGCAGTCGGCGTGATGAATCCGCCGGTCTGGCCTTCGAGCGTAAGGTTTTGAGCTTGAGTTCGCGAGGTGGCAGAAAATGCAACCGCAATGATGAAAGCGGTCGTGAGCGGCTTGAGCGCAGAGAGCTTGAACATCAGGTACTCCAATTGAATAGTGTCTTCTTCGATCAAAACGTGTCAGTGCACGACGTTTGTCGCGGGCATTGGAACCGATCTCAAGGGACCGTTCTCTTTCTGCCGGATTTTGAAATCGAGTTGTTGTAACACAAGAGAAGGACAGTGGTCACGGTTACTACGCACAAGAGTGATTGTCCTGTCGGCAAGTCCTTGCGGTTCTTCGGTGTCTCAGCCTAGACTCACCCCATGCCTCGGGGATTGTTCATCACGCTGGAGGGCCTCGATGGCTCCGGCAAAACCACCCAGATCAAACGCCTTGCCGCATGGATGGAGAAGCGACGCATCCAGACCGTGGTCACCCGGCAGCCCGGCGCAACTCCCACCGGAGATCGCATCCGCGCCCTGCTGCTCGACTCCGGCGCGACGCCGCTCGCACCCATGACCGAGATGGCCCTCATGTTCGCGGACCGCGCTCAGTCCATCGCCGAAGTCATCGAGCCTGCGTTAGCCGCTGGACGTGTTGTGCTGTGCGATCGATTCACAGATTCGACAGAGGCTTACCAGGGCGGGGGCCGCGAACTCGGCTCAGAACGCGTGCTCGAACTCCACCGCCTTGTCTGTGGCAACCTTCAGCCTGATCTCACTCTGCTCCTGTTGCCGTCTCTCGAAGCAAGCCTCGCCCGCGCCCGGCGTCGCAATGAAAAACATGCCGCAAAAACCGGCGAGGACGAAAACCGCTTCGAGCAGGAACAAGGCGGGTTCTTCCGCCGTGTCTGGGAGAAATACCGCGAGATCGCTCGCCGCGAGCCCAACCGCGTCGTCCTGATCGAAGGCAATCTCAGCATCGACGAAGTCCACGAACAAATCGTCGAAGCCGTCTCAGAACGCCTCGTGGCGCTGCACGGCGCAGCATGATATCGAATTATTTTCAATCAGCGCGCTTGCCCGTCACTGCGTCTCATTGCCCGCGATTGAAGTTGAGATTCGTCACAAACGTTCCAGTGTCGTAGACCGCTGAACTCCAAGGCACACTCAGCCTGAACTGCGCCAGGGGATTGCATCCCGCAATGCTCACCGTAAACGAAGCGCTCGCCGACGCGTTCGGTGCGATATCCCCAAGCACAACGGGTGTTGTACCTGCCGTAATTTTCGGCGTGCACTTCGGCCCGGAAGTCTGCGTCAGCGTGAACCCGGTCAGCGTAGTCGCATATGCCGGACCGACG
>Ga0207661_10001412_pt1 | contig 16194 bp, 12 predicted proteins | sample KBSC713LmetaG_FD_184337 | JGI IMG/M metagenome (GOLD analysis project Ga0207661, IMG submission 184337) | Corn rhizosphere microbial communities from Kellogg Biological Station, Michigan, USA - KBS C7.1-3L metaG (SPAdes) (version 2) | ecosystem: Host-associated > Plants > Roots > Rhizosphere ...
AACAAGCTCTCGCTTTCACCCTTTCGCGCCGTTGCCGTTTTCTTTTTCGCGCCAGCCGTTCGCATTTTCCCGACGGATCGATTTGACAAATTAGCTTCTTCACAGGCTTGCGCCGTCCAAAAATTTCTGATCCTTCACCACCCGTCGGTCCTCTGTCTCGCTTCGTCCCGCTTCCACCCACCCCACGTTCGCCTGCTGCGAACCGCATCCACCGATGCTGTTTAATTCGCTAACCTTCGTCGTATTCTTCGCCATCGTAATGGCGTTGTACTGGTCTCTCCGCTCGTGGAATGCGCGCAAGAATGTGCTGCTCGCCGCGAGCTATATCTTCTACGGCGCATGGAATCCACCATTCGCCCTTTTGCTCTTTTCCACGACGGCCCTCGACTTCTGGCTCGGCAGCCGGATCGCCCGCGAAGAGCAGCCGCGCGCTCGCCGCAGGTGGTTGATCGCGAGCGTCACCGTGAACCTGAGCATGTTGGGGTTTTTCAAATACGGAAATTTCCTGCTCGAAAATTTCCAGTGGCTGCTCGCGCGCGCCGGCATCGCGTACCAGCCCCCGCATCTCGATCTGCTCCTGCCCGTCGGAATTTCCTTCTACACGTTTCACTCGCTCTCTTACACGCTCGACGTCTATCGGCGAGCAACTCAACCGACGCGGTCGTTGCGCGATTTCATTCTCGCCGTCTCGTTTTTTCCCCAACTCGTCGCCGGCCCCATTGTGCGAGCCGCGGATTTTCTGCCCCAATGTGTCGCGCCGCCGACGCCGCAGCGCGGGCGTTTGTTCTGGGGATTGTTGCTAATGACGCTCGGCCTGTTTCAAAAAATCGTGCTCGCCGACACGCTGCTCTCTAATTCCGCTGAAACCGTTTTCGCTTATGGCGGACCGCTCGCCGGACTGGATGCGTGGATTGGCGTGCTCGCATTCTCCGGCCAGATCTTCTTCGACTTCGCCGGCTACTCGACCTGCGCGATCGGTGCGGCGCTTTGCCTCGGATTTCATTTGAAGGACAATTTCAAATTTCCGTACGCCGCGATCGGGTTTTCCGATTTCTGGCGACGCTGGCACATCTCGCTCTCCACGTTTTTGCGCGATTACCTCTACATTCCGCTCGGCGGAAATCGCGTCGGCTTCGGGCGTGCGGCGGTCAATCTCGTCATCGTCATGTTTCTCGGCGGCCTCTGGCACGGCGCCGCCTGGACGTTTGTCGTCTGGGGCGTGGTCCACGGATTATTTTTGGTGATCGAGCACGTGCTGCGTGCGCTTTTCAAGGGCGCGACCTGGGCGGAGACGGCTCCCGCAAAACTGTTTCTCGGCGTTGTCACTTACGGCGCGGTCTGCTTTGCGTGGGTGTTCTTCCGCGCAAACGATTTTCCCACCGCGATCCGCCTCATCCGCGCCATGCTCGGCGCCTTTCCGCACGGCGATGCCGTCCTGCCGACGCGCGATATACTTCAGGTCGCCGTCGTGATCGTCGCGTTGCTCGTCGCCCATTGGAAATTGCGCGACACCTCGATCGAGGAATCCGTAAGTCGTCAGCCCCGCTGGTTGCTGACCGGCTGCTGGGCCGGAATGCTCGGATCCATCATTCTCACTCAACAAAGCGCGAATGCCTTCATCTATTTCCAATTCTGAGTTTCAGCGGGAAATTCCCGATCTCCCGTGGAAGTCGATTACGATCGCCGCGGCGCTGATCGTCGGCGTCGCGACCGCAGGCTGGGAGCTTTATTGCCGCGCGCACGGATATGCGCCCACGCTCGACGACACCTCGGATTTTTGGGCGTCTCAACGCGAAAAGGTGAAGCCCGACTCGATCGTCATCATCGGCGATTCCCGTCCGTGGTTCGATCTCGATCTCGATGAGCTCGAACGCGGCATGGGCCAGCGTCCCATTCAACTCGCGATCGCCGGCAGCTGCGCCTATCCCGTGCTCGCGGATATCGCCGCCGACGAAAAATTTCATGGGACGCTGATCTGCAGCATCGTGCCGGGAATGTTTTTTGCCCCGGGCGGACCGCTGGTCGAAAACGCGGAGAAAGCGTTGAGACGTTATCACCACTGGACGCCCGCCCAGCGGATGAGCCATTACATCTCGATTCCGCTGGAGGAAACTTTCGCGTTTCTCAACCAGGAGGACCTTACGCTGGCGAAGTTGCTCGAAAAGCTCCCGCTCGCCGATCGGCCTGGCGCGTTGGTGCCACCGCGCCTTCCGCCTTATTTCAACCTCATGGATCTCGACCGCCGCGCGCGCATGACCGCACAGGCGGAACGGCCCGGCGAATTGCAGGACCGCATTCGCACCGGCTGGCTGCCGCTGTTCACGCCACCGCCGCCGCCCACGTTCGTGCCGAGAGAGGCGTTCGCGCAACAAATGAAGCTGGCGATGGAAACACGCATGAAAGACGCCGTCGCCGCCGTCGAAAAAATTCGCGCTCGCGGCGGAAAGGTCGTCTTCGTCCGTTTTCCCTTCGGCGGCGAACTAAAAAAGCTCGAGGACCGGCAGACTCCGCGCACCCAAATATGGGATACGCTCGTTAAATTGTCTGGCGCACCCGGAATTTATTTCGAGGACTTTCCGGAGCTCGCCACGTTCAACTGCCCGGAATGGTCCCACTTGTCCGCCACCGACTCCGTCGAGTTCACGAAGCGCCTCCTCCCGCACCTGCAAAGCGCCGTTCAGCAAGGAAGTCTCGTCGCCGCGACGAAAGCAACCGCACGGACGCCGTAGAAACGGCTTTTGCACGCTCGCGGTTTTCCCGCGTTGCAAGCGCGGCCGCCGCGGCTGCGAGTTTTCCTAGCGGGCAACAACCCTCGCTCGCCTCACCGGCCCGCGCGGGATGTTGGCCGTTCTCCTCGGCCACGCTTCGAGAATTTCACGTCGTGCTGGACAAACGCATTTCCGCGGATTCTATTCGTTTCACAGCTTAAGCCGGTTGATTCAGTGACGATCAGGTCGAGTGGAAATCGTGATTCGAGTCAGGCAGTGAGCGTTAGAATTTTGGCAGTGATTTGAAATTTCGCCGACGCGCGAAAAGACAGAACGCTGTTTGGTAATTGGTCGGTCAGTCACCTGCAAGGTCCAGCCCAACTGCTTCGGGAACGGGTGCGGAGATTTCATCCGCAGTCAGGTCGGTAACTACAAATTACGACGGCGGCCCACCGCGCGCCGTTCCATCGAAGTGAAGGTGTCGGTCGTACGTGTTTGCAAACGTCGGGCGCTCACGCGCGCGACAAACTTTCAACCATGAACCCTGTTACACGAAGGACTTCCCATGAAACTTTCCCAACTTCTCCGCCGCCGGCAGGCTCTCCTGCGACGAGCGACCCTGGCCAATTTTGCCTTCGCCTATCAGATATTGAGCAATTTCAGCCAGCGCTTTGTCCGGGCTCGATTGACGGGACATCTTTGCCTAAAACCCGCCGATCCCAGCGCTGATCGCTACTGGGCGAGTCTCACCTCAGCCTCGAATAACCAATCGGTTATCGAGGAGCATTTCGATGCCGAAGACTTGTCGGACCTGGCCGACGCGATCGCATTCGCCACGGGCCGGGAATTCTCCGAACTTGCGTTTCAAGTCGAAGAATTTCGTGAAACATTTCTGACGCCGCTTCGCGAAGCACTCGAAAACGCCGGCGTTGTGATCGACTCCGCCAAATCCCGCGCCGAGGAGAATTCGCCCAAAGACGTCGCCTAAAGAGCCGCCCGACTGCTTTGCCGCACTCCGCAGTCATCCGTCGATTCGCGTTTATTCGCGACGGCTTCCGGCCGCACCGTAATCACGTTCATCGCGGATTTTATACCAACATCCGCTAGCTATTAGACTTTACAAGGGAGACGGCAGGCGATGAGGTGAGGGATGGCTCGTACCTTTCCGCTGTTGGGAGAAGAGTTGGTCAAACAGATCGAGACGGCGTGGGCCGAGCCTCAGGCGGAGTGGGCGCGCGAGCGTCTGCGGGTCGTCAGGTTGATCGCGCAGCATGAGCTGACGGCGGCCGAGATCATGCGGGTGTGCGATGTGAGCCGGCAGACGATCTTCACCTACCGGGACACGGTGGTGGCCGAAGGCGTGCCGGGCCTGCTCCGGCGCGACTGGAAAGGGGCGCGCAAGCCGGTGGTGCGCGGGGCCGTGGCCGACGAGTTTATCCGGCGCTTGGAGGCCGGCCAGTTCCGCCAGGCACGGGACGCGCAAGCGTGGATCAAAAAGCGCACCCGGCAGAGCCTGAGCGAGAGTGGGGTGCGCAAGATTTTGCGCCGGCTGGGCGGCAAGCTGAAGGTGCCGCGCAAGAGTCACGCCAAGAAGAATCCGGCCAAGGCCGCTCAGTTCAAGGCGGAGCTGCCCGCGCGATTGACGGCCGTGGTGGGTTCCGCGCCCGACCGGCCGGTGCGACTGTGGGTGCTCGACGAACACCGCTACGGATTGTTGCCGGTGATCCGCCGGGTCTGGGCCCGGCGCGGCGTGCGGGTGCATGCGCCCTACGCCACCCAATATCAATGGGGCTACCTCCATGAAGCGCTGGAGGTAGACGGCGCGCATCGCACCGAACTACTCTTCACCCCAGCGATCGACCGGGACATCCACGCGGTCTTCCTGCGTCAGATCGCCGACTCCGATCCTCGCGCGCTGCACGTGGTCATCCAAGACCAAGCCGGCTTTCACCTGCCCAGCCACGATCCGCGTTTGCCGCAAAACCTCCGGCTGCTGCCCCTGCCACCCTACAGTCCGGAACTCAATCCGGTGGAGCGGTTCGGCGGACTGCTGAAGGCTCGCGTGACCAACCGGCTCTACCCGAGCTTGCGCCGGTTAGAAGACCACCTCTTCGCCGCCTCACGGGAATGGACCCCACCGGCCAAAGTTGCTGGCCTGATCCACCACTGGCTCGCGGCCCAGGTAAACTCTGGCGCACCAATCTAAAGTCTATAAGCTAGGGGACGTTGGTATTATCCGCAGACTCGAGCGCCTGCTCCAACGACTGAATGTTGATCGGTTTCGTCAGATGCCCGACGAAACCCGCCATGCGGCTCCGAGTGATGTCCTCTTCCATCCCGTAACCGGACAACGCGAGGCCGCTCAGACCATAAGAAGTCCGCAACTCGTTCATCAAATCATAGCCGTTGCCATCCGGCAGGCCGACATCGGAAATCACGAAATCGATTGCGCCACCATTCGCGGCAAGTGCGCGCGCCGCGGCCACCGATGCCGCCGCCAGCACTTCGTAGCCACGCCGTGAAAGCAAATGCGCGAGCGCGGTACGGGTGGAGTCGTGATCTTCGACCAGCAGGATTCGCTGGAAACGTCCCGGCGCACGGACATTCCGCGCTGGTATCGGCGATGCCGCGGTCGCGCCCGAATTTCCGGTTTGGGCCGCGTCGCGCGATTCGTCCTGCGGAAGTTCGATGACGAATGTCGATCCGCCGTCCGGCCCGGCGCTAGTCGCGGTGATGCTTCCGCCATGCAATTCGACCAGCGTCCGCGAAATCACCAGGCCGAGACCCAACCCGCCGACGCGACCCGACATACCGCCGCCCGCCTGCTCGCTTTGCGCAAATGCGAAAAACAACCGCTCGATTTCCTCCGGCGTCATGCCAATGCCCGAATCCGTGATCGTTATTCTGATACGGCGGTTCGCCGAAGCTGAAGCGAGCGCGACCGAGATCGCGCCGCCTTCCGGCGTAAATTTCACCGCGTTTTTCAACACGTTCCAAAAAACCCGCAGCAGGCGTACCGGATCAGCCAGCACCGTTTCCCCTTTGCTCCCGAGACTTGCAGTAAACATGATGCGCTTGTCCTTCATCTCCGCATCCACGGCGGCGATCGCGTCGCGCACGATTTCGCGGACATCCGTGGGATGTTTGTCGAGCAGGAGTTTCCCGCGGGCAATGCGCGTAAAGTCGAGCAGATTGTCGATCAACCTGGCTTCCAGAGCCACATTCCGGGCGATGACATCGAAATCGGCCCGGGTTTCCATCGGCAGATCCGGATTCGCCGCTGCCTCCGTCGCCAACAGCAACACCGGATTCAACGGCGTGCGCAGTTCATGCGAGAGTGCCGCAAAAAAATCGTCCTTCGCGTGCGCCGCTACGCCGAGTTCATCCCGGACGCGCTCGATGCAGATGCGGTCCCGCTCACGGCGTTCGATTTCGGATCTGGCGGTTTCCGGCCGTGCCGTCGTCGCGCGCCGCCGCGAATCCTTCGCTGAAATCGTTGCTGCTCGATCTTCAGAAGGAACCACCTGGGAACCTGGCTGCGCGAAGCGGCTGCTTTCTTCCGTATCCAGAAAGCGCGTCGCACCGCCCGCCGCGTCGAGGCAGATCAGCGGAAACGAAAAATGATTGGGAAGGCCGTGCCAGATTTCGGTGACCCGGTTTGCGGCACCACCGTTTCCCCGCTCGAGGAGCACCGATGCCAAGTCGCTGTACGCGCAGATACCGCGCCCGCTCATCGAAGCGTGCAAAATCAGCCCGCTCACGACTTCGCGAAACCGATTTTCGTCGAGCGAGCTGCCCATGAATTTACTCGCGATATCCGACGCATCGCACGCTTGGTAACGACCGCGGGATCGAACTGCGGTGACGTCGATCCCGAGTTCATAAAGCACGGTTTCGAGCGCAGCGCGCCGGGCGGGCGTGGCAATCACGACCGCACCGTTGCCCGCACCGAGACTGCCTCCAATCGAAGCACTCAACCATTTTATCAGTTCCACATCATCCGCCCGCAACATCGTACAGGCATGAGTCGCGCTGCTCTCGCTCAGCGTGCTCCGCCGCCCCAACTCGGGCGCACTATTCTCGGTGTCGGCAGAATTCAACGGAGTCTCATTTGGAAAGTGGCAACGCATCCCGCGGGGCTGCGCCTGCGCTCGCCACGGACGAGTGAAATCAGAGACGCTGACAGGCGAATTGCGGTCTGGATCGCCGGAATGATTTTGGGCGCGCAGGTGTTTTGACGGACCTGCGCATCCGGGAAATCCCCGTCCAGGTCGAAAATTCCGCCCGTATTCGCATGGCGCGGCGATGCCGGCCTCATACCGAAATCAACCGGTGGAATTGAATCACCGGGACCCGGACGGCACGAAGGAAACCGCTTGCAGCGAGGGTCCGCGGCGACAAATCGCCGTTAGCAAATCGACCCTCTCCTCGTTTTCCGATTTTCTCCTTGTGCTCTCTTTCCCGTTCATCGCCGCCGGCGTCGTTTATTCGAGACGCGCACCGCACCGGCCGCGACTTTTTATTTGGACTCCAATGCCATGGATCGCCGAAAATCCGCGAACACGTTTGCCGCCAATCGAGGTCCAAGCGATTCTGCGTTCTCCCCCAAAAAATTTCCTGATGTCCGCCGAGCCACGCATTGCCGCTGATTCCCTCGATGAAGACGCGATTCGCGCCTCCCCCAGCTTGCACTGGTCCAGGAGCGATGGCTGGTCGCGGGTGACCGAAAAAATCGCGACCGAGGCCCCGTTGACGATCGAGATCGCCTACGAACGCGCCGGGCAGGAGGTCAGAAAATTGCTCGCGGTCACCATGCGTACGCCCGGCCACGACGAGGAACTCGCGATCGGATTTCTCTTTTCCGAAGGTCTCATCACCCATCCCGGCGAGGTCGATGGCGGTGTGCCCGACGGCGAAAACGTCCGCGGCGAAAAAATCTCCACCTGGCGCGTACACCTCGTCCGGCCACCGCGCGAAGATTTGCAACGAGTCAGCCGCGGGTTGTTGACGAGTTCGGCATGCGGCTTGTGCGGACGCTCTTCGCTCGAGGGATTGCCGCAACGACGCGTCGCTCGAGATGTCAACCTGCCGCCGCTTCCTGCCGAACTTATCGCCAGCCTGCCGGAAAAATTGCGCGGGCAGCAGGCCGTTTTTTTCGTGACCGGAGGCAGTCACGGCGCCGCATTGTGCGATTGGCACGGCACGGTGAATCTCGGGCGCGAAGATGTCGGGCGACACAATGCCGTGGACAAACTCATCGGCGCCGCATTGCGCGCGGGCCTCACGTTCGGCGAAAAAATCCTCGTGCTCAGCGGACGCGCGAGCTTCGAGCTCATCCAAAAGGCCGCGGCCGCCGGAATTCCCGTCGTCGTCGCGGTCGGGGCCCCGTCCACCCTCGCAGTGAACCTCGCGAACGCCGCGGGCATCACGCTGATCGGCTTTACTCGTGACACGCGTTTCAATGTCTATGCCAATGCCGATCGTCTGGAGATCCGCGGTCGCTCGAACGCCATCGTCCGTCAAACACGGCCAGGAAAAGCACCCGACGCTTGTAACCAGAATTTGAATTCGATCGCGATTCGATGAACGCAAGTCCCGCCCCTGATCGCAACGCAGCTCCGGCTTCGCCGGCGCAGCCGCCGATCGAAATCGAACACCCAACACAGAAGGCCCGCGCCAAAGTCGCCGCGGGATTCAAAGCGCTCACGGTCGTCGCGGAATACGGCCTCCGCCAGTCGGGGATCGGCCGGGCGATCCACACTGCGCGCCAACTCAATCAAACCGACGGTTTCGACTGTCAGAGCTGCGCGTGGCCCAATCCGGACGGTCGGCGAAGTGTCGCTGAATTTTGCGAAAATGGCTTCAAAGCCGTCGCGTACGAGACGACAAAAAGACGCGTGACACGGGATTTTTTCCGCGAACATTCCGTGGCGGATCTCGCGGCGAAATCCGATCACTGGCTCGGCGATCAGGGACGAATCACCGAGCCGATGGTGCTCCGACCGGGCGCGACGCACTACGAGCCGATTGCGTGGGACGCGGCATTCGCGCTCATCGCGCAAGCACTCGAGTCGCTCGCGTCACCCGACGAGGCGATTTTTTACACATCGGGGCGAACCAGCAACGAAGCGGCTTTCCTGTATCAACTTTTCGTCCGCGCCTACGGCACGAACAATCTCCCGGACTGCTCGAACATGTGCCACGAATCGACGAGCGTCGCATTGCCGCCGATGATCGGCATCGGCAAAGGCTGCGTGCGGTTGGATGATTTCGAGCAGGCCGACGCAATTTTCATCATCGGCCAGAATCCCGGCACCAATCATCCGCGCATGCTCATCTCGCTGCAGGCGGCGAAGGAGCGCGGTTGCAAAATCGTGAGCGTTAATCCGCTTCCGGAGGTTGGCAGCGAACGCTTCAAAAACCCGCAGGACCTCCTGCATCCCACACGAGCCGCACGATTCGTCTTCGGGTCCGGCACACCATTGTCGGATCTCTGGCTGCCGGTGCTGATCAACGGCGACATGGCGTTCCTCCACGGCCTGATGAAGGCGATGCTCGAGGAGGAAACGCGCCGGCCCGGGCAGATTTTCGACCACGCCTTTATTCGTGAGCACACCGAGGGCTGCGCGGAATTGATCGCTCAGCTTCGTGAGACATCATGGGAGGCCATCGTCGCCGGGTCGGGTTTGTCGCGTGAACAAATTCGCGCCGCCGCGGAAATTGCGATCGCTTCGCGTCGAATCATCGTCTGCTGGTGCATGGGCGTGACTCAGCACAAAAACGCCGTCGCGACCATTCAGCAGATCGTCAACTTCCTCCTCCTCGGCGGCAACATCGGACGGCCCGGCGCCGGACCATGTCCGGTCCGCGGACACTCCAATGTGCAGGGCGACCGCACGGTGGGAATTTGGGAAAAACCGAAGAAGGCGTTCCTCGACAAACTCGCGGCGGAATTTGGCTTCGAGCCGCCGCGTCAGCATGGTTTGGATACAGTCGATGCGGTCAAGGCCATGCACGCCGGCCGCGCGAAAGTGTTTTTTGCGATGGGAGGAAATTTTCTTTCCGCCACGTCGGATACCGAGTTCACGGCGGCGGCTCTGCGCAACTGTCACCTGACCGCGCACGTCTCGATCAAGCTCAACCGTTCGCATCTCGTGACCGGGCAAACCGCGTTGATCCTGCCCTGTCTCGGCCGGACCGATCGCGACCGCCAGGCGAGCGGCAACCAATTCGTGACCGTCGAGGACAGCATGGGCGTGATCAGTTCGTCCCGCGGAAATCTCGAGCCGCCGTCGAAAAATCTTTTGAGCGAGCCGGCGATCGTCGCCGGACTGGCCAAGGCGGTGCTCGGGCCGAAGCAGCCGATCGACTGGGATGCCCATGTCGCGAACTACGATTTGATCCGGAGCCGAATCGAAGCGGTCGTGCCGGGCTTCACCGGCTACAACGCGCGCATCCGCGCCGGAACTTTTTATCTGCCGAATCCGCCGCGCGACGAGCGCAAGTTCAACACGCCTTCGGGCAAGGCTGTTTTCAAACCGCACGCGCTCTCACGCGCGGCGTTCGAGCCGGGCCGGCTTTTGCTAACGACGATGCGCAGCCACGACCAGTTCAACACTTCGATTTACGGCCTCGATGATCGTTATCGCGGCATCTACAACGGCCGCCGCGTGATCTTCATGAACGAGGATGACATGAAGGACATCGGCGTGATGCAGGGACAGCTGGTCGATATCACGAGTCACTTCCAGGATGGCGCGCGCCGGGCGGAACAATTCATGGTTGCGCCCTATAATATTCCCCGTCGTTGCGCGGCCGCATATTTTCCCGAGGCCAACGTTCTGGTGCCAAACGGCAGCGTCGCCGACGAAAGCAACTGCCCGGCGTCGAAATCGATCCCGATCACAATTCGGCCGTCAGCCGGACAAAAGCCGCGGGCGTAGCACCCCGCTCGCTGTGCGGCAGCCGGTTTTAGAGCGGGCTCCCAGCCTGCCGCCGCATCGCATCGGGGCCTCGAACGCGAACTCCTGACGCTAAGATCGGTCTGGTTTGGGCCGGCTATTCCGTTTACCCGGGAACCGGCCCCTACTCCTCATGCGCACGTCTCAACCGATATGGTCGGATCCTGCGACGCAGCGCGTTTTTTCGGCCGTCGCCGTTTCGATCGGGAAAAAAATTCAACCGGATCGTTTACCGATGATTCATCATTTTCCGCGTCCGATCGTGCTCGCCGCCGCGATGGCGCTGGTCGTGCTCGGCGCAAGCGCGTGCCGCCAGCGAAATCCGGAGGAATCCATCCGCACGGTGCGCGTGTGGTGCCATCAAGGTCAGGAGGCGGAAAACAAGGCGATGCGAGAAATCGCCGCCGCATTCAATCTGGCACATACCGATCGCAACGTCCGCGTCTCACTGAACTTTTTCCCCGATTTTCAATACAACGAAAAAATCGCGATCGCCGCCGCCGCCCACGATCTGCCGGATGCACTCGACCTCGACGGTCCGCTCGTCGCGCGCTACGTGGATGCAAATCTCCTCGCACCGCTGAATTCCTGGTTCGACCGCAGTGAGCTCGAGGATTTCCTCCCGACCGTGCGCGAACAAGGCACCATCAACGGCCGCTTGTACGCACTCGGTGCGTTTGAATCGGCGGTGGTTCTTTATTACGATCGGGCGTTGTTCGACGTTGCCGGCGTAAGTCCGCCTCCGGCCGAGCGGGCGTGGACGTGGGATGAATTTCTCGCCGCGTGCGGTCGTTTGCGCGCTGCGGGAATCGAGCCGGTTGCGATGCACATGGATGAGAGCGCGGATGAATGGTTCACCTACGCGTTCAGCCCGATCATCTGGTCCGGCCGCGGCAAACTCGTCTCAGCGAATGGCCGGCGCGTCCGCGGCGTGCTCGCCAGCGATGCCAATGTCGCAAGTCTGAAAACGTGGCAGGAAGTTTTTCGCCGCCACTTCGCCGCGACCGATCCGGTCGATCCCGATCCATTCGACCATGATCGCGTCGCCATGGATTGGAGCGGCCACTGGCTGGCGCGCGCCCACGTCGCCCGCAAAGGTGCGAACCTGGGCGCGATGCCGCTGCCTCGTTTCGGACCTGAGCCGGTCGCGCCATGCGGCAGTTGGTGCTGGGGAATTTCCGCGCGCGCCCGCGACCCGGAACTCGCAGCGCTTTGGGTGAAATGGGTCACGGATCTTCGGCATGGAGTGGAGCCGATCGTTCGCGCAAATGGCGCGGTGCCTGCGCGCCGTTCGGCCTTCGCGCTTTTCCCCGAGTATTCGCGAATGCCATACAAGCTGTTTCGTGACGAACTCGAGCAGTTCGCCCGGCCGCGGCCACGCACGCCTTTTTACTCGACGCTGACCCAGCGTTTCGCCGCCGCACTTCGTGACATCGCTCGTGGCGCCGAAGTCGAGCCGCGCTTGAAAACCGCGGAAAACGAAATTCAAACGGTCATCGATCGGAGGACGTCGACCCATGCGGGAGCGGCCGAATAGAGGCGAATCCGGCGTTCCCGCCGGAGGTCGTCGCGATTTTTTATGAGTTCCAGTTTTTCGCACGTTTCCGGTTTTGTTGGTCGCCGTCCGGGCGCGCGAACCGCGCCCCGCCGGCTTGCTCGGTTCCACGGCGACACCGATCGGCATGGGGGAATTTCGTGCGAACCATGAACTCGTGGAGAAAAGTCCAAAGCCGGGCCGCACCCTGGTTTTTACTCCCGGCGCTGATTTTGCTCGGCGTGTTCGTCGTGTGGCCAATGGCTCGCGCCGTCTTCTGGAGTTTCACCAACGCGGATCTGCTCGCGCCGGAGCGGAGCCGTTGGATCGGAATCACGAACTACTCGAGTCTTCTGAGCGATCCGCGTTTTCAACGGGCTTTCGGCAACACGGCTTTGTTCGCCTTGCTCGTGGTGCCGGTGCAGACGGCACTGGCGTTTCTTTTCGCACTCTGGGTCAACCGCCCGGAACCGGAGTGGCGCTGGTTGCGCGCGGTATTTTTTATTCCCGTGATCGTGTCGATGCCCGTGCTCGCAGTGTTGTGGACGATGCTGTATCAGCCGGTTCAGGGCCACGAAACCGGACTCGTAAACGCGGTGTTCGGTTGGCTCGGGCTTCCCGCCCACGCGTGGCTTCGCGAACCGCGGCTGGCCCTTCCGGCGATCGCGTTCATGTCCGTGTGGCAGGGCGTCGGGCTGCAGATGATGGTTTTCATCGCGGGCCTGCAAGGCGTCTCGAGCGAACTCCTGGATTCGGCGCGCATCGACGGCGCCACGGCGCTACAGCGCGTGGTTCACGTCGTAATTCCGGCGCTGCGCAACACCATCGTTTTTGTGGTAACTGTAACCACGATCTTTGCGTTCCGGATTTTCGTGCAGCCCTATCTGATGACGCGCGGCGGCCCGGGAAACAGCACGCTTTCGATCGTACAGTCGATTTATGAAACCACTTTTTTAAATCAGGATCTCGGTCGCGCGTGCGCCGCCGCCCTGTTGTTTTTAATTTTGGTCGCGGCGCTGACGTGGCTTCAGCGACGTTCCGTCCGGGAGGAACGCGAATGAGGCAGCCCGCCGTGCTCGCGTTCAACCCCATCCGGCGTCCGGACCGATGGTCGCGCGTTGCCTTGCCCTCTATCGGGCCCTGGCTGGTCGGAAAAGCAATCGCAGGATCGTGATGAAACGCTTTTCACGATGGTCGGCTAGCATCGCGGCGGCGCTCGTTTTCCTCGCACCGCTGCTGTGGATGCTGCTCGCTTCACTGCGCGAGGAATCGCGGATTTTTCACTTCGCCGCGGGCGACTGGTTCGCGCGCACGGGTTGGACTTTTCAAAACTACGCGGGTGCCTGGCGGCGCGCCGCGTTGGCGGGCGCACTCGTGAACTCGCTGCTCCAGGTCGCGTTGATCGCCGGCGTCGGGCTGTTCGTGAATGCGATGGCGGCGTACGCGTTTGCGCGGTTTGAATTTCGCGGACGCGAGATACTTTTCGGCATCATTGTGATCCTGATCATCCTGCCGGTCGAAGTGCTGGCGGTGCCCATGTTTTTCACGGCCCGCGATCTCGGTTTGACCGGTGGTTTTGCAACGGCGATTGCCGGTTTGACGGTGCCGTTTTTCGCCACGGCCTTTAACATTTATTTTCTCCGCCAGCATTTCCTCGCGCTTCCGACCGAACTGGAGGAGGCCGCCGCGATCGACGGCGCCGGCGCATGGCGACAGTTCTGGAGTCTCGCTTTGCCGATGATCCGCCCCGCGCTGGCCACGGTCGTGTTGCTCGACCTGCTCACGCATTGGGGTGATTTCCTTTGGCCGCTCATGATCAGCACGCGCGAAGAAACGCGCACCGTTCAGCTGAGCCTCGCGAATCTTTTCACGGCGCCGCCCATACAATGGGGCGATATCCTCGCCTGCGCAGTGCTCGCCACACTGCCGGTTATCGCGCTGTTCCGGTGGTTCCAACGCTACATCGTGGCAACCGATGCGCGGATGGGAATCAAGTAGCGCCGATTCTCCGACTGTGACCGATCGAGCACCGCTTCATCCCGCCCTTGACGCGGATTTTGCGCTGCCGTTTCCTGTTCTTCATGCATGAAAAGTCGTCCATCGATCCTCGCGTCAAATACAAGCGCATCGTTCTCAAGTTGAGCGGCGAAGTCCTGCGCGGGGGAAAATCGGGTGACCCGATCGATGCCGCGACGTTGGAAAAAGTGTGCGCCCAAGTGAAAGAAATTCACGACCTCGGTGTCGAAACCTGCGTCATCATCGGCGGCGGAAATATTTTTCGCGGATTACCCGGAGCGCAGCGCGGCGTCGATCGCACGACCGGAGATTATATGGGGATGCTTGCAACCGTCATCAACGGCCTCGCGTTGATGGATTGCCTGGAAAAAATGGGCGTGCGTACGCGCGTGCAGAGCGCGATCCCGATGAATCAGATCGCCGAGCCGTTCATTTTGCGCCGCGCCATGCGCCACCTCGAAAAAGGCCGGGTCGTCATCTTCGTGGCCGGCACGGGCAATCCCTATTTCACCACGGACACGACGGCTGCATTGCGCGCTTCCGAATTGCACGCGGAAATCATCATGAAAGCCACGAAGGTCGACGGCATTTACGACAAGGATCCGAAAAAATTTCCAGACGCCGTGAAATACGACCGGATCACATTCATCGATGCGCTGAAGCAACGGCTCAATGTCATGGACTCGACGGCGTTTTCCCTGTGTCTCGACAACAACGTGCCGATTCTCGTTTTCGATCTCGGCGACGAGCACGCCATCCGCAAAGCGGTCCTCGGCGAAACGATCGGGACGTTGGTGAAGAATTGACCATTCGACCCGGCGCGGAACCGCCGCCCCATCGAGCGCGTATCGCCGACTTGCCGTTTCGCGTATCCAAATATAACTCTCCCTCCCGGTCGCTCAGTTCCAGTTGTTAAATCCCCATTCCGATGTCACATCCCATTCTCACCGAAGCTCAGGCCCATATGAAAAAGGCCGTCGATCACACGCTGCACGAATTCAGCGGGCTCCACACCGGCAAGGCCACGCCATCGATGGTCGAAGGCGTGATGGTTGATGCGTATGGCTCGCAGATGCGTCTCAAGGAATGCGCCGCCATCAGCACGCCGGACGCGCGGCTCATCCAAATTCAGCCGTGGGACCCGTCCCTGATTTCCGCCATCGTCAAGGGCATCCAAACCGCGAACCTCGGTTTCAACCCGATTCCCGACGGAAAAATCGTCCGCATTCCCCTTCCGGAAATGAGCCGCGAACGCCGCCAGGATTTCGTGAAAACCGCGCACAAGCTCGCCGAGGAAGGCCGTGTCGCCGTCCGCAATCATCGTCGCGACGCCATCGAAACGTTGAAAAAAGCCAAGCTGTCCGAGGACGAAACGAAACGCGTCGAAAAAGACATTCAAACTGCGACCGACAAATCGATCGGCGAAATCAACACGCACCTTGCCCACAAGGAAAAGGACTTGCTCACGGTTTGAACGTGCGATGCGCGCCGCGGCAAGCTGAAGCGTCAAGCTGAAAGCTCGATCGGCCGCGCCAGGCTTATGGCTTCCAGTTCACCGCTCACCGCCGCCACGTCCCGCCCCCGGCGCGTCGTGGTCAAGCTCGGCACGGGCGTCCTCACATCCGGCGTCGGCCAGCTCGATCACACGCGCATCGCCGCCGTATGCGCGGAAGTTGCCGCACTGCGCGCGCGTGGAACCGAAATCATCATCGTCAGCTCGGGCGCAGTCGGCCTCGGCATGGGCGCGCTGCAGCTCGCGAAACGTCCGAAGGATCTCGCGAAAAAACAGGCATGCGCCGCGATCGGCCAGAATCTGCTCATGCAAATGTGGCAGGCGGGTTTCGCGCGCCACCGGCTGACCGTCGCGCAGGTATTGTTGACTCATGACGACCTCCGCGTTCGCGCGCGCTATCTCGGAGTCAAGGAAACGCTCCGCCAGCTCGTCAGCTACGGCACGATTCCCATTATCAACGAA